>ENA-OWPI01003149-OWPI01003149.1-marine-metagenome-genome-assembly--contig:-NODE-3149-length-14502-cov-12.158960_pt1 | contig 14502 bp, 20 predicted proteins | sample MGYA00238138_ERZ651775 | MGnify/ENA primary metagenome ERZ651775 (study PRJEB26906, sample SAMN06265043) | marine metagenome | isolation source: Helgoland LTER site | place: Germany:Helgoland, sampling...
ACTAATTTTTTTGAACTGTTATATGTAACAATTATAATTGACACATTTTTAATTTTATCTTTCATATTTTAATTTTATTTAGAGCATTATTTTTAAATAAATTAGCATCTTTTATATATCTTCTAACCATTTCTGCTGATTTATGACCTGTCATTGCCATAATATTTCTTTCCTCAGCACCAGATTCTGCAGTAGATGTTGCAAACCCTGATCTTAAGCTGTGTCCAGCATACTTATGGCCGTCTAACCCAGCGCAGTTTGCGTATTTCTTAATTATTAAAGCAACACTCTTGTCTGAAATATTAAAAATTTTACCTTTCTTTAAACCAGAAACTTCAATCCAATTTTTAAATGATTTTACTGGGCAAAAATCTTTATTATCAAAGTAGGGGATGGCTTTAGTCATACCTTCGCCAGATTGATCAGTTTTAGATCTCTTAACAAAGATTTTAAGACCTTCGTTAACAAATTCTATATCCTCATACTCAATATCAACTAACTCTGATCTTCTAAAGCCACCTGAAAACCCAATTAATACTAAAGCTTTATCTCGAATTTTTTTCGAATCTTTTTCTTTAGATTGATGTATTGCTTGAATTAATACTTTTAAATCGTTGATCAATAGAGGCTTTTTACTTTTTTGATTACTTCCATTTGTTCTTTTAATACCCATCAAATTTTCCATTATTATTGGATGTTTCGTGTCAATGTAATGACCTTTTGTTTTATGTAATATGCTTATTGATGCTAAGCGTCTCTTTAAAGTACTATATTTAGAGTATGATGATAAATGAGTTAGATATAATGCTAAAATTTTTGGTTGTGTTGGCATTGCTTGAAAACCATTTTTGGAACAGAATAATGAAAAATCATTATAATCAGATTGATATGCTCTAAGTGTATTAATTGATTTTGAGTTTCTTAAATTTTTTATTGTTTCTAATTCAAGACTTTTGATATCTGTTATTAAATTATTCATATATTCCGATAATCATTAATTATCGGAAATATATATTAGCTTTAAAATATTGTCAATAGCATATAAAAATTAATTATGGCAAGGAAAACAAAGTTTGAGGAAATTAAATTTTGCAAAAATTTAAAAATAATAATTAAAGTAAATGATTAGAAAATTGCAACAAACAGACAAGGAAAATTGGTCTAAATTATACTATGGTTATGCTGATTTTTACAAAGTCCCGATGGATAAAGGAATTTTAAACACTTTATGGGGATGGATTCACGATAAAAGCCATGATGTTAACGGTATTTGCTTCGAATTAGAAGGTAAAATTGTTGGTATTGCCCATTATAGAACAATGCCTAGACCAATTATGGGTGAATATATTGGTTTTTTAGATGATTTGTTTGTAGAACCAGAATTTAGAGGTCAAAAAATAGCACAAAAGCTTATTGTTTATCTAAAATCCCTATCTAAAGCTAATAATTGGGATGGAATTCGTTGGATCACCCACTCTTCCAACCAAAATGCCAAGAAATTATATGATAAAATAGCAAATAATACTGGTTTTGAACTATATGAACTTAAAGGGGACTAAGTTTCAGCTAAAAGTCTGGAATTACTTAAAGAAAATACCCAGGGGCAAAGTTAAGACCTACTTGGAAGTTGCTAAAGCCATTGGAAAACCTAAGGCATTCAGAGCTGTTGCTAATGCAGTGGGTAAAAACCCTTATCCACCCAAAATACCCTGTCATAGGGTGATAAGATCAGACGGAAGTCTTGGTGGCTACTCAGCAAAAGGTGGAATTAGGCTAAAACGTCAATTATTAAGGTCTGAGAAGGTCTTCATCAAATAGAGATTTTAACCTATTAAAAGCATCTAAAAGTCAATAAAATCAATACTTATAGAGCTTTTTTATAACAATAACTAAAAATGTTATAATGCACCCTTTAGTTGTACCAGATATGAGATCATGCTAAAATTAAGGTGCTCTATGGACGTTTAAATGGCATATTCTGATAGTGCATTGCTCTAGTTTTCAACAATACCAACAGTTTTTTAGTTGTCCAAAAAAGCTCAATTTTAAAGGGTTTTTGACCCCCACTTCATATCTGGGCAACATATCATTATATTTTATAGACCTAGGATTGGATATAAACGTTGATATACAATGCTTTTTTATTGATTAGAATAATTTTTAAAAAATTAAACTTTAATTAGATATCATGACTTTAATTTAAAAAAGTATTTATAAATTTTTAACTACGATTATGCTATTTTCTTCTTATTTTGATAATTAGTTATTATAATAAAAATATAATAATTACAATAGTATAAATAGTAAACTTAATGTATTATATTAAGTATTAGTAAATATAAGTTACCTATATTAAATTCTTTTAACCACTACTTCTCTTCTAGAAATATAAATACCACTTAGCACAATTATAAAGAGACCTAAAAATGTCCAATTATCAGGGAAATCACCAAAGAAATAGTAACCAATAATCACATTAGGAATTATCTCAGTATAGCCTAAAGGAGCTAATTTAGATGCATCAGCGTATTTAAGCGACAATATAAGGAATAAGTGGCCAATGCATGCAAAGACCCCTATTCCAGCCATAATAGACCACTGATTAAGAGTAGGTTTAACCCAAATAAAAGGAATTATCATAGATATTATGATCGCCCCTACTAAACCTGTTAATAAAAGCGTTAATAATGGATTGTCTGAAGTACTTAGCTTTCTTGTAATGATCAAATAAAAACCATACATAACACCTGTTCCTAGGGCAGCAAAACTTGCTAGATTTAATTCTAAAAAACCTGGCCTAATTACTACTAAGGAACCTACAAATCCAATTATTACAGCTGTCCATCTTCTTAAACCCACCTTCTCACCTAATAAAATGGGTGAAAATGCTGTAACGATTAATGGAGCAATAAAAGCTAATGTTAAAGCTTTAGCTAATGAGATTACAGATATTGAATAAAAAAAACATACATTCGCAGAAAGTAAAATCAAACCTCTAAGTATTTGTAGTTTTGGTTTATCAGACCAGACTAGGTGTTTTTTATAAAAGAAAAACATTATTGGAAGAGTAAATACAACTGTGAAAAAATACCTAGCCCAAGTTATTTGTAGTACTGGTAAATCTGTACTTAAATATTTTGCAAATCCATCCATTACTGGAAGAAACATCCAACCTAATAAGCTAAAAATAATGGCTTTCATAAGCCAATAGATACAGTTTAATTGAAGTACTTTAAAGCAAAGAATACTACTATTGGAATAGTAATAAAAGACATCAATGTTGATGTTACAATTGTACTAGCGATACTATCAACAATTTTTTTAGGTGAATACATCGATCCAACAAGATAATTTAACACAGCACTTGGCATTGCACTTTGTATTAATAAGACACCAGCTGCAAAACCATTCAAATCGAGTTTATTTATTATAAGAATACATATGAGTGGACCCAAAATAACACGTCCTAAGGCTAATATAATTGAATCTTTTAAAGAAAACTTAAACCTTGTTAAGGCTATACCAAGGGACATTAAAACTAAAAATATTGTTGCATATGTTAAAAGAAAAGTGGTGTTTTCAAGAAATACTGGGACATCTAAGTTAAAATAAAGAAATAGTACTGATATTATTATTGCATAAACGGGAGGACTTTTAAGAACCACATCAAAAGAAAATTTTTTTTTAGCAAGAAAAACACCTAATGTAAAATGAAACAAAATTATAACTGAGGCTATTGCAGAAGCTATACCTAGCCCTTGAGTACCATAAGCAAAAAGGCAGATAGGAATACCCATATTACCAGTATTTGGTAAAATCATTGGTGGTAGCTCCATACTAAGGTCTCTTTTCAAAAAAAAAAGTAATATTAAGCCAACTATAGAAAAGCCCCCAATCATAATTAAAGCATAGAAAAAATAAGAGGTAAAAACTGCAAAAGTAACACCTGTGGTAGTTACAGTATAAAAAATCATTCCAGGTGTTCCTATATTACCTGCAAAATTAGTTATGAAATTAGTGTCTATTTTTGGATTTTTTTTTCCTAAGTAATAACCAATACCAATAACAAAAAAAACAGGAAATAAGACTTCAAAAATTTTAGAATATAAATCCATTAATTATATATTCTTATTAATGTAGGATACTTAAGAATATTTTTATCTTTCCTGAAAATTGAAAGACAATTCTTGGAATTAAGTTCATTTGTTTTATGAGTAATAATAACAACTGTAGCTTTATTATTTTTTTTATCTGGAGTTTGAATTAATCTTTTTACAGAAATTTTATATTTAGCTAGTCTATTAGTAATCTTTGATAAAACACCTGGTTTATCTTTAACTTCAAATCTTAAATATAAAGAATTTTTATAATGATCAACATCATAGCATTTGATTGATTTTCGCTTATTGCTAGAAATACCAAAAGGTTTTTTAATACTACCATTCAATATTGAAATTAGGTCAGATAGTAATGATGAAGAAGTTGGGCCAGGACCCGCTCCTTCTCCTTGTAAAATACTTTCACCTACAGGTTTTCCTTCTAGGATAACTGCATTCATAACGCCAGTAACATTGCCAATGTAAGAATTTTTACTAACCAAACATGGATGAACAGTTTCAAATAATTGATTGTTAATAATTTCAGAGATACCTAATAATTTAATACGTAAATTTAATTGATTAGCAATTTCAATGTCTTTTAATTCAATTTTTTCAATACCTTCCATCAAACATTTATGTTTTGAAATCTTAGTATTAAATGCAAGAGCAGACAAAATTCTCACTTTAGCAAAAGCATCAAAGCCATTAAGATCTAATTTAGGGTTACCCGGTTCAGCGTATCCTAATTTTTGAGCCTTTTTTAAAACATTTGCAAAACTATCTTTAGAATCTCTCATTTCTGAGAGAATATAGTTAGATGTACCATTTAAAATTCCATAAACTTTAGTAATTTTGTTAGTTGCTAGACCTTCCTTAATAGTTCTTAATATTGGAATACCTCCCGCAACAGATGCTTCAAATTCTAAATTAACTTCTTTATCTTCAGCTAATTTAGCAAGATAATCTCCATGTTTCGATATTAGAGCCTTATTTGGTGTAATTACATGAATTTTATTTTTTAATGCAGTTTCAACAACTTTTTTTGATATTCCATCAGATAAGCCGATATTTTCAAAAAGTATATCAACATGTTTTTCCTTAAAGATTTTTAAGGGATCTTTATAAAAAATTCTTTTATTAATCTTAAATCTTCTTTTTTTATTAACATTTCGAGCTGATACAGCCACAATATTAATTTTCTTACCTGTTTTGAGTTCTATGTCTTTTTTTTTAGTATTAAGTTCATTTAATAAGTAAATACCTACTTGACCAAGACCCACTACAGCAATGTTAACTATTTTATTCATATTTATTCCTTCAAATCAGGATAAGAGCTTATTTTAGCATATTCTTCCAAAAGTTCATTAAATTCATTAAAAGTTAACTTATTATCAAAATTTAAACTATCGCTACCTAGTTCGTTTTGTGAGTTAGGAGTTGAGCAAGACATTAAAAAAAATAAAATAAGGATTTTTCTTAACATAGGCCACTTTTTTTTTTTAAATTAAATTTTATGTTCATATTTTGTATTGCTTGACCAGCCCCACCTTTAATTAAATTATCTATAGCAGATAAAATAATTATCTTATTTTTGAATTTTGTCTCACAAATCGAAATATGACAATTATTTGTATTGATTACATCATTTGTGCTTATTAAAGTATTAATTTTTAATATCTTTATAAATTCACTTTTTGAATATTTTTTTTTTAATAAATTTAATAAAGAATTTGCAGTAATTTTTTTATTCAAATCAACATATATTGTGCTTAAAATTCCCTTAAACATTGGTGTTAGATGAGGTGTAAAAGAAAAAGTCACTTTTTTTTCTGTATATTTATTTAATTCTTGTTGAATTTCAGAATTATGTCTGTGAAAACCAACACCGTAAGCACTTAAAGATTCATATAAGTTTTTATTTTTATATTTTTGATGTACTCCTCTACCTGCACCAGAATATCCTGATTTTGAGTCAATAATAATATTATTAGTTTTGATAAGTTTTTTTTCTATGATCGGTATTAATGGAAGGAGAATTGAAGTTGGATAACAACCGGGACAACCTATTATGTTATAATCTTTAACTTTATCACTATTTATTTCAGGTAACAGATAAATAGATTTTTTAATATTTTTGATAGACTTATGTTTTTGCTTATACCACTTTAAATATTCTGATGCTTTATCTAGTCTAAAATCAGCAGCAAGGTCTATAAGTGTATTCTTTTCTAAAAGATGATTGGATATTTCTTGCGCTTCTCCATTTGGAAGAGCGGTAAAAATTACATCTACTTCTTTAAGATATGTTTTATTGAATTTTGTAATTTTTGGTAATTTTTTAAAATTTAATGATTTATCAAAAAAAGAAATTTTTTTTCCTACAGAGGAATTTCCACAAAGATATTTGATTTTAATATTTGGATGTTTGATTAATAGATTAATCAATTGAACACCGATATATCCAGTGGATCCAGCTACTAAAACATTAAGCTTAGGCATTTTATATTATAACAGTTTAGATTGAAAAAAGTATTATCTTTTAGAGAATTGAAAGCTTCTTCTTGCTTTCCTACGACCAGGTTTTTTTCGTTCAACTGATCTAGAGTCTCTGGTACTTAATTTTTCAGTTTTTAAAGTAGCTCTAAACTCCGAATCAAATAAGATTAATGCTCTGGCAATACCATGAACTAGTGCTCCAGCTTGACCAGTATGGCCACCCCCAGTTACACTGCATCTCACATCATATGAGGTAGCCTGATTTATAATTTCAAAAGGTCTTGTAATTTGCATCTTATGAGCACCACTAGTAAAATATTCATCCATAGTTCTGCCATTTACATAAATTTTACCGGTTCCCTTTTTAACCCAAACTTTTGCAATAGATTTTTTTCTTCTACCTGTAGCGTATTTACTATCTTTAAAATCTAACTTAATTTTAGGTTTTTTAGTATTTGTTTGAGTTGCTACGTTCATTTTAATTTCTAATTAAATTTTTAGAATTCAATTTTCCTAAATCTAAAACTTTAGGGTTTTGTGCTGCATGAGGATGATCTTCACCAGCATAAATTTTTACTTTAGTAAGTTGTTTTCTCCCAAGTACTCCACCAGGAAGCATTCTTTTAACCGCTAATTTTAGTGATTCTTCAGGTTTATTTTTTTCTAATAGTTTTTCAGGAGTTATTTCTTTAATTCCACCAGGGTGACCAGTGTGTCTATAATATTTTTTATCTTTAAATTTTTTTCCAGTAAATTTTGCTTGTTCAACATTTTTAACAACAACAAAATCACCATCATCCATATGTGGAGTATAAGTAGTTTTGTTTTTACCTCTAACTATCATCGCTATAATAGAAGCTAGTCTTCCAACTACAGCATTTTTAGCATCAATTTCAAACCAGTTACTAGTTAATTCACTACTTTTTAGAAATTTAGTCATTGTGCCAGGATTAATACTATTATTGAGTATAAAGTCAATTTTATATTTACCTTGCAATAGCTTGCTTAAATGATAGTTTGGTAATGCCGATTTGTTCCTATTGCAGGCTTTGTATTGCTAAAAAGGATTTTAACAACATTATCGGTAGGCCTATTTGAACTATATTGTACGCCTTGCATTAAGCAAAAGTACTAAAAAAGGAGTATAAATGAGTACAAAAAGACAAAACCCAGAAACTATAGCCATTCATGGTGGTGATTATAGATGTGATCCAACAACAAAAGCTGTTGCAGTACCGATATATAGAACAACATCTTATCAGTTTGATAGTACAGAGCATGCAGCAAATCTATTTGCCCTGAAAGAGTTTGGAAATATTTACACTAGAATAATGAATCCAACTAATGATGCTCTTGAAAAAAGACTTGCGGCACTGGATGGTGGATTAGCTAGTTTAACTGTTTCATCTGGACAAACTGCTTCAACTTTTGCAATTTTAAATGTAGCGCAAGCTGGAGATAACATTGTAAGTTCAACTGATCTTTATGGCGGAACGGTATCTTTATTTACACATACTTTAAGTAAACTTGGTATTGAAGTTAGGTATGCTGATCCTTCTGATCCTAAAAACTTTGAGAAAGCAATTGATAATAAAACAAGAGCTTTTTATGGAGAAACTTTACCAAATCCATATTTAAGAGTTTTTCCAATTAAAGAAGTATCTGATATTGGAAAAAAATATAATATTCCATTAATTGTAGATAACACAGCTGCACCAGTTATTTGTAAACCATTAGAGCATGGAGCTGCAGTAGTAGTTTACTCGCTAACAAAATATATAGCTGGTCATGGAACAGTTGTTGGTGGAGCTTTAGTTGATGGTGGTAATTTTGATTGGACCGCAGATCCAAAAAGACAACCTTTGTTTAATGAACCAGATGCTAGTTACGGCGGCGTAGTTTGGGGTAAAGCTGTACCTGAACTAACTGGTGCAAACGTATCTTTTGTAGTTAGAGCTAGAGTAACACTTTTAAGAGATCTTGGGTCAGCGCTATCACCTGATAACGCCTTTGGTGTAATTCAAGGTCTAGAAACAGTTGCTTTAAGAATGAAACAACATTGTGAAAATGCCTCAAAAGTTGTTGATTATTTAAAAAAACATAATGCAGTAGAAAAAGTAATTTATGCTACTGAACATAGTGCAGAAATAACTAAACGGGCTAAGCAATATCTAAATGGAGGAAATGGTGCTTTAGTTGGTATTGAGTTAGCTGGAGGTATTGAAGCAGGAAAAAGATTTATTGAGTCTTTAAAAATGTTTTATCATGTAGCAAATATTGGTGATGCAAGGAGCCTTGCAATACACCCTGCAACAACTACTCATAGTCAACTAACGGAAAGTGAGTTATTAGCTGCTGGAGTTACTCCTGGGTATGTTAGACTATGCATAGGTTTAGAGCATATTGATGATATTATTGAAGATCTAGATCAAGCTTTGAATAAATCTTCAAAAGGTAATTTAAAAGCTGTTAGCTAGAGTTTTTATAAAACAATAAAAGATAAGAACTCAAAACAAATATCGATCCCAACTGGTGTAGTGATGCATATTTAATCTCTACACCAGAAACTAAAGTTATAACCCCTAAAATAATCTGAATTAATATTGCTATATCAAATAAAATTATGAATTTAATTTCATTACTTTTTTTAAAAAAATAATAATTTAAAATTATGACAAAAAATAAAAGAAAATAAGCGTTAAATCTGTGTAGGAATTGAATAATTGATACATTGTTAAATATTTGAAAATTAAGATTATCTTTTAAATTAATATCATCTGGAAAAAAATTACCGTTCATACCTGGCCAAGTATTATAGATGAGACCTCCGTCTAAACCTGACAAGAAAGCACCTATTATAATTTGTATAACAATTAGCTTGAGTATTATTAGTAAAAGAAAACTTGAAATTTTTTTTTGGAATTTTTGTACTTGATATAGTTCCATTATATACCAAAAAATTAAGCTCAAAATAAATAACGCTAAAAAAAGATGTAAGCTTAGTCGGAAATGGCTAACATCATTATTGTTAATAAGTCCACTAGAAACCATATACCATCCAACTAGACCTTGAAGACATATAAGAAGAAAAATGAAGTAATATTTGTTAGAATAATATTTTGTTTTACTAAACTTAAAACTAAAAATAACCAAAGGTATCAAGGTGAATAGACCTACAAATCTTGCTAGTAATCTATGTGCATACTCCCAATAAAAAATTATTTTAAACTCACTGAGTGTCATTCCATAATTAATGTTTTTATATTCAGGAATTTTTTTATATTCAGAAAAATACTCAATCCATTCATTATTATTTAAAGGTGGAAAGACTCCAGTGAAAAGCTCCCAAGCGGTTATAGAAAGACCGGAGTCAGTTAATCTTGTAAGACCACCTACTCCCACCATTCCTACAATTAATAAAAATAATGTAATTAACCATATCTTTAAATATTTTATATAATTGTCGCTATTTACAAACATGGTTTATACTTATAATAATCTTCTTAATAACAAAATGTATAAATGTCGCCTTTAAATAAAAAAAAATTAGAAAAGTTAAGATCAAAACTCGATAAGCTTGATAATGACTTACTAAAATTAATTAAAAAAAGATCTAATATCGTAAATGACGTTTTGAAGTTAAAAATCCATAAGAAAGAAATTATAGATCACAAACGTATTAAATATATTCTTAAAAAAATCAAAGATAAATCTATAAAGTCTAAGATTGATCCAAAAATTACAAATAGAATATGGAAAAATATGATTTGGTCATTTATTGATTACGAGAATAGAAATTTTAAGAAAAAATAATATTATTTACTGTGTGGAGGCAATTTTTTTTCCACAAACATTTCATGTTTTTTTGTTGAAGGATTGTATTTTTTTGCAGAAAGTTTAACTTTAGCCTTTTCACCTCCAGCAGGCTTTTTTACGTAATAAAAAAAAGGACTATCAGGTTTAGCCTCTGGTACCAATCTAACTTTAACGTGTGTTTTTTTTGCCATTTATTTCAAACTTTTAATTTTTTTAATCAAACTGGAAATTTTTTTAAGTTTAATTATAATTTTATTATCAGAACTTATAGAATTATTTGATAATTCGTCAAGGTTTAAAGAATTGTTGGAATTAAGAACTTTTTTAACACCCTTAATGGTCATACCCTGTTCTTTGAGCAGGTATTTAACTTTTTTTAAAATTTCAATAGTCTCTTTATTGTAATACCTTCTATTACCACTTAGAATTTTAGGTTTTATTTGCTTAAATTCACTCTCCCAAAATCTAATAGTATGTGTGTTTAAAGTCCCCTTTTTTGAATTAACGAGATCAAGAATTCTAGCAACTTCACCTATTGATTTGTATGCACTATCACTTTTATGAATCATTATTTGAGTTTATTAATTCTTTAAACTCTTTGGAAGCTTTAAATAACACAACATCTCTCTCTGAAATAATTTTTTCCTCTTTAGTTAAAGGGTTTCTTCCAATTCTGCTTTTTTTTCTACGTACTGAAAAAGTGCCAAATTTTGATATCTTCAAAGTTTTATCATACATAAGAGTTTCTGTAATTGTAGCAAAAAAATCTTCAATTAAATTTTCTGAGATATTTTTTGAAAAACCAATTTGCATGTAAATTGAATTAATTAAATCTTTTTTTGTTAAATTTACTCTTGTCATTATTTAATATTGTTTCTAATTTTTTCAATTAAGTTACCTTTAACAATTTTACTACATACACTCAAGGAATTTGAAAAACCAATATAATCAGTTCCACCGTGGCTTTTAATAACAGGAGAATTAAGGCCTATGAAAATAGCTCCATTGTATAAACGTGGATCAAGTCTTTTTTTAAATTTACTTAAATTTGTAATATTCAATAATGATGAAAGTTTTCCTATAAAGTTTCCTGTCATGGCTTTTTTTAATTCACTGGTTATAAAGTTAGCTGTACCTTCAGCTGTTTTTAATGCAATATTTCCTGTAAAACCATCTGCTACAATTACATTTACATCTCCATTCATTAAATGATTTCCTTCAATATAGCCCTTAAATTCAAAATCTAAATTTTTTCTTTGAGAAATTTTTTGATAAGTTTCTTTTATTACTTCATTACCTTTAATTTCTTCCGTACCTATATTGAGCAAAGCTACTTTGGCGTTATCATTAGGATATAATGATTTAAATAAAGATGAGCCCATTATTGAAAAATCAATTAAGTTTTTAGAGCTACATTCAATGTTAGCACCCAAATCTAAAACAACACTCATACCTGTTTTGTTGGGCCATAATGCTGATAAAGCTGGCTTATCAATATTTTCAATCATTTTTAAGTTTAGTTTTGAGATAACTAATAAAGCACCAGTATTACCTGCTGAAATAACTATATCTGACTCATTTTCCTTAACACTTTCTATAGCGAGCCACATGCTTGTTTTTTTTCCTCTCTTGGCTCCCTCTAGCGGGCTGTCTGTTCCTTTTACAACATCTTCTGTATGGATTATCTCATAACAAGTCGTTGGTAAAAAATCCTGTAAGCATTTATTAATTTCGTTTTTGTCTCCAAAAATCTTATAAAAAGAATCTAGATTATTTTTGTAGTGATGAATAATCCCATCAATAACTTTTTTTGGAGAACCATCACCACCCATTGCATCTACTGCAATTTTGATTGTTTTATGCATTTTAAAATTTTAATTAATTAATCTTTAGGGTCTAAAATTTGTCTACCTCTATACATACCTGTTTTAAGATCTATATGATGAGGAAGTCTATATTCTCCAGACTTTTTATCTTCAACAATATTTTTAGATGAGAATTTCATATTTTGTGCTCTTCTCATACCTGTTCTTGAAGGTGATTGTTTTCGTTTTGGTACAGCCATAATTATGGTTTAAGTACACCTTTTAAATAAGAATTTAAAGGATTATTTATTAAATTTTGCCTATATTTTTCAAAGTAAATAGCCAAATATTTCGGATCTGACTGTTTATCTATAAATTTTGACAATAGAGTTTCTCTATGCTCGGTAGAAAGATCTTCCCAATTATCAATTTTATCTATCATTGCATAAAAAATATTTATGTAATCTTTCATTTTTTTGTTGATTGACTGATCGCCATACCCAATTTCTCTTATGCTCAACTCTAATTGTCTAAATATATAATCATAAATATCTTGTAAAATATTTTTACTATTATCTTTTTTATAAATTTTTAAAAAAAAGGCAAAATGCAACAATAAAATAGTTAATCTATCAGAAAATGCGTCTTGATTTACAAAGTTTTTATATAGATCTTTATTTCTAGTTAAATTAACTAAATTATTGTAGATATTTATATATTTAGAATTCATGAAAAAAATTTATTTAATAATTTTATCTCTTTTGTTTATTTCAAATTGTTCATTAAATAAAGTGATAAAACATCATGGCGTCCATTATTTGGATATTAAGGAAAAACAACTTGTTATAAATCAAACAAATAAAAATGACATATTAAAGATTTTAGGTCCCCCATCAACAAAAGGAATGTTTGATAATAATGTATATATCTATATTGAAAGAAAAACATCCTCTTCCAAACTTAGAAAATTAGGTAAGAAAAAATTATTAACAAATAATGTTTTAGTAGTAGAAATTAACAATAAAGGAATTTTAGTTTCCAAAGAGTTTTTAAATAAAGAAAAAATTAATAATATAAATTTTTCAGAGAGCACTACTGATAAAAACTATTCTAAAAGATCTTTTGTGTATGGATTTTTAAATAGTATGAGGCAAAAAATAAATGATCCATTGGGTAAGAAAAGAAATTCACAAAATTAAATCTCTTACCCAAAGTTAATTTATCCAGCAATTACTGCTAATAGCAATAATGCTACTATATTTGTAATTTTAATCATTGGATTTACAGCAGGACCAGCTGTGTCTTTATATGGGTCTCCAACAGTATCACCAGTTACAGCTGCTTTGTGAGCTTCAGAACCTTTGCCTCCATGATTACCATCTTCTATATATTTTTTTGCATTATCCCATGCACCACCACCAGCGGTCATAGATACGGCAACAAATAAACCTGTGATAATTACTCCAAGTAGCATTGCACCTACTGCTGCTAAAGCAGCAACTTGTCCTCCAATAGCGAATATAACAAAATATAAAACAATTGGAGAAAGAACTGGTAACAGAGAAGGTATAATCATTTCTCTAATTGCAGCAACTGTTAATAAATCAACAAGTTTTGCGTAATCAGGTTTTTGTTTACGCTTCATAATACCTGGGTATTTTTTGAATTGTCTTCTAACTTCAACTACAACAGCACCACCCGCTCTTCCAACTGCTTGCATTCCCATTGAGCCAAATAAATATGGAAGCATTCCACCAATTAATAAACCAACAACAACATAAGGATTAGATAAATCAAAAGTAACTACTATTCCTTCTAATTTAGATCCAGCAACTTCTGAAAAATGCTTAATATCCTCAACATAAGCAGCAAATAAAACTAAAGCCCCTAATCCTGCTGAACCAATTGCGTAACCTTTTGTTACAGCTTTTGTTGTATTACCTACTGCATCTAATGCATCGGTAGTTTTTCTGACACTATTAGGTAATTTTGACATTTCAGCAATACCACCTGCATTATCTGTAACTGGACCATAGGCATCTAGTGCAACAACCATTCCTGCTAACGCCAACATAGTTGTTACAGCAATTGCAATTCCATAAAGTCCTGCAATAGAGTTTGTAGCAAGAATTCCAGCAACAATGATTAATGCTGGTACAGCTGTAGCTTCCATAGAAACAGCCAAACCTTGAATAACATTTGTTCCATGTCCGGTAGTAGATGATTTAGCAATACTTCTTACTGGTCTATATTCTGTTCCAGTATAATATTCAGTAATCCAAATT
>ENA-OWPI01003155-OWPI01003155.1-marine-metagenome-genome-assembly--contig:-NODE-3155-length-14490-cov-7.256921_pt1 | contig 14490 bp, 15 predicted proteins | sample MGYA00238138_ERZ651775 | MGnify/ENA primary metagenome ERZ651775 (study PRJEB26906, sample SAMN06265043) | marine metagenome | isolation source: Helgoland LTER site | place: Germany:Helgoland, sampling...
CCTTCGGCGAGCAGGCCGTGCCTCTACCACCTCCAGCTATCAATGTGCATTCAACAGTCTTACATGGCTCGAACCTGCGACCACCTGATTATGAGTCATGAACATCTTAAGTATTGCTTTAGTCGTGAATATACTGAAAACATTGGGTTGATGGAATTACACGTGATTCCAAACGTGTGTTCGGAATATTCCGAACAAAAAATTCAAGCCAATGGAAGGCCTTACCGGACAATAATTCACTCAACCTGATCTGGTTCATCTATTCGATTTACATTCGACCTATTCTCCAGAATGTCTACAAGGAAAAGCCTTGATGCACAGCATCAGGGCTTTTTTATGTCTTGAATCGGACAGATTAATGAAACACCTTTTGATTGGACCGGCCTTATATACGTTTAAGGGACGTACCTCGTTATCAATCAAACTTGGTATATTACATAATGCTTAGTACGAAGATAAGGGGGAGAGTTCTTGTAGTGTTGTTTTTCTGTTGTCAATCACTAGTCGCACAGACCTATGTTAGAGTCGGTCCGAGTGTTTTGGGTAATTATTCTCCATGGTTCGAAGAAGACGTCTATTTGAATATTGGGGGTGAAATTTCTGCTGAATTTAGTTTAGCTAAGAAAATCACTGTGAATATTCCATTCGCTGCTCATTACGGAGAGCATAAACTTCATGGGGATGTAAATGAAACTGTTTTTACAGAAAATCGACTTGTTGGTATTTGTCCTGAAATCAGATACCACCCAAGAAAAAGATTTAAGAATATGTTTTACGGTCTGGGTGGAGAAATAAAGCACTTTAAATCTGTGAATTTTCATCCCCCATCAAATGCCAATCCAAGGCCTTTTCTTGTTGGTTGGGAATATTACTTAGGGTTTTCGATTGGACAAAACCGTCCCTATAGAAGAGGGGTGCTAACACCCTACTTGAACTTTGGTATTGGCGCAAATGCAAATGAATATCCTGTAAATGCTCGGGTTGGATTTACCTACGGCTTTCAAAGTAATGTGAAAACTAAGAAGAGATTTAACAAGAGTAAAAGTTGGCAATAGTTGCATCTAAACCAACACTTCTAAAGTTGTACTCGCTATTCCTTAAGTTCACTAAGGTTGATTCTTATCAAGCTAACTTCGATTTTACAAAGTCTCAGTAAATCTCTTTATAGAATAATTTCACTGGAAGGAGTTTGATGCGGTTTCGTAAGAATTTTGAATTTCTTCCAATGGCCTTTTTGTAATCATCTTACAAATAGAGTCTTAGAAATATATACGTAGTCTCACCTCCGCTACAAGGAAAAGCCTTGATGCACAGCATCAGGGCTTTTTTTATGCCCGGACTTGTGCTTGCACAAAAGTCCAGGGCATGAAAAAAGACCAATAGCGCTGCAGGCGCTTAAAGGCTTTCCGATTGTTTAGCACCCCTTTACAGGTCCGCCAATCCATGCGCAGCAAGGTTGGCAATCCTGCCTCCGCTACTACACAAGACGGATCAGTATTACTACTGGTCCGTTTTTTATTTGCGTCATCATTACCTCCTGTAACGACTAAAGATCTCGTTTAGAAACTCTCAAAGATTTCTAGTAATTCTTCCAGCGATTATTAGAACAGTCAAAATAGTATAGAAAAATTATATTGTCTTTTAATAGTTTTTTTCTTAGATTTCATAGAAAGAGATCAAAAGTTTCTGTTATCCGCAACCACAGAACTGTAAACAGGAGGTTTGTTCAACATATAACGAGTTGGGCAGGTAATTGATAAGTTATAGTTTAAATGAAATGGAAAAGATGAAAATGAATAAAATAATTAGACTATGTCTAGTAAAAATTTTTGAAAATGAAAATTACTTATATAAAATAGAGGGTGCATTATTTATTGTTTCTATTTTAAATTCTTCAAAAGCTTTTGGGTATCATTTAAAAAAACAAGGTGGTCAGACTTTAGGAGAGTATAATTTAATTATCAACGCAAATGTATTAGATGAAAACTACAAAAAAATTGAAGACCCATCTGACAACATTTTTAATGAACAATGTACGTGTGGGAGTGATTATTTATTGAAAGAGTGCTGTTTGAATTTAGAATGGGATACAGATGTTTATGATTTGGGAAGTAGCGAATATGTATCAGCCGTTAACAATAATAATGAATATAAAGCAATCAATAATCTAATACTAGAAATGCGCTCAAAATACATGATAGCAGATGGTGTAGAATTTTTATGCCCAAAAATATTTGAAAAAAAATTAACGGAATTTGACAATATGCACTGGTTAGAGGAGTCAGATGAGGTTTTAGAGACAGAGTTTAAATTGAATTTGATAGATATTGAACGTGTTTCCGAGGTGGTACCCGGGAACATGCTTTTTATGTATTAAAGTTTTGAAAATCACTTTAGAATAGGTTAAATTAAAAATTATCAAATGAAGTATGAAATTGTATTAACTAGATGTGAGTATTATATCTAATTTGAAAGTTTAAATGGATTTCAAAACAACTAACTACTCAAAACAAAACCTAAACTGCATTAAAACGCAGTTTAGCTAAACCATTATGGGCAATTAAAACCAAATAAACAAAAAGAAATAGAATCAAAACCTTTACCAAAAAACAATTACTATGACAGACGACGAAAAAAATATTTTAACTGAGTGGATAAAAAAAAGAAAAAAATAACTTTATCGGAAATTTTGATAGCAAAGGTGTTTTAACATATAAACCTAACACACCTGATGAAGTAACAGGTGAAATCAACTCACGACACTATTACTCAGAAACTGGTGAAATTAAACCAACTTATAATTGGTTAGCTACTGGAGGTAAAGATCTTATATTGAATATTTATTTTTGGGGGTCGATTAAAGAAAGTCTCACTAAAATGATTGACACTATAAAAAAGTTGCAAATTGAAAGGCAAGAAGACCTTGGCTTACATCCCGATCCTCGTGTTAGCTCAATAGCATCGGCGTTAAGTAAAATTGATGAATCTGAATATAATCAATTAGTTAAAGATTATTGTGAGGAAAAGACATTGTCAAGTGGTAAAATTATTTTTGTATTAAAAGGAACAAAAGATATTCCTGCTTTCAATACTTTTACAGACGATCCGACCGAGTATAAGAAGCTTTTCCACCCTCACTTGTTTCCTAAAGTTTGGTAATGAAAAAAGACATCAAAAATGATTGAAAAATACAGGAATCGATTAAAGGAAATTATTGAAATGTCGTTTCGGACATTAGAATTGAAACTTGCGAATGGCGGAATAATCTCAAAAAACGAAGCCTCTTTTCAACTTGAATTAGGTTATATACTTAAAGTTTTTGGACAACTCTACGAATTTCATCCAAATGAGAAATTTTATCTCGAAATGGAAAGTTATGTTGACTTAAAAGAGAAAAGTATAAAAAGTAAAAGTAAAAAAGCGCGAGTTGATATTTTAATGACATTTGGAACCGAAGAGGAATCTGCAAAAGGTGCTATCGAATTAAAGTTTTTTAAGAAAAAAAGTCATGGAGAGCCGAACAATCGATATGACGTATTTAAAGATATTTCAAATTTGGAGGCTTATAAAGAAAATGGGATTGATTTAAACTATCTTTTCCTTTCGACCGACCACAGCCACTATGTAAATCAGTCGGAATATTCTGCTAATACAAAAGATTTTGATATACGGAAAGGTTCAAAATATACCTCTGGACAGATTTTGGAGTATCGAACAGCGAAAACTTTTAGACCACCTATTATCCTAAAAGGAAATTACGAATTTGATTGGAGCGAACCGACTGAAAATATTTTTTTTACGAAAATAGAAATCTAATGTTGCAGTGGATAAAAAACATGTGACAACAACGTATACAAAACATAGCTATTAAGTCTTAAACCGTAAGGGGGAATCAAAATTGTATTAGTTTAACTTTTCATAATAAGAGTCATTATATGATGAGTGTCTATTAAATCTCTTGGAGTAAAACTAATGTTCGATATTTCAATAGCGCTGCAGGCGCTTAAAGGCTTTCCGATTGTTTAGCACCCCTTTACAGGTCCGCCAATCCATGCGCAGCAAGGTTGGCAATCCTGCCTCCGCTACTACACAAGACGGATCAGTATTACTACTGGTCCGTTTTTTATTTGCATCATCGTTACCTCCTGTAAATGAATGAATTAACCCAAATATTGGGTTGAGATTTGAGGTTCGATAAGTTCTGTCTTCCGGATTGACGACTTATACTTTGTAGATTATGTGATTAAACTTTTTCCGTTCAGGATAAACAATATTAGAACGGATAACGGGCATGAGTTCCAGGCGAAATTCCATTGGCATGTTGAGGATTTAGGTATGAAACATTCTTATATTAAACCGGGAACACCTCAATTAAACGGAAAAGTAGAGCGATCTCATAGGACCGATAGAAAAGAATTTTATCAGCTCGTTGAGTACACAAACGATGTAGATCTAAATCGAAAATTAAAGGACTGGGAGACATTCTATAATTATCACCGACCACACGGTGCTCATGAAGGGAAAACGCCTTACGAAAAATTAAAATCCTCCATTCTAAATAATTAAATTAGTCCAACTTTGGGAGGGGTATTACACTTAATAATTTTAAATATAAATAAATATGGAGACCGTAAAAATAGGCAAACAAGAATGGTTAACAGAAAACTTGAATGTAGACCATTTTAATAATGGCGATGAAATACAGCAAATAGAGTCCGCAGCAGACTGGTTGATGCATCTAAAAGAAAAGAAGCCTGCTTGGTGTTATTATGAAAATGACGCTTCCAATGAAAAAAAATATGGTAAGCTTTATAACTGGCATGCAGTAAATGACCCTCGCGGCATAGCACCCAAAGGTTACCACATACCTTCAGATACAGAGTGGACAGAATTAATCGACTACCTTGATGGTGTGCCGGCCAATCCAAACGATGTAATTGGTTCTGGAACCATTGCCGGACCAAAAATGAAGAACGATAGCGGATGGAATAATTCCGAAAACGGAACGAATGATAGCGGTTTTTCGGCTCTTCCAGCAGGTAAACGTAGTGGATTTGATGGAAATTTTGCCAACATCGGTGAGACAGGCTATTGGTGGAGTTCTACCGAGGACTACAAAACTAAAGCATTTGGAAGGGTTTTATTGCCTAATACTCACTATGGTATTAAAGATGGTCGTATATATAAAGAAACCGAATTTAAAGAGAGTGGGTTTTCTGTTCGTTGTCTCAGGAATTGAGAAATTTGATTAGTGACCACAAATTAAAATATAAAATTTTGAAAAAAATGAGTAAAGGACTTTTAGTAGAAATAGATATTTCAGATTTAGTTTGGGATGAACAAACTGACGGCACATATGAATATGCGGTTGATAAAATAGATGCATTTATTGATGAAATTAGTGATTGCAATAAAATTATGCCACACAATTTTAAGGAAGTTAATGCTCCATCAATTTTGATCTCATTGAATAATAAACTTATAAGCCATGTTGATTTCAAAGCTGAAGATTGGGATGAAGATGCAATGACTTTAAGCCTGTTTTTAGTTCTTGATTTTACAATTGCTGAAGATATTGACACGTATTTTTTGACAGAGCACGCCAATAAAACTATTTCTTGCTATTTCCCAAACGATGATAATATAGTTTTCCAGTCATATAGTTATGGTTCTTATGGTGATTTTATGAACGGATTCTATAATCCAAGCAAAACAAAGTCGCAAGAAGATTACACTAATTATAGTGGTGACGCTCAAATGCACAAGTTATATAACAAAGCAAAATCAGTTTTAGTTAAGTAAGAAGGCTGAAGACTATGAAAAAAAGAATATTCCGAATAGATTTGAATAGTACATTAAGTGATCCCAAGTGATTATGTTATTAGAACGGGTTCTACATCAAAGGAAAACCTAAACAAATGGCTAAATTAAATTTACAACCGCAATAACTTGTGTTGTAAGTAATTTAAAAATTTAAATAAAATGGAAAAAGAAAAAATAATAGTTGCAAGAAACTATGATAGTAGCAATAATGGTGGTATTCAAAATCATGGGGTTGAAGTTTCAATAGGATGTTTAACTAGTGATAAAACAGAACTACTAAAGTCATTACTTCAAAATAAAAGTCTTTTTGAAGAAATGAAATTTGGATTTAATACTTTTCAAGGCTCATCTTTCTTAACTGAACTCATGGATGTTAACGAACATTATCATAAACAGGGCATGATTACTTATGAAAGTGAATTATACGATGATTCTGAAGAACTTTCAACTGATAACTGGAACATAAATGATGATGGAGCAAATGACAAAGCCACTAAGGTAGTGTTTGATTGGAAAGAGGATGAAGAATGGGATTGGGGTAATATTCTTAAAATTCCAAAAGAAGGCCTTTCTGTAGTTAGCGTCAGGTCAGAGAGTTTATATTTTTATGCCGAAGGAGATTTCCCTACTAATAAAAAAAGTATTAATGAAGATTACTCTAATGATCTTCGATTTTATGTACAACCCGGCATTGACACTATTTGGTTTGGTTCAGATTTTGGTGATTTTAACATTTTACATTCTGTTTATTTTGATGGTGAACAATTAGGTCGCGATTTTGAAAAAGAAGAACGTTCAGGTGAAATATTTTACACAACACATCTATTATTACAAGACGGGATTATTGTTGCTTGGCTAGCCACAAATAATAATCCTCATTTTTTCCCATTTGGTGATGCCGGTGAAGAATGGTTTTCTAGCCTACCTTGCATAAGCCCATATCTTAAGCAAAACGACCCAGATGCTTATGAGGCTGCAGTTAAAAACTTGTTGGATAAGCTTTAAAAAAAATGGCAGTTACAACGGAGCATAAATTTATAGACACTTATTTAATAAAAAGAGAATCAAAGTACTTGATAATTGGCACAATTCATCCGCACAGGACTGATGATTTTGAAGTTGATTTCTTCTATGGAAACAAGAATACTCTGTGGTCAATTCTATCCGAAGCAATTCCAAATAGAGACTTTTCATCAGTAAAAAAAATCATAGAAACTCTCAATAGTTCATTGACTTCTGTTACGGACTTAATTAGAAAATGTGATCGAGAAAATGAAAAAATAACAAAAGATAAAGATTTGTATAATTTATGTCTGAACACAAATGCAATACGGGAGGGAATTGAGAATTCATCAATTACAACTATATTCTTTACCTCAGGCTTTGGCAAAAATAACGCTGCAAAGTTATTTGTAGACATTTTCAAAATCAGATATAAAGACACCTTGAGCGATACAAAAAAGAGTTTTATAATTCCTAAGGATGTTTTTGGCAGAGAAATAAATGCAATTATTCTTTTATCCCCTTCGGGTGATGCATATAGGGGGATTGCAGGATCACCTAGCTACAAGAAAAAAAGGCATTTGTACGCAAATGAAAAAACACCCGTAAAAAAATTTAGAATTGATTTCTATAAAGAGAAATTTAAGTACTTATTGAATACAAATTAACTACTTACAACAACACCTAAACTGCATTAAAACGCAGTTTAGCCAGAGCGTTATGGGCAACTAAAAGGTGGAGTATGAAGGAGATGGTGAAGAATATTGGGTTTTTTCACTTGATTAAAATTAGTCCTATGCAACTTGCTATAGTAATAAAATAATAGAAAATACCATTTTTGGATCTTTGAATGAAATTGACTTTATTATCATAAAGCTGCCTAAATAACTGCACACCAGCTAGCGTTTATGACGGTACGAACAAAATAATCCTTGAACCAAGACGACTACTAAAACAAAAATCTATGAAACAGCGAAGAAGAAATCACCTTAGAAGTAAATCAGCAATTTTTTTGTAATTTACTCCAAACAATAATGTCCAACTTCTTTGAAGACGTACAGTCAGCTAATCCTCGCGTAGTGAGGTTGGTAACCCTGTTTCCACGAGGGGTTTATAGCCAAAAGATAGAATAATTTAAAATTTGCTTTTTGTAGAGAAAAGTGATCTGTTGATAGGTTGAAATAAATTTATGTAGTAATAATGACCATGAATTACTTACAATAACTAAATCTAAACGTAACAAAACTTGAAGAAATGGAATTTATAAACGAAAAACTTGAATCAATTTATAGAGAGCTTTATACTTCGTTAGAAGGAAGTTCGTTTGATAAGTTTGAACAAATAAAAGATCATTGTTCATCTGACCCGTTACTTTGGAATTTGGATATTCCTGAAAATGAAGATGGAGATATTAGTGATGAGTATGAAAGTGTTTTACATGATTATCTCAGTAAGATGTTTGATGATTTTGAATAAAACGGGTTGCGTCCTACATGTGAGGATAAGTTAGGTCGAGTTACTTTTGTAAACAAACATGTCGGAGTTTTTTTACGGGAGCTTTACTTCATCTGTTTTCAGAGAGGCTATTGTGATATTTCGATATTGTACAGAGCGGTATTTATGCGCATAAGCCCACAAGAGATGAGTACCTCGTCATTCTGTAGAATCTCACCTTTGACTCAACTATTTATGAAGTCAACTTTACTCAAGTTGAACACTTTTGTGCTCCAAAAGATTTAGAAGGATGCGCACAGAAGCTAGTCTCAGTAATCCGAGTCACACGCAGTGGAGACAGCGCTAACGTGTTGAACGGCGTTGCTTTATCAAAACGTTTAGAGGCAATGGAAGTGAGTTTAGATATGGCGTCCAACATGCCCAAGGCTTCGTTGGTCATTGATCGGTTCTAAGTAGTGCGTTTGGTTATGAATACCATAAAAGATTTGTGTATTGACCACTGTTGGGAAGAGATGGACAAAGAGAATTAAGCCATTCAACAGGCCAGAAGTAATTGAGCTCGTGCGAGCCTCAGGTTCTAAGCAATGACAACACTCTTAAATAATTCTTAGCTAGATCATGGCACTTACCCTACAAGTTGCCCTCAAAGTAGACGCAGTATCAGTTATATCTTGCATAGCTAATCTTCTAACTGTATCTAAGTGCAGAAAAGGCGGATTAGAAGTTTTTGTAGAGAGTTGAGAAGCACCTTGCCAATATGCCAGTAGATATTCCAAGGATCTAGATCCTTGGAAGAAGGAAGAAAATGAGAATATTGTTAACTTTAGACCTGTCTGAAAAAAGGGAAGTCTACAGATTAGCTTACGTCTAGTATTTTTTTAATTTGTTATCCTATGATCATGATTCTTTATCTACATGGGCTAGAAAGCGAACAAGGTGGCGCTAAGGTTGAGTATCTATCAGCCAATCATTACGTTTATGCACCGGCTATTAAGTACTCTGAACCCAATTTATTAGAACAAATTATTTCGTCAATTGAAGTATTCAAGCCAGATGTCATTATTGGCAGTAGTATGGGGGGGTATCTCGCTAATGAACTGAGTATTAAGTTTGGTATACCCGCCATTTTATTGAATCCCGCACTGCTTTCTCCCCCGGTAAGAGTTAATATAAATGATAAAAAAATCAGGTTATCCGATAAATTAATTGTAGCTGTTTTAGGTAAGTTCGACACAGTAGTTCCTTACCGAGATACTTTAGATCTGTTGGAAGAAAGCTGTCATTGCAGGGTGGATATACGTGAATACGGTCACAGAACACCTTTTGAAGAGTTTATAGATATATGTGAAAAATACTTAAATTGAACACAGAGGATTTAATTCTCAAAATAGACGGTCCTCAGCGTAAGAAGGATGGTTATTCGAGTTAGAATAAATTTATTGCGACCAATTAATAGAGAGGATGTATTTAACAAAGTCTAGATTTAAAACTGGTCTTTCATGCCCGACTAAGTTGTATTACGAATCAAATCCACAAGATTTCGTTAACAATGATGACGTAAATGAATTTATGCAAGCCCTCGCGAAAGGTGGATTGCAAGTAGGTGAACTTGCTAAATTATATTATCCGGGAGGTGTCGAAATAGACGGTTTATCAAAGGAAGAGCAATTAGAACAAACAAGAACTGCGTTAAAACAAAAAAACGTAGTCATATATGAGGCGGCGATTCTGGTAGATCACAAATTCATACGGATTGATATCTTAGTAAAGAAAGGGAATTCCATTCAGGTTATAGAGGTAAAATCCAAGAGTTGCGATGGGAATGATGAGCTTCAATTTTTCAATAAAAAGAAAAAAATTGCTTCATCTGAAAGACCTTACTTAGAAGATATTGCGTTTCAGTATTTGTTGGCTTTAGAAGCTTTCCCTGAATCTAAAGTAATTCCCTACCTCATGATGCCCAATAAACAAGTGGCATGCTCCGTGGATGGATTATACAGTTGTTTTGTAATCAAAAAGGAAGGTAAGAGAGATAGATGTAAAGTTATCGAAGGTATTACAGCTGCTGATTTGGGTGATCAAATAATGACAGCAATTAATGTGAAAGAAACTCTTGATTATCTAATTAATGACGATTACTACAGAGAGCATAATGATTTTGGTGGTAGAAACTTCAAGGAGATTGTTAATTGGTTCAATGATACATTAATACGCTATGAGAACAATGAACCTATACATTTTTCCGAGCCATCTGTTAAGTGTCGGGATTGTGAATATAAATCCTCAGACATTAAAAAAAGTGGCTTTTATAAATGCTTAAGTAAACAAAAGAATTGGAGTATATCAGACTTTGAAAAACCAAAAGCTTGGGAAGTTTGGGGTTCACCAAAGCTCAACGACTTTCTTCGAGAAAACAAGTGGTTCATGGAGGATATTTCACCCTCTGAATTAAACAAAACCAAGCGTTATTATAGACAAGCGCTTCAAATTGAGCATACAAATAACAAAACTAAAGAGGCGCATATTGACATTGAAGGATTAAGGTCTGAATTAAATAATTTCAAGTATCCCTTGAACCTTATCGATTTTGAAACTACTGCTCCGGCAATACCCTTTTTCAAAGGCTACAAGCCATATCAAGGCCTTTGTTTTCAGTTTTCTCACCATCTTTTACATGAGGATGGACGCGTCGAACATAAGAGTGAGTACTTAGGACTAGGACAAGGTAAAAACCCTTCTTTTGAATTTATAGAAAAGTTTTATGAAGCACTAAGTCAAAATGAAGGAGATGTATTTATGTATTCCCACCATGAGAATACGTATTTAAATTATATGATAGTATTGCTGCGTAAAGAAAGTCCATACCCTGCCGAAAAAACGGAAAGACTTATTTCCTTTTTACAATCTTTGACCAAACCAAGTGAAGATATTACTCCCAAATGGGAGGAAGGAAGCAGAAAAATGATTGACATGGCAGAGATGGTGAGGTCCTATTATTGGCATCCGCTGATGAAAGGCTCGAATTCAATTAAGCATGTTTTACCTGCAATTATGAATGACAGCGCTTTTATCAAAGACAAATATTCCAAAGCCATTTATGGTATTAATAATAAAGTCAAAAGCTTAAATTTTGTAAACCACACCTGGGTGGTATTTAATGAGAATAGTACAGTAATGGATCCTTACAAAAACTTACCTGATTTACCGGAAATATTACCAGATGGCCTTAGAAAAATAGAGAATTTATATTCAAACAATAAGCTAGCAGATGGCGGTGCAGCAATGACGGCATGGGCTTTTATGCAGTTTGGAGAGATGGGGACAAGCGAGAAAAGATCCATTTCTGCAGCACTAAAACGTTATTGCGAGTTAGATACGATGGCTATGGTAATGATCATGGAAGCATGGAGGGATATGGTTGGAGAGTCAGTTTAGTTTGACTTTTACTTCTATGTGAAACTTTGTAATTAGTTTATTTTACTTTGTTAAAGCGTTGACCTTCAGTAGTTAATTAAAATTTAATACTAAATGGCAAGAAAAGCAGAATTTTCATTCAATGGGCTAAGCGTAATGGCAGAGCTCAAAAAAGTAGACCGAAAAAAGGTCTATGGCTGGTCTACCATAGAGGTATTTGATCAAAATGGTAGTAAGTGTAAACTAGCAGGTTTAGCAGAAGGGCAGTATGTGATGCCTTCTGGGTCTTCTGCATTAGTTTCCTTAAATGCAAAAGGGGAGGCGGTTTCAAAAAGTACATTGGTGGGCGTAAACAGCGACGGGAATAAGGTAGAAAAAGTTCCTTCTATTTATGATGAAAAAGTGATGCTAAGAGAAGCCTCTGTAGATGAATATTTGTCTATGGCTGTTAAATCTGTGTATCAATTACAGATTGATGAGAATAAGGAAGCCCTACTCAAGGATCTTGATAGCGGCAAGATATACTACTTTGTATTTAACTACCGGGCAGATTATGAGGGTGACGACGCCTTTTTAATTAGTAATGGAACCGATGTGTTTGCCATCACAGGGATGAGCACTGACCTTGAATTTATAGGCCTTGAAGACAATGAACAGGAATTAGTTTCAGAAGAGACTGAGGCAGTAGAAGACGATATGGATTTTGCAATGTTTTAAATAAATAAAATGATTAGATATATAAAACTAGCCAACGATAAAAAAAGGGATGCCGAAATTACATTCAGATCCCTGAATCCCAAGCCATCTGTCACTATGGTTATGGAATCTGGTGATAAGGTGATTAATAAACGCGTGGTAAAAGGCACTTCCCAGACCAGCACACAAACCTTACTTGCCCAGTATAATGAAACACCCAAAGAGGGTGTTGACTTTCAGCTGCAACTTGCAGGAAGGTTAGCGGGGGACCTTATTGCCAGCGATCCAGAACTTGATTTAGAACTTACCGGTAAATTCATTGAGGATGTCTCTAGAGTGTATATCAATGAGGATCAAAATCCTGTATTTAGTGTTAAAAAAACTGAAAAGATTTTTTCTCCTTCGGCTGAGCTCAAAGAAGAGCGTGAACCTAAGTATAATGAAAGTAATATAGCAGGAGAAAGCATTGTTAACTGGACCGGTAAGCTCATGCCTAAGGCCAAGATTTACAACAAGCTGGTATTTCATAAAAAATATCAGTTAAAGCATATTAATGGCCTTACCTATGATTTTCTATTTGACATGGCCAAACAACTCGCTGATAAAGACGCGATGATGATGATGGGTGCCGGAGCTTCCGGTAAAGAACCTCTTGTTATGAATGATGGTGGCAAGCCTTACAGAGCCTTTTTAGAGGGCAGAATAAAAGGAGACAAATACTGTCTAATCCTTCACCTTACCGACCAGGAGTTAAAACCATTACCAACTGAATAAATGTTTTATTGACATGAAAGAAACTGCACAAAAATACAAACGCCAAACGGCATCCAGGTATTTGCCAGTAGGAGCTGAGGAGATTACCTCAAAGATTATGGAAGCAGAATCTTACGGGGTGTCTACCAAACACGATGGCCACTTTTATCTCTTAAGCTATGATGGTAAAAAAGCAACACTTACAAACCATGGAGGTACTGTTATTGAAGATTTACCGCTACTAAAAGAAGCCTTAGCGCTACTTAAAGGTACGTGCAAAGCTATTGTGTTGGCAGGAGAATTATATCTGCACAAAGAAGGCGGGCGTACCCGTTCTTTTGATATGACAGCAGCCTTAGATGATAAATCTGCAGCTATTTACTTTGCAGCATTTGATTTGCTTAGCCTTGATGGGGAGGATATTTCTATGGATATTAAGGCACTGGACCAAAAGCTTAATGCTGTGTTGTCTGGAGGTAAATCTTTACATGCGGTAAAAAACAGCTTTGTAGAGAGCAGAAAAGACATTGCTGCACTCTACAAAGAAATTGTAGAAGACTGCGGCCAAGAAGGGATTGTAGTACGTTCTCACAACGGGCCAACCTATAAAATAAAACCACTAATTACCCTAGACGCTGTTATTTTAGGATATGCAGAAGGGCAGGGCAGTAGAGCCGGCATGCTCAAAGAAGTGCTGGTGGGCTTGTGTGTTGCAAAAGATGAGTATATACTTTTAACCAAAGTAGGCAATGGCTACAGCGAAGAGGAGCGTAAAAAACTACTACAAGAACTGGGCAAGAAAAAAGTAGATTCTGGATATATTGAAGTGTCTGGATCTAACGTGGCTTTTACCATGGTAGAACCTAACCAGGTGGTAGAGTTTAGTTGTTTGGATGTATTTGGAGAAAACTCAAAAGGGGTTATCTCTAAAATGTGTTTGAGCTATAAAGACGGCACCTACACAGCCACCGGCAAACAGCCAACGGCCAGTGTAATTTCTCCGGTATATGTTAAGATGAGAACAGACAAAAAACCCGATACAAATGATGCGGGTTTATCTCAAATCACGAAAATCATTTCTTTAGATACAAATGCCTCTGAAAAACTCGATGTAAAGAAAAGTGAGATTGTTTCTAGAGAAGTGTATGTAAAAGAAAGTAAAGGCACCAAGATGGTACGTAAGTTCATGGTTTGGAAAACCAATAAGGAATCAACGGGCGAGTATCCAGCCTATGTATTCCATTATACAGACTTTAGCGCTGGTAGGGCAGAAATGCTTAAAAAAGAGATTAAAGTATCCGATTCTAAAAAGCAGATCGAAGAGATTTTTACTGCTGAGGTATTAGA
>ENA-OWPI01003157-OWPI01003157.1-marine-metagenome-genome-assembly--contig:-NODE-3157-length-14482-cov-7.670392_pt1 | contig 14482 bp, 17 predicted proteins | sample MGYA00238138_ERZ651775 | MGnify/ENA primary metagenome ERZ651775 (study PRJEB26906, sample SAMN06265043) | marine metagenome | isolation source: Helgoland LTER site | place: Germany:Helgoland, sampling...
AATGCGCTATGAAATACAGTATTGGATTTATCTGTTACAGCATCTTCATAATCACCAAATAATTTTATTCTTTCTTTTATAAATTCATCTAACCATTTGTTTGCATCTTTTCTGGTAGTGGGAAACCAAAAATTGTCTGTATTTCCTGGATGATCTTTAAAGTTATTACTTATAAATTTTTTTAAAATAGTAGTATCTTTCGTATCTTTCACTTTTGATATTTCAGGAATTTTTATTGAACTAGGAAGTTTTTTTCTATTGTCTTCATCAAAGCTCCATTTATTTCCTCTTGGTGTACCATTTTTATTCATTAATAAATTCGTTTTAGTTCTTACGATTTTATAAAAATTCGCCATGAATGGTCGCTTATTTTTGGAGAGATAGTCTTTAAATTCATTTCTATCTATTAAAAACATTGGAGATTTAATTTGATTAATTTTAAGTGAATTCTTCTTTGCAAGATAAAGAATTTTTTTTTCAAAAAATTTATCTTCTATTTCAAAAAATGAAATTTCTTTGATTTTCTTTTCTTTAATAGTTTTAGTTATTTTCTTTTCATAGGATAGTTTAAAATCTTTATTAATATCTTTGTAAATTATATTGAAATTTTTGGACTTCAACTCGTCTCTGAAAGATCTCATCGATGATAAAAATAACAAAATTTTAAGTTTGTGATGTTTTTCGTAAGTGCACAAACCATAATCCTCAGCCATAAAAAAGGTATGATCTTTAAAATCATTTAAGTATTTTGGTGAAAATAACTGATTACCAAGCAATAAAAAAAGCTTCATATGTTGCAAATTACACCTTTTAACAAGTTATTACACGCGTCATTATTTGCATTTAATTAACAGTTAATAGTGTTATTTTTAAATATGAAAAAAGTAATTATAGGTGCAACGGGTTCAATCGGATCATCGTTAGCGAGAAGTCTCGTTGAGTCTGGAGATCAAGTACATTTAGCAGGAAGAGATGAAGCGAGCTTGTCCGAACTAGCTAATGAACTAAACTCAACATATACAACTTGTGATGTATTAGAAGAAAACTTTTCTGATAAAATAATAAATGATTTAAAAGATGAACAAATAAATGGCTTAGCTTACTGTGTTGGATCCATAGATCTCAAACCTTTAAAACTTACTAAAAAAAGTGACTTTATGCAGTCATTTAATTTAAACCTAGTTTCAGCTACAGAAGCGATAAAATCTTTAGCTGATAATTTGAAATCTAATAAAGGTTCGATAGTTTTATTTTCGACAGTAGCAGTTAAGCAAGGATTTCCAAATCATGCCATTGTTTCTTCCGCAAAAGGAGCAATCGAAGGTTTAACACTAGCACTTGCTGCAGAGTACGCCCCAAATATAAGAGTAAATTGTATAGCTCCAAGTTTAACAAATTCAAAAATATCTAATTTCTTGCTTAAAAATGAAAAGATGGCCGAAAGTATCGCTAAGATGCACCCACTGAAAAGGATAGGCAACGGGAACGACTCTTCATCTATGGCTAAATTTTTATTAAATGAGGAAAGTTCATGGATAACTGGACAAATTATAGGAGTTGATGGTGGAAGATCATCTGTCGCATAACAATTTTAAAAAAGACTATTAGATATAAAATATGAAAAAAATTATTATACTTTTTTTAACGCTTCTGATTAGCACTAATGCATTTGCAGCAGGTAGCGACAGTAGCAGTAGCGGAAGCTCAGAACAATCAATGTACGATGAGGGAATTAAGCTAGTCGAAAGAGCAGGTAAGCTAGAGAAAAAAGATAAATTAGAAAAAGCAAAAAAACTTTACTCTCAAGCATTTAAGAAATTTGACAAAGCATACTTAAAAGATAAAAAAAATCCTGATATTTTGAATTATCTTGGTTACACTTCTAGAAAATCTGGAAACTTTTCAGCTGCAGAAGATTATTATTTAAAAGGTCTTAGTATTAATCCAAAGCATAATGGAATTAATGAATATCTAGGTGAACTTTACGTTCAAACTAATAGAATTGATAAAGCCAATGAAAGACTTGAAATTTTAAAAAACTGTAATTGTGATGAATATAAAGAACTTGAGTTAATAATTAAAACTCGAGGAACAAAAATCTACTAAGATAAATCTACAGCATATTTTTTTAGCTTTTCTATTGGTATAAGTTCTAAAGTTTTTATATTTGTTTTTTTTAAATACAAAAAACAAGCAGCATCTTCTTCAATCGCTCTTGCATACCATGAGGCACAAACACACCAATTATCGCCATCTTTTAAACCTGGAAATCCAAATTCAGGGTGAGGGGTAATTAAATCATTACCAACTTTTTTAGACCAAATTAAAAATTTATCAGTTACTTTTGCACAAACAGTGTGAACTCCACGATCATTTTTATCTGTATTACAACAACCGTCTCTAAACCATCCTGTTACAGGATCGTTTGAGCAAGGCTCAAGCGGTTCTCCAAAAACATTTTTTTGAATTTGATCACTCATTTAGAGAAAACATTGGCAATTTTTTTATCAATTTCTAAGTTAAAAGAAAAAGACCTTCTTTCCCCGTCAGATTTGAAAGGGTATGCCGTGTGCATTAAATAATGGGGAAATAACAGTACATCCCCAACTTTTGGTTGATGATTGAAAATACTGTCACTTAAAAGAATCTTATTACCGCTGATAAAGTCAATTGAGCCATCAGTTTTAATTTTTTTTTTATTTTTTAAAATAAATTTAGGAATTTTTAAATATCCAACCCCAGAGATGTGCCCATCATGGAAATGTATAGGATTATAATCATTATGAAACTGGCGCACTACCCAAAAATTTTTAATATTAATTTTTGAAATTTTTTTTCCCAAACATTTATAAATATATTTTTTAACTTCATTAAATATTATCTTTTCTAAATTTTTCTTAATAAAACTTTTGGGAATTTGAAATTCTTGCTTAACTTGGCCAACTAATTTACTAGAATAATCTAATTTTTTGACTAAATTTTTTTTGGAAATTATTTTTTCTACTTCATTATTTAATTTTTTAATTAAATTAGAAGATAGTTTTAGCTTGGCTATTTTAGGACCAAAAGGACTTAAAACTTTCATTATTATAATTTTGTTGGATTAGGTTGATCTTTATAAATTTTTTCTGGATCGAATTTTTTTTCTTTCTCTTTAAAATTTAATTCGATTTGTTCAGAGTTTTTTATAGGTCCTAATGGTATCGATCTATAAAAACACGACTTGTAACCAACATGACAACTTGCACCATTTCCTATATCTACAGTCATCCATAAAGCATCTTGATCGTCGTCAATTCTTAAATCAATTACTTTCTGAATAAATCCACTAGTTTTACCTTTGTGCCATAAGGCTTTTTTTGATCTGCTCCAGTAATGAGCTTCTTTTGTCTCTATTGTCTTTCTCAAAGCTTCTTGATTCATATAGCCATGCATTAAAAGATCTCCTGAATTACTGTCAGTAGTAGTAACAGGTATAAGACCATCTGTATCAAATTTGGGAGAAAGAAACTTTCCTTCTTCAACTTCAAAAACGTTTTCTCTTTTTTTAAACATGATGACAAAATAGTGAAAAAAAGACAAAATAGCAATTTGCAATAATTAATTATGTCCTATAAAAACATCATAATATGAAATTAGTAAAAAACATTAATAAAGAAGCCTCTAATAAACCTAAAGTTAGCGACAAAGAGGCAGAAGAAGCGATCCAAAAAATTTTAACTTGGATTGGTGAAGATCCAACTAGAGAAGGGTTGTTAGAAACTCCAAAAAGAGTTGTAAAAGCATTTAAGGAATATTTTAAAGGCTACCATCAAGATGCAGAAGAAGATTTATCAAAAACTTTTGGTGATGTAGAGGGGTATGACGATATGGTTGTTGAAAAAAATATAACTTTAGAGAGTCATTGTGAACACCATATGGCTCCAATTATTGGAGTGGCACATGTTTCTTATATTCCAAATAAAAAAATTGTTGGTCTAAGTAAATTGGCCAGAACAGTAGAAATTTTTTCAAAAAGACTTCAAACTCAGGAAAGATTAACTATGCAAATTGCGAAAACATTAATGAGCGCTTTGGAGGCAAAAGGTGTAGCTGTTACAATAGACGCAGCACATCAATGCATGACTATGAGAGGAATTAAAAAAGAAAAAGCAACAACTGTAACAAACTTTTTTTTAGGTTCGTTCAAAGATGATTTAAGTATTCAAAATAGATATTTAAGTTATATCGGAAAATAAATGTCTGATAAATTTAAAGCTATTGTTATAGATAATCAAAACGAAAAATTTACAAGAGACATTAAAGAAATAGAGAAAAATCAACTTAAAGATGGAAACGTTTTGGTTAAAGTTGATTATTCTAGTTTAAATTACAAAGACGCATTAATATTAAACGACGGTGGTAAAATAGTCCGTAAATTCCCTTTTGTTCCGGGAATAGATTTTGCTGGGACTGTTGTTGAAAGCGAAGACAGTAAATTCGCAAAAGATGACAAAGTAATTCTTACAGGTTTTAGAGTGGGTGAGGCTTTTTTTGGTGGTTTTTCTCAGTATGCTAAAGTTGACTCAAATTTTCTAATTAAGATTCCAAAAGATTTAGATACCCATAAAGCAATGATGTTAGGTACTGCAGGATTTACTGCTTTACTATGTTCCTTTGCTGTGAAAGCGAAAGAAGAATTATTGTTAGGTGAAAAAGTGAAAGACGTGCTCGTAACAGGTGCTACAGGAGGCGTTGGAAGTATAGCTGTGATGATTTTATCAAAGATGGGCTATGATGTGCATGCTGTGACAGGCAAAAAAGATAAAAATGATTATCTAAAAGATCTAGGTGCAAAAAATATTATTGACCGAAAAGAATTTGATGGTGAAAGCAAACTACTTGAAAAAGGAGTTTGGGATGGTGTTGTAGATACCGTTGGTGGTAGTGCTTTAACAAAAATCTTTGCTCAAACAAAACCAGGTGGGATAGTCGCAGCCTGTGGAAACGCTGGAGGAATAAAAATTAATACTAATGTTATGCCATTCATCATAAGAGGTGTAAAACTTTGGGGAATTGATTCGTCAGGTTCTTCATTAAAGAGAAGAGAATTCGTTTGGGGAGAAGCATCAAAGTTAATAGATTTTTCAAAAGTTCAGTCCTTTACAAAAGAGTTATCATTTACTGAGCTTTTAGATACTTATCCAAAACTTTTAAAAGGAGAGTTTTTTGGAAGAGCAGTAGTAAATCCAAATAAATAATTTATAATTTAATTAATTTATGGATTGGGATAAACTCAAAATATTTCATACAGTTGCAGAAGCATCTAGTTTTACCAAAGCCTCAACTATATTAAACTTAAGCCAATCGGCTATAAGTCGCCAAATTCAAGCCTTAGAAGGTGATTTGAAGGTTCAACTTTTTGAAAGACATGCTAGAGGTTTAGTTTTAACTGAGAACGGTGAGTATCTTTATAAATCAGCTCATGAGATTATTTCAAAGTTAAAAGATGTAGAGTCTAATCTAAGCGGTCATAAAGATAAACTAAATGGAAAACTTACAGTTACGACTGTTGTAAGTTTTGGCACTACTTGGCTTACACCTAGAATTAAAGAATTTATGGATTTACACCCAGATATTGAAATCGAATTAATATTTGATGATAAAGAGCTTGATTTAAGTACGCGAGAAGCTGATGTTGCAATTCGAATGAGAAGACCTAAACAATTAAATTTAATCCAAAAAAAATTTGTAGATTTTAATTATCATATTTATGGTTCAAATGATTATTTACAAAAAAATGGATATCCAAAAACTTTAAAGGATTTAGATAAACACAAGTTTATTACTTATGGAAAAGGAGCACCTTCTCCAGTTTATAATCCTGATTGGGTTCTCAAACACGGTATTAAAGATGGAAAAAAAAGAAAATCAATAATGAAAGTAAACAGCGTTTACGGATTATTATTAGCAGTGCAAAGCGGTGTTGGTTTAGCTGCTTTACCAGATTATATTGCTCATAATGTTAATAATATTACTAAAGTTTTGCCAGAGGAAACAGGAAAACCTACAGAAACTCATTTCGTTTATCCAGCGTCTTTAAAGAATAATGCAAGGCTAATGGCTTTTAGAAACTTTATATTTACAAAGGTTAACGAGTGGAAATTCTAATTTCTTTTATTATTCCGTTTATAATTTTACTTACAGTAGTTGTTTTTATTCATGAGTATGGACATTATTATTTTGCAAGAAAATATGGTGTTGGAGTTACTGATTTTTCTATAGGTTTTGGAAAAGAATTATTTGGCTTTAATGATAAATCTGGAACTAGATGGAAATTCTGCGCTATTCCTTTAGGAGGATATGTTAAATTTTTTGGCGATAGAAATGTCTTTAGTCAAGCAGAACAGGAAGAACTTTTAAAAAAATACAGCAAAGAAGATAGAGAAAAACTTTTTGTAGTTAAGCCTATTTACCAAAGATCATTGATTGTCGCTGCTGGACCTTTTGCAAATTTTTTACTGGCTATAGTTATTTTTGCTTTTATTTATATGTTTGCTGGAAAAGATTTTACTCCAGCACAAATACAAGAAGTTCAACCTGATAGCCCAGCATTTATTTCAGGTATAAAATCTGGAGATATTATTAAGTCAATTGATAATAGAGAAGTAAAAAGTATGATGGAGGTTTCAGCCTTTATTAACGCCTCTTCATCAGAAACCATAAATTTAGGAATTATTCGAAATGAAAGCGAATTAAGCATTAACGTAAAACCTCAATTTGTAGAAGGTTCAGACTCATTAGGTAATAAAATTAATAAAAAAATCATTGGAATAAAAATTGCACCTCTAAATGACAAAATAGAAAGAGAACGACTTGGCCCTGCTACAGCATTGTTTTATGCTATTAAAGAGACCTGGTTTGTTATTGATGCTTCATGGGATTTCGTTATATCAATGTTTAAAGGAACAGGTGACACCTCTCAATTAGGAGGGCCAATAAAGATTGCTAAAATTACAGGGCAAGTAGCTAAGTTTGGAGTTGTCGCCTTTTTAAGCATTATGGCTTATATTTCTATAAGCCTTGGTTTTATTAATCTTTTTCCAATACCAATGCTAGATGGTGGACATTTGATGTTTTATGCATTTGAAAAAATATTAGGGAGACCTTTGACACAAAAAACTCAAGAGGGATTTTTTCGAATCGGGTTATTTTTGTTGCTTTCTCTAATGTTTTTCACGACGTTTAATGATCTTAAAGATTTAGGCTTATTTTAAGCCATTTTAATCATCAAAAAAGTCAATAAAATCAACACTTATTTACTATACAATATATAGTGTTGATATTTACGTGAAACACAAAAAAACATTGATTTTATTGGTTTTTTTTGCACATTAGAAATTAACTTAAAAAAGGGGCATAAATGAATAAAAAACAACTAGTAGCAAAAATATCGTCTACTTTGGGTCAAAGTAAAGCTGATGCTGAGAGAACTTTTGATTCAATAACGACTATTATTTTAGATGCTTTAAAAAATGACGATACTGTGAAGATAGCTGGTTTTGGTACTTATAAAGTAGCAAAGAGAAAAGCTAGAGTAGGAAGAAATCCTAGAACAGGTGAGTCAATTCAAATTTCCGCATCTCAAAAAGTAAAGTTTTTACCAGCTAAAAGCTTGAAAGAAATGTTTAATAAATAAACTCTTTAGCCCTTATTAGATAAACTCTAATAAGGGCTAAACTACTTGCAAAAACTGCATAGCTAAAATTAAGTTAAATCAATACTAATTTTAATTAATTAATTTTATAAGGCCTCCAACAAGGGAGAACTTATGAAAAAATACATTAGTTACTTTATAGCAGGTACAGCCATATATTTTGGTTTTGCTGGTTTAGGTTACGCCGAGACTACAGTATCTGCAGAAGTACAATACATATTTAATACCCTATTATTTTTAATGTCAGGTTTCTTGGTCATGTGGATGGCCGCAGGTTTTGCAATGTTAGAGTCAGGTCTTGTAACATCAAAATCAGTATCAGCAATCTGTGCAAAAAATATAGGTCTTTATTCAATCGCTGGAGTTATGTTCTGGTTGGTTGGTTACAATTTAGCTTATGGTATTCCAGAAGGTGGATATATCGGAACATTTACTCCATGGAGCGATGGATCAAAACTTGAAACAGGTTATTCTGATGGATCTGACTGGTTTTTCCAAATGGTGTTTTGTGCAACAACGATGTCAATCGTATCAGGCACATTAGCTGAAAGAATTAAAATTTGGCCATTTTTCTTATTTGCAGCAATTTTAACTGGAATAATTTATCCAATTGAAATGGGCTGGCAATGGGGCGGTGGTTGGTTATCAACTGCAGGGTTTTCAGATTTTGCTGGTTCAACATTAGTTCACGCTGCTGGTGGTGCTGCCGCTTTAGCGGGTGCTATTGTGCTTGGAGCAAGATCAGGAAGATTTAGCAGTAGAGGTGAAGCTAAGCCTATGGCGCCATTTGCTGCATCATCAATTCCATTAGCAACTCTAGGGGTATTTATACTTTGGATGGGCTGGTTTGGTTTTAATGGTGGATCACAACTTGCTGCTGGAACACTAGAAGACGTTTCCTCTGTAGCAACAATTTACATTAATACTAATTTAGCTGCAGGTGGTGGAGTGATAGCTGCTGCAATTATTTCTAGATTAATTGGTGGAAAAACAGATGTAGTTATGATGCTTAATGGTGCAATTGCTGGATTAGTAGCAATTACAGCTGAACCATTAACTCCTAGTCCTTTAGCTGCGATATTTATCGGAGCAATAGGTGGATTAGTAATGTACTTCTCAACTAAACTTTTATTTAAACTAAAAATAGATGATGTAGTTGGAGCTATTCCTGCTCACTTAGTTGCAGGTGTATGGGGTACGTTAGCTGTTCCATTAACTAATGGAGATGTTTCATTTGGAGCTCAATTCCTTGGAACAATTTCAGTAGTAGTATTCGTATTTATTGTTTCATTTATAGTGTTCAAAATTATGAAAGCTACAGTTGGTCTAAGAATTAGTAAAGAAGCTGAAAGACTTGGAACTGATAAAGCTGAAATCGGAGTGATAGCTTACGGTATAAGAGACTAAAAATTCCCTCCCTCGATAGTTGGGAAAAATTGTAAGGCCTGGTTGGTTCCCCCGCCCAGGCCTTATTTATTTTAACAAGTCTAGTATGCATTTAAATCATGCTTAAAAATTCATAAATTTGATACTAAGAACAAAAAAAAAGGGGGAAACATGAAAAAAAAAACGTTCATTTTTTTAGGTTGTATTTCTGCACTATTTTTAAGTACTAATAGCTTTGCAGAAACAACAATGTCTCAAGAGGGACAGTATATTTTTAACTCATTAGGATTTTATTTAGGCGGAGTGCTAGTTGCTTTTATGGCGGCTGGCTTCTGTATGCTCGAGAGTGGTTTAGTGACTACCAAGAGTGTATCGACAATTGCCGCTAAAAATATAGGTAAATTCGCTATATGCTCAATTATATTTTTCTTAGTAGGTTATAACTTGGCTTATGGCGTGCCTGAAGGTGGTTATGTTGGTTCATTTTCAATTTGGACTGATAACTCTAACGCTGAAACGGGGTATTCAGGATACTCAGATTGGTTTTTTCAAACTATGTTCGTTTGCGCAACAGCGTCAATCGTTTCAGGAGCAGTAGCAGAGAGAATTAAGATATGGCCTTTCTTTATTTTCTCAGCAATCATGGCTGGAATTATCTATCCTATATCTATGGGATGGCAATGGGGCGGAGGTTGGTTAGCAACTTCTGGCTTTTCTGATTTTGCAGGATCAACTCTTGTTCATGCTTGTGGTGGTGCCGCTGCTTTGGCTGGAGTAATAGTCCTTGGAGCTAGAGAAGGAAGATTTGGAAGAAGAGGTGAAAAAAAATCTATGGAACCTTTTGCAGCCTCAAGTATTCCTTTAGTAACCCTAGGAACTTTTTTACTATGGTTCGGTTGGTTTGGATTTAATGGTTTTAGCCAACTTGCTATGGGTACCTTTGATGATGTAAACGCAATTTCAAAAATTGCAGTGAACACTCATTTAGCTGGTGCCGCAGGCACAGTTACAGGAGCAGCTTTGACAAGATTGATCGGTGGAAAAACTGATATTGTTATGATGTTAAATGGAGCTTTAGCAGGTTTAGTTGCAATAACCGCTGAACCATTAACTCCAGGACCTATTACAGCAATGATCATTGGATCTATCGGAGCTGTAATTATGTATTACGGAACTAAGATGTTAGAAAATTTAGGATTAGATGATGTAGTTGGAGCTATTCCTGTACACATGTTTGCTGGAATTTTTGGAACATTAGTTGTTCCTTTTACTAATCCAGATACATCGTTTGGCACTCAGTTAGTGGGTGTTACTTCAGTATGTATATTTAGTTTTGTACTATCTTGGATAACTTTTAGTTCTTTAAAATCAACTGTAGGATTAAGAATAAGTAAAGCAGCTGAAAGACAAGGTACAGATAAAGCTGAAGTTGGAGTAGTAGCTTATTCAATACGAGACTAAATAATAAAAATATTTAAGGCCCGAGAAATCGGGCCTTTAAAAAATCTAATTTTTACTATTTTCCCACAATTCTTTTACATCTACCAAAGGCGAAATTCCAAATACGGAATTAATATTAGCACAATGAATAGCCAAAGACGGTACTGGTGATAGACATGGGTTATTTTTGTAAATTTGATGTAATGGTTTTTCCCAAGGGTCAATCCATTCAATTCCCATTTTTTCTAAATTACTATAATTTTTTTCAATTAAATTTTTGCTAGTCATAAAAGTAACTAAACTTTCAGATACAAGACGCCAGTGGTATTTTTCACCAAGATAAATTTTCGTCTCTTCATCTTTGGAATATAAATATGGATAATCTGATGGAAGTAAAATTAAATCTTTTGAAAAAATAGTATTAAATTTCTCATAAGTAAAAATCATTTCGGTAATTGTACTTGGGGAATGAATGTAATCATCCTCAACAAAATAAATTAAATCAGCATCTTCTTTTTTTGCAATCATCAAAGAAGTATAAAAATTCGCCATATTTGCAAACTTTGCATCTGAATAACCTGATTTTATTTTATCTTTAAAATTTTCTAGATTAATGGAAATAAATCTGCTCTCGATATTTGACCGATCTAAAATATTATTTATCTTATTTATATCTTCTTTAGGTGAGTTAGTGTCGGTAACCAAAATTTCAAATTTGACATTTTTAAATTGGCTAGAAGCTATACTCATAGATTTTATCAATGAATTAAGAGTTCTAAATGTGTATTCATTTTTTTCTCTTTCAAATATTCTTTTTTTATTTTGATCCATTATTAATTCAGAGGTGCAAGTTCTTAGTATTACCTTTAATGAACGAACCCTATTTTTAATGTTAATTTGACCAAGTGGGATAGTTATAGATTTTTTACCTTGTATACTTAAAGTTTCATTTAAATTTTTTTGTAAAGTAGGTGAACTAAAATTTGATTGGTCAATTATTTCAAATCCAATTAATCTACATATTTTGATAAAAATTTTTTTAAAAAAATTGGTTTTTTGTACATTTTTAATTTTTTTCATTATGATAAATTATATATATTAGTTTATATTCTAGTTCCATGAACATAAAATCATCTCAAAAACTTGTTGAAGAAGCTCAAAAAAGTATTGAAACTCTATCTTCTAATGAAGTCAAAAAATTATCAGATAATAATGAAATTACATTAATAGATGTCAGAGACATCAGAGAGCTTTGGAAAGAAGGAACCATAGAAAAATCAAAACATATTCCAAGAGGTATGCTTGAATTTTGGCTAGATCCTGAAAGCACTTATTATCAATCAAACAAAATTAAAGAGATTAAAAAAATGGTTCTGTTTTGTGCTCTTGGGTGGCGATCTGCACTCGCAACAAAATCATTAGTAGAAATGGGTTTTAAAAATGTAGCTCATGTTGAAGGTGGATTTGATGCTTTAAGAAAAAGCGGAATGAAAATTGTTACAAAGGAAAAAAAATAACTTATTTACCAGCTTCTTTTAAAGCAAAATCAATTCTATCTTGTCCCCAAAAAATCTTATTATTAACTACAAAAGTCGGAGCACCGAATACACCTCTTTGATACGCATCAGAAGTTTTTTTTCTAAGAGAGTCTTTTATTAAAGATGAAGTTGATCTTAAAACAAATGTTTTTGGATTAACATTTAAATTTTTTAAAACTTTTTGAATCACAATTTCATCATTCATATTAAGTCCGTCTTGCCAGATAGTATTGAAAATATTATCTATATAATAATTTTTTATATTATCTTCTTCAGCCACCAAAACACCTCGCATTAAATTCAAGCTTCGTATCGGAAAGTATGAATTGAATTTAAATCTTACATCATTTTTTTCAGCTATAAGTTTACAGTCTCTAATCATATGCTTTGCTTTTGCAGGAATAAAAGCAGGTGCTTTAATACCGTGTAAATTGTGAAGACCACCCAGTAATATAGGTTTATATATTATTTTAATCCCCGTTTTAATTTCAATTTTCCTTATTTCTTTATGAGCAAGAAATGAGTAAGGGCTGACAAAATCAAAATAAAAGTCAAATGGCTTAATCATTAAAGCTAATTTTTTTAGCAAAAAAAATTCTTATAAACCAATAAAAAACCAGCCCAATTGGACCAGCAAAATAAGTTAAAATCAAAGAAGGAATCGTCACTATTTTTGGCACGAAGTATTTTTTAGAGTCTCTTACGATCCATGCCCCTGCAAACAAACTAATTGCTAGAAAATGTAACCAAAAGACCAATAATAAAGCTTCACTAGAATTACAGTCATTTGCTCCTTTAACTTCCCATGAACCCATTTTAGATGACTCATTACCAAGAATAAAGTATCTTGAAGAAATTACTTCATATAATTCTTGATTACTCCAAGTTTCTGTATCCAATGATAATCTTTTAGAGTCGTCCATCTAAAATCACCTCTATAGTTCATCGGATAATGTTTGATGATAAGATACCTCGTACGATGAGTATTACTTATTCTTGAATCGCTTTAGCCTGAACGTCTCTTCTCTTTCCATTTCTTCTAATCTTAATTGGATAAAAGATTGTGCTTCCTTCATTTCAGGAATCACAACGAATTCAAGGGCATTGACTCGTCTTTTGGTCGCCTCTATTTCTTCTAGGAGTCGTTTTAAGGTAGCTTCCATTTCTGCAGCCTTTACAATTTTAGAAATTAATATTGAATACGCGTCTGCGGATTCATCAATATAAGGGGAGCCCCCAATTATTCCTGTCGGCCTTGTTTCAACGGTTGTCGTAAGATTTGTTCCATCTACCTTTGGAACTACTACTCCCATTATATTCCTTCTAGAAACCATAACTTCAGGTCCCGAGGTTGCTGCGATTGCGGCACTTTTTACTGCTAATCCACCTTCTATTGATGATGCTAAAGCAATTGATTTTAACGCATCTCGATAAGTTCCAACAAGTTCTTCCCTGGCTTTAATCATCTCAGCCAATAAAGTACGGAATTCAAAAAATAGTCCATCTCTTTTCATCTTTAGAAGATTGTACCCACTCGATGTTTGCTTAATCCTACGTTTTAGATTAATCAGTTCTGAGCGTGTAGGTTTGATGTCGAGTGCCAAATTTCTCATCCCCTAACTATAATCACTAAATCTATTTATTCTTTCTTATCTGTAGGATGATATTTATCAATCCACTTCTGATCCAATCGTACAAGATACTTTGTATCAATATTTGAGAGTAATTTCCATGCTAAATCAAGAGTTCCTTCTTGAATCGGACGATCTTCATCTCGACTTTGCCTGAGGAATTTATCTTCAAAGATATCCGAAAACTTAAGCAACTGTAAGTCACGTTCATTTAGAGCATCTTCACCTACAATGGCAACTAGGCCTCGTAATTCCCTTCCCTGTGCATAAGCTGCGTAAAGTTGGTCAGATACTGATTTATGATCTTCCCTAGTTTTTCCATCCCCAATACCTGCATTCATGAGCCTAGATAGAGAAGGCAATACGTTAATAGGCGGATAAATTCCTTTCTGATGGAGTTCACGAGAAATAACAATCTGTCCTTCGGTGATATATCCTGAGAGATCAGGAATAGGATGAGTAATATCGTCACCAGGCATAGTTAATATAGGGAATTGAGTAATTGAGCCTTTCTTTCCTTTGACTAAACCTGCGCGTTCATACAACATTGCTAGATCAGTATACATGTATCCAGGATAACCTCGACGCCCAGGTACTTCTTCACGAGCAGCGCCTATTTGACGTAGTGATTCACAATAATTTGTCATATCAGTATAGATAACTAATACGTGATAGTCCTTCTCAAAAGCAAGATATTCAGCAGCAGTAAGAGCTAGTCTTGGAGTAATCAATCTCTCAACAGCAGGGTCGTCAGCAAGATTGACGAAAAGACAAGCATTTTCTAAAGCACC
>ENA-OWPI01003159-OWPI01003159.1-marine-metagenome-genome-assembly--contig:-NODE-3159-length-14463-cov-11.968650_pt1 | contig 14463 bp, 16 predicted proteins | sample MGYA00238138_ERZ651775 | MGnify/ENA primary metagenome ERZ651775 (study PRJEB26906, sample SAMN06265043) | marine metagenome | isolation source: Helgoland LTER site | place: Germany:Helgoland, sampling...
GGATTTACAAATATCTTTTCAGGACAAATAGAAATTGATGGTAAAGAAATTACGCATCTAACTCCAGCTGAAAAACTTAAGTCATGTGGAATAGCATATATCTTGCAAGATAACTCAGTCTTTCCAGACATGACGGTTGAAGAAAATTTACTAATGGGTGGCTATACTAAAGAAAACACAGATGAGTCTTATCAAGAAGCTGAAAGAATTTTTGAAAAATATGAAAGATTAAGAAACAGAAGAAATCAACCTGCAAAAGTTTTATCAGGTGGTGAAAGAAGATTATTAGAAATTTCTAGAGCACTAGTTATGAAGCCTTCTGTATTGCTTGTTGACGAACCTTCAATTGGTTTAGAACCAAGATATATAGATATGGTTTTTGAAATATTAAGAGATCTTCAACAAACAGAAAAGAAAACTATTATTCTAGTGGAACAAAATGCCAAAAAAGGGTTAGAGTTTGCTGATATTGGTTATGTTTTAGTATCAGGTCAGACTGCTATTGCTGGCAAAGGGAATGATTTATTAGAAAATCCTGATGTGGGTAGATTATTCCTTGGCGGTTAATGATTAATAAAGAATTTTTCTTTAAAGGTTTTAAATCTATATTAGCTCCAGATAGTCCTGCATTAGCACTTGGATGTTGCTTTATTGCTATAGGGGCACTTCTTAAAAATTTAGGCTTTAATATTCAGGAAAGTATTTTTTCAACAATGTTAACTTATGCTTTGCCAGGGTCACTAGTTATGGCAGAGTCATTGTTAGTTGGGGCATCATTATTAAATATTTTTTTAGCTGTGTGGTTTGTTAATGCTCGACTATATCCAATGGCCGTTTCTTTATTTCCATTGATGATGCACAAAAGCCAACCTAAATGGAAATATTATTTTTCATGTCATTTTATAGCAGTCTCAGCATGGCTAATAATGAAAAGTAATTACAAAAGTGTAGACAAAAAAAATAGGATAGATTTTTGGATTGGGATTGGCTGCGCTACTTGGGCTACAGCAGTAATAGGAACATTTATAGGATTTTATGCATCTGATTATTTGGATAAAAATATGATGATGGGGTTAGCAATTTTAAATCCAATTTATTTTTTATGTATGATGGTTGGTGCAATGAAAACAATTCAAATTACTTTTTCTGTAATATTAGGTTTGATATTAGGGCCAATTTTCTATTTTTTTTCACCTGAGTGGTCAATTTTATTAGGTGGACTTGTTGGTGGAACGATTGCTTATTTTATAGGAGAACTAAATGTCAACTAGTGTAGTTCTTGCAATCTTAGTTACTTCTTTAGCAACTTTTTTATCAAGGTTTTTAGGTGTGATTTCATCGAAAGGAATAAAAGAGACTTCAAAATTATTTAGATGGTTCAATTGTCTGGCATACTCAACACTAGCTGCATTAATTGCTAGAACAATAATATTTCCTGTAGGAGTATTATCTGACTCAACTTATACCAGTAGAGTTTTAGTTGTTCTATTTTGTTTATTTATTTTCTTTATTTCAAAAAGAAATTTTGTTTATCCAACAGTTATTTCTGCTATTATGATGGCAATATTAAGTAATTATATGTAATGGAAGACATACCAGGACTAACCATAATAAAAAACCCAAGTTCAAAAAGAATTATTGATATTAAAATTGAGGATGAAATTTTAGAAAAATTAATATTTCCATTTAATAAATTTGATATTACTGCTCTAGAATACAAACCATTTACAAGATTTACGATTGCAAAAAGCTTAGATGATTTAACTTCTAATAAGTTAAGCAAATTACTTAACTCGATAATTAGAGATAGAAATACAGGTTGTTTTATAATAGGTCCAAAAAATATTAGTTCAAAAATTAATGATATTTTTTTGGTTAAATTATCAACAGCAATTGCATATTTAATTGGTAATCCAAACCATGACGCTATGGCTGGAAAATATTATGCGAGATTTCACGTTAAGCATGAGGATAAAAGTGACTCGTATTTAAGAAAAGCGTATACAAATATGGATCTGCATACAGATGGAACTTATGTAAAAGAAAAAACTGACTGGTTACTTATGACCAAGATAGAGGAGAAAAATGTTGAGGGAGGAGAAACAAGTATGCTTCACCTTGATGATTGGGAGCATTGTAAAGATTTATATAATGATCCTATTGGTAAGCAAAATTTTATTTGGGGATCACCAAAAAGTAAAAATATAGATTATAAAGTAGAGCACCCAGTTTTTTCAGAAGATGAAAAGGGAAGACCTAATATTTCTTATATAGATCAATTCCCCGAACCTAAAAATATGGAACAAGGTAATTTTTTACAAAAATTGTCTGATAGATTAGAGGGAAGCGAAAACAAGATAATAACTAAATTAACACCAGGATCTACAATTGTGGCCAATAATTACTTTTGGCTACATGGAAGAAAACCCTTTAAGGAAAATAAAGAACTAAGTAGAGAGTTATTAAGAATCAGAGGCTCTTTTTTCAATTAAAATTGAAAAATTGTGTGCAGTTAGCTCAATTAAAGATTGAAAAATTAACTTTATTTATTAAAGTTAATTTTACTCAATTATCTATAGGGTTTTTTGTTGTAAAAATACAACATATTATTTATTATATTTATTTTTAAAAAATTAATACATAATATTAAGAAATTGATGTATGAATAACGTTAAATTAGCCAATTTTATAAAAGGAAACAAATGAAAAAAATTACAGTAATTGCTACAAGTATTATGCTTTTAGTGTTTGCAAATGTAAATGCTGCAGAAAAAAGAATAGGTGTTTCTGGTGCTTTTACACAGTTCTCAAGTGATGGTACTGAAACAATGAAATCATCAGGAACGAAGACAAGCAAAACACAAGATGAAAATGTAGTTGTACCATCAATATTTATTGAAGTTGCAAATGACAACGGTTTAGCGATTGGATTAGATTTTATGCCAATTGAAGCAGAACTTGGTTCAGGTACAAATGCCAGAACTGATACTGACACAGATGATGCGTCAGATACTGCGGGAAATAACAAGGTAAGTGCAGAGCTTACTAGTCATACAACATTGTATTTAAGTAAGTCTTTAGGAGACAATGGAGCCTATCTTAAAGGTGGTCTAGCAATGGCAACAATTGATACTACTGAAACTTTAGCAACAGGATCAAAATATGGTAACGAAGATGTTACAGGTTTTTTGATTGGTCTTGGTATGAATAAAGATATAAATAATGGAACATTCTTCAGAACAGAATTAACTTATACTGACTATGAAGACGTTACTATTAACGGTACTGCAGACTCTGACGGTGTTAAAAACAAAATTGATGCTGACATAGATGCAGTTGCATTTAGAATTTCAATTGGTAAAGCATTCTAATTAAATAATTCAATTAATTTAAAATTTAAAGCCCCTTAACTGGGGCTTTTTTTTTGCTAATTATTAAATGATTTACTGATATATTTTAAAAATGAAATTAGGTTTTATTGGAAGTGGAAAAATAGCATCATCAGTAATTAATGGTATTTGTTGTTCAAAAATATCATTTACTAAAATTCTTATATCTGCTCGAAATAAAAAAATAGCAAAACAGCTTCAGAAAAAATTCAAAAAAGTAGTAATTACAAAAGATAATCAAAAAATAGTGGATAATTGTGATTGGGTTTTTTTATCCATTACTCCAACAGTAGGAGAGAGAATTATTAAAGATCTTAATTTTAGACCTACTCAAACAATCATTAGTTTTATATCAACAATCACTTTATCAGAATTAAAAAAAGCAATTAAAGTAAAAGCAAAAATAGTTAGAGCCATACCATTACCGCCCATATCTTTAAAAAAAGGACCCGTTCCCATTTGCCCACCTAATAAAAAAGTAAAAGATTTTTTCAATAAAATTGGCACAACAGTTGAAATAAAAAATGAAAAATCTTCAATCAATTTTTGGACAACTTCTGGAATGATGGCACCATTTTATGAATTATTAAGAGTAATGACAGACTGGTTGGTTAAAAGGGGTATTAAAAGAGATAATGCACAAAAATATATTACATCTTTATTTTTAGCATTATCAGAAGACGCAGTTATTAATTCTAAAAAAGATTTAAAATACTTAGTTAAAGACTCACAAACTCCAAAAGGTCTAAATGAACAGGGCGTAAAAGAACTTTCTAAAGCTGGTTTTTATAAAAAGTTAGAAAATACATTAAATAGTATTCATAAAAGATTAGAAAAATAATTTTTTATGATTCAAAATATTTTACAAATCAAAAATTTATCCAAATATTTTGGTGGTTTAGCTGCAGTTTCAAATTGCTCACTAGAAATTCAAAAGGGATCAATTACAGGAATAATAGGACCAAATGGTTCAGGAAAAACCACATTATTTAATTTAATTGCTGGAAATTTAAAGTCTTCTGAGGGACAAGTTTTTTTTAATAATGAAGATGTAACTGATATTCCATCTTATGAATTATTTTCAAAAGGAATTTTAAGAACCTTTCAGATTGCTCATGAATTTACAAATCTTTCAGTTCTTGAAAATTTAATGATGGTTCCTGCAAATCAGTCAGGAGAAAAATTAATGACTGCATTATTCAAACCTAATTTAGTAAGAACAGAAGAACTTAAAATAAAACAAAAAGCACAAGATGTAGTTGATTTTTTAAATTTGAAACACTTATCAAATGAATTAGCAGGCAATCTTTCAGGGGGACAAAAAAAACTATTAGAACTTGGAAGAACTATGATGGTGGATGCTAAACTAGTTTTACTTGATGAAGTAGGAGCGGGAGTTAACAGAACACTTCTAAAAGATTTGGGAACAGCAATACTAAAATTGAATAAGGAACAGGGTTACACATTTTGTATGATTGAGCATGATATGGACTTTATTAGCAGACTATGTGACCCTGTAATTGTGATGGCTGAGGGGTCAGTTTTATTTAAAGGAACTGCTGAAGAAGCAAAAAAAAATGAAAAAGTAATAGAGAGTTATCTAGGAAGAGGATCAAAGTTAAAGGGCAAAAATTAATGGCTTTTTTTGAAGGTATAAAGATGACAGGAGGTTATGGTAGCGGCCCAGATATTATTAATTCTTGTTCGCTAGATGTGAATAGAGGTGAGATAGTTTCAATACTTGGTCCAAATGGTGCTGGAAAATCAACTGCAATGAAAGCCATGTTGGGCCTTTTAAATTTAAAGTCAGGCTCTGTTTTTATTGATGGCAAGGATATTTCTAAGTTTTCACCACAAGATAGAGTTAAAGAGGGAATTTCTTTTGTGCCACAAACAAAAAATGTATTTGCAGGAATGAGTGTTGAAGAAAATTTAGAAATGGGAGCATATTTAAGTGATGATAATTTTCAAAATATTATTCAGGAGATTTATGAATTGTTTCCAATTTTAAGAGAAAAAAAAAGTCAGTTAGTAGGCGAACTATCTGGTGGACAAAGACAACAAGTAGCACTTGGTAGAGCTTTAATGATTAAACCATCAGTATTAATGTTAGATGAGCCTACTGCTGGTGTCTCCCCAATAGTAATGGACGAACTATTTGATCACATAATTAAAGTAAAAAGAACCAATGTTGCTATCTTAATGGTAGAGCAAAATGCCAAACAAGCTCTTAACATATCTGATAGAGGTTATGTTTTAGTTACCGGTGAAAATAAATACTCAGGAACAGGAAAAGACCTATTAAATGACACAAGAGTAAGAAGCTCTTTCTTAGGAGGGTAATATGGATTTTATCAATGCGATTATATTATTATTAAATTATATTTTTGTTCCAGCTCTTGCTTATGGTTCACAATTAGCTTTAGGTGCAATTTTTGTAACTTTAATTTATGGAATTTTGAGGTTTGCAAACTTTGCTACTGGAGACATGATGGCTTTTGGAACTATGATTACCATTTTATTTACTTGGTATTTTCAATCACTTGGTATCTCTTTAGGTATTCTGCCAACAGCATTAATAGCAATACCTTTTGCGATAATCTTTAGTATTGCTTATATGCTTTTGATTGATAAATTTATATTTAGATATTACCGAGTTCAAAAAAGCCCTCCAGTTCAACTTGCAATGGTTAGTATTGGTGTAATGTTTGTAACACAAGCTGTAGTTAGAATAATAATTGGTCCATCAGATAGAAGATTTTTTGATGGGGAAAAATTTATTATTAAAGCAGGCGAATTTAAAGAAATGACTGGACTAAACGAAGGCTTAGCAATTAAATCTAGTCAAGTACTGACAGTATTTATAACAATTATTGTAGTTTCAATTTTATTTTGGTTTTTAAACAAAACTAAAACTGGAAAAAGTATGAGAGCCTATTCAGACAATGAAGATTTGGCACTATTGTCAGGAATTGACCCTAAAAGAGTAGTTATGATTACTTGGGTTATTGCAGGTATTTTGGCTACTATTGGTGGCGCATTGTATGGTTTAGATAAAAGTTTCAAGCCGTTCACTTATTTTAATAATATGCTTCCAATTTTTGCAGCTGCAATTGTGGGTGGAATAGGAAATCCGTTTGGGGCATTTCTTGGAGGTTACGTAATAGCTTTTTCTGAAATATTTTTAACATATGCATACAAGAAATTTTTTATGTATGTTTTACCAGAAAGCATGGAACCAGAAACATTAGTACAATTATTATCAACAGATTATAAATTTGCTGTTTCATTTTCTATATTGGTAATTGTCTTACTTTATAGACCTAATGGTATATTTAAAGGAAAGGTATTGTGAGAAAAAATCTAAATGTAATTGCTGCATACACAATAATGTTGGGGTTAATTATTCTTGTTGGAATATTTCAGTCATGGAATGTTGCTTTATCAATTTTCAATATGTGTTTAATTTCTGCAGTAATGACAATGGGTGCAAATATTCAATGGGGTTATGCAGGTTTAATTAATTTTGGATTAATGGGGTATGCTGCTTTAGGAGGTTTAGCTGCTGTCTTGATCTCTGTTGATCCTGTGCAGGAGGCTTGGGTTGCTGGTGGATTTAACATTATAATGTGCATATGGTTAATTGTGGTGATGATCTTAGCTATAAGGTTTGTGTTAAAAAACTTTGAAAAATCAAAAATCAGAACTTATGGTATTGCTGCAATCATTGTGTCTGGAATTGTAATTTTAAGAATTACATCAGAACCAAGTATCGAAGCTATCGAGGCTGTAAACCCTGCAACAACAGGGTTTCTAGGTGGATTAGGATTACCAATAGTATTTTCTTGGGTTGTGGGTGCTTTTTTTGCAGCAGGACTTGCCTTTATTGTTGGAAAAATTGCCCTAGGACTTCGTGCTGATTATTTAGCAATTGCTACACTCCTGATTTCTGAAATTGTTATAGCCATCATCAAGCATGAAGACTGGTTAACTAGGGGAGTAAAAAATGTTATTGGACTAAAAAGACCAGTGCCATATGAAATAGAGCTACAGACAAAAGAATGGTTTATTAACCTAGTTGCAAAATTTAATTCAAACAAACTCGATTTAATTTCAACCGTTACAGACAAGCAGGCTGCACTTAACCAATTGGTAATTGAAGGATCTTCTGTGTTTGTAAAACTTTGTTATTCAGGATTATTTTTAGTTGTAGTTATTGCTCTACTAATAATTACTCAAAAAGCTCTTTATTCACCCTGGGGAAGAATGATGAGAGCAATTAGAGATAATGAAGAAGCAGCAAATGCGATGGGTAAAAATGTAGTAAAACAACATTTGTTAATTTTTATTTTAGGTTCAGCTATAGTTGGTATAGCAGGTGCGATGTTAGTTACTCAAGATGGCTTATTTACCCCAGGAAGCTACAGACCAATGAGATATACCTTTTTAATTTGGGTGATGGTAATAGTTGGAGGCAGTGGAAATAATTTTGGTGCAATATTAGGTGGATTTGCAGTTTGGTTCCTATGGATAGAGGCTGCACCTATAGCTTTATTCTTAATAAATTTATCCACAGCAGGATTACCAGAAACACATGAACTTAAAATACATTTAGTAGAAAGTGTTCCTTACTTTAGGTATTTAATGATGGGAATAGGACTATTATTAATAATGAGATACAGACCAAAAGGTATACTTCCTGAAAAAATCGAAATAAAGTAACCATATTATGAAATATATTATTTTGGGCGCTGCAGTAGCATGGGCCATGTATATCGGCGATAAATATTTTTTTTAATGAATAAAAATTTATGGTTGCTGATTTTAAGTCAGGTCTTTGCTTTCACAGCAGCACCCGTAACAGTTTTTTTAAGTGGAATAATTGGGTCTCAATTTAGTCCAGTAAAATCATTAGCAACTCTACCGATGGCATTGTCAATTGTAGGTATAGCTATTTTTGCTATTTTTGCTGCAAAGATCATGAGTATAATTGGTCGAAGAGCAGGTTTTATTCTCGCTTCTGTAGTAAGCTCATTGTCATCACTACTTGCAGCTTACTCAATAATTAATGAAAGTTTTATTCTTTTTAATTGTTCATGTTTTTTACTGGGTGCAGGAGTAGCTTTTAGCCATCAATATCGTTTTGCAGCTGTTGAAACAGTAAAAAAGGATATGGCACCTAAAGCAATATCAATAATATTATTAGCAGGAATAGGTTCAGCTTTCATAGGACCTAATGTTGCTAATATAACAAAAGATATTATAGCTGAACATTTATATGCTGGATCTTATATTGCTCTTGCAGCTTTAACACTCAGTTCAACAATTTTTTTATTATTTTATAAAGATGGACATAAACCAAATCGTGTTAATAAAATAATTGTACGTAGTTATTTAGAGTTAATTTCACAACCAAGATTTCTACAAGCCTTATTAGCTTCTGCATTTGCCTACGCAGTAATGTCTTTTTTAATGACAGCAACACCAATAAGTATGCATGTAATGGAAAAAATAAGTTTAACTGAGACGGGATTTGTAATCCAATTTCATATCGCAGCAATGTTTTTACCATCATTAGTTACAGGAAATTTAATTAGAAAATTTGGTCATAGTAAAATAATGCATGCAGGTGTTACTTTATTCCTAATTACAATTTTAATAAGCTTGTTTGAGCAAAACTTTGTTAATTACTTAATAGCACTAGTATTTTTAGGATTTGGCTGGAATTTTTTATTTATATCTGGGACAAGTTTATTAGTTCTATCTTATAGAGAAGATGAAAAATTTAAAGCACAAGGCTTTAATGATTTAATTGTTTACTCCATCCAAGCAATAGCAAGTTTATCAGCAGGTGTTTTCTTAACATTGACAAGCTGGAAAACAATGAATTTAATTTGTTTAATTTTTTTAGTTATAATTATTTTATCAACATTAAGAGCAGATCTTAAAGAGAGAAGATAAAGTGGAATTTTTATCTTATTTTCAATTAAGTTTAGTCGAAATTTATTTTATAATATTTATAGTATTTATTGCATCTATTATAAGAGGTTTTAATGGATTTGGTTTTTCAGCCACATGTATTTCTGGCTTTTCTTTTATTCTTCCTGCAATAGAAATAGTTCCAATTATTCTAATACTTGAGGTGATAATTAGTATTTTTATGATTCCATACATATGGAATAAAATTGATTGGAATTTTGTTCTAAAATTATTGATTGGAATAGCTTTTGGTTCACCTGTTGGTCTTTATTTATTAAAACATTTATCACCAGATACTACGCACTTATCAGTTTGCGTATTAGTAATATTTTTTTCATTTTTATTAATGAGAGGTTATGTGAACACAAAAATTAATAATAATTATGGAAAATTTTTTACTGGAATAATTTCTGGAACATTGAATGGATTAACTACATTAGGAGGAATGCCTGTTGCACTTTTTCTTTTAGTTACCAGTATTCAGCCTGCAATAATTAGAGGTTCGTTAGCAGCATTATTTTTTTTAACTGACATTTATGCTTTTGTACTTAGTTTTTTTTCAGGAATTGTAGATCTAACAACCATTTATAGAACACTGCCGTTGATTATTATTTTACCAATAGGTGTTTTTATTGGGGATAAATTTTTCGTTAAAAGTAAAGAAGAGAGTTATAGAAAATTTGTTTTTTACTTTCTTATATTTATATCAATATTTGGTTTTTTTAGAATTATTGGTAATTTTTAGATAAAAAAAAACCCTCAGCAATTTTCACTGCTGAGAGTTTTTAAACTATAATATTAATTATCTTTGTTTTTTAGTTTTAAATTTTCCACCTTTGATTTCTTTTTCAAGGAATGAGCCTTCTGCTTCACCAACTTTAGTAAATGTAACTCCAGTAGCTCCTTCGTAATCGATTTTCTTACCTTTAGCTAATAAATCTAAAGCTTTTTTAAGCTCACCTGGATAAATTTTTGTTCCAGGTCCGTTAGCAACATCCATTACATTTTTAGCAATAGAGGCTCTGTCAGCAGAGTTACCAGCTTGCATCGCAAGAACGATCAATGCACCAGCATCATAAGATTCACCTGTATATGGTCCTGAAGAGTCTATTCCAGCTGCTTTTGCAACATTAGTAAATACACCTGCTCCTTTAGCAGTTGAACCTGGCAAAGAACCAAATGATTTATTCAAGTCTTTTCCAAAAGCTTTAGTCAAAGAATCACCGATCATTCCATCAGATAATATAAATGTATCAAATGCTCCAGAATCTAAAGAGCCTTGAATTATTCCTTTTCCACCTTGGTCAAGATATCCAATTACAGCAACAGCATCTCCACCAGCTGAAGCTAAAGTAGCTACTTCAGATGAATAATCTGCTTTTCCATCTTCGTGAGCTGATACAGTTGTTACTTTAATTCCATGAGCTTTAACTGCTGCTTCGTAAACATCAGCCAAACCTTTTCCATAGTCATTATTAGTATAAGTAATAGCAACACTTTTTACTTTTCTATCTTTAGTGATATCAGCTAGGATTTGTCCACCTCTAGCATCTGAAGGAGCCGTTCTAAAAAAGAATCCTTTATCATCTAAAGTTGTTAATCCTGGTGATGTAGCTGAAGGTGAAATCATTACCACACCATTTGGTACAGCAACATTTGATGCTATAGCACCAGTTACACCTGAACAGTCTGCACCCATAATAGCTGCAACACCTTGTGCAATAACACCTTCAGCTGCTGCAGTTGCCGCTGCTGAATCAACACAAGTTGAGTCTGCTCTTACTACTTCAATTTTTTTTCCACCTAAAAGTGAACCAGAGTCAGAAGCTTCTTTAAATGCAAGCTCTGCTGATGCAGCCATAGCTGGTGTTAGTGATTCAATAGGACCAGTAAATCCTAAAATGATCCCCATTTTTATCGCGTGTCCGTCTGCGAATACGTTTGATGTAAAAGTTGATACAAACATAAATGCAGCAATAAATAGTTTTTTCATTATTTTCCTTATTATTGTTAAAAATTTATAAAAAGAGAATTAAAGCTTATTTATAAAAATTTTCAACAAGCGAATTATTTTATTTTATGAAGCAAAAAGACTGAGGTTATTACAATTATACCACCCAATATGAACAGCGCAGTTGGAACTTCACCAAAGATTAAAAAAGAAAGTGCTATACCAAAGATCGGGAATAAAGAATAAGAGGGAAAAATTTGTCCAACTGTATAAAATTTATATAAATAAAACATTAACAAATGAGCCCCTAATGAAACCACAATAGCTTGATATGATATTAAAACCCAAGAATTAAAATTGATTGATCTAACATTCACAACAGTATTTCCCTCGATAAGAAATGATACAACAAGTAAAATTACAAAACCAAATAAACCGGTAAATGCATTTGTTAGGCTAATATCTAAATCTCTTAATTTTCTTGAATAAACTTGAGCTAAGGCAAAAAACAAAGCCATTAAACTTGCAAAAAATAAACCTAAGAAATTATCAGTAAGTTTTGGGTCAAAAAATATTATCAAGATCCCGATGAAAGAAGCAATGATTAGCATCCATTTTTTAAAACTAATATTTTCACCAAGCATTACTGCACTAGCAAGAATACCAAATGGTATAGCTAGTTGTGAGCCTACAATTACAGGAGAAACAATTGATGAATAGTAAAGAGATAAAGTCATGAATGCATAAACCATAACTCCCATAGAAATTGAAAAGGCTATTAATGGTGTAATATATTTTTTTTCGGGAATCCTAAATTTCCAAAATGGAATTAGCAAAACTAAAACTAACCCCATTCGAAGAGATGACATTAAAATTGGAGGAACAGAGTCATTTAAGACCAATTTTGTAATAGGAAAGGCACTGCCATGTGCTATCGCTATAAAAAGTAAAATTAATAGATGTTTTAAAGGCAACTAATTATCCCATTGTGAATGGGTCAGTCATCGGTTTATCCGAAGAATTATACCATGTTGTTTTTATTCTTGTATATTCCTTGATCGACTCGATGCCCGCTTCTTTACCATAACCACTATCTTTAATACCACCAAATGGTGCCATTGGAGAAATTAATCTATATGTATTTACAAAAGTTATTCCTGCTCTAACAGCCTTAGAAACTCTCATACCTCTTCCAAGGTTTGAAGTGTAAATCCCAGAAGATAAACCGTATTTATTGTCATTCATTTGTTTAATTGCTTCTTCTTCGGTATCAAATTTCATTACGGACAATATTGGTCCAAATAATTCATTTTCTGCTACAGGTAAATTATGATTTTTACATTCAATTATTGTAGCAGGAAAGTAATACCCTTTATTTGAAATACTTGATCTTTTTCCACCACATCTAATTTTTCCACCTTGTTCAATAGTAGCTTTGATATTTTTTTCAATATTTTCTAATTGTTTAAAGCTATTTAAGGGACCCATTTGAGTATCCTTATCCATTGGAGAACCAAGTTTTATTTTTTTTGCTTTAGCTACTAATTTATCTAAAAATTCATCATAAATTTTTGATTGGATATAAAGTCTTGATCCAGCAATGCAACTCTGTCCACTAGCACCAAAAATCCCAGCAGTAATTCCATTAAGTGCATTTTCTTGTTCAGCATCATCAAAAACTACAACAGGGCTTTTGCCACCAAGCTCTAAACTTACCTGAGATAAGTTTTCAGCAGAATTTTTTACAATATGTTTTGCAGTTTCAGGACCACCTGTAAAAGCAATTTTCTCAACAAGGTCATGTGTAGTTAAAGCTTTGCCACAAGGTTCGCCCAAACCAGTAATCATATTTACAACTCCTTTAGGAATTCCAGAATTTTTAACTGCAGATATGGTAAAAGAAGGGGCTGTAATTATTGATGTGGGTATAACACGCGTATCCGATGATCGCCATCCGAAAGGATATGTCATCAAGGGAGATGTCGCCTTCGATGAAGTTTCTTCAAAATCGAGCTATATTACCCCCGTACCAGGAGGAGTGGGACCTATGACTATCGCCATGCTTTTGAAAAATACCCTTTTAGCATATCAGAGAAAACTCTAACTTTCTTTTTCAATTGCTTGGTATGTCCTCAGTATTAATAATCCAAATAAAACACTGGAAAGAATTAGCAACACGTTAGTTAATCCTGAAGTTGCAAAAGATAGACGGATTAAAATTGTACAAATTACGAAGCCTGTATTTCGAATTAGTTGACTGTATCGTTCTGTATACTGAAATGAGAGAAGAAGAATAAATACATCAGCTAAGATAAGTATCGTGAAAAACTCATTGTAAAAAACCGCATTTATATCACTAAAAGCCGTTGTGTTTTCTGACGCAAAGAAAAGTTCTATAAACCAAGATGAAAAACTGTAAAATGATGTAAAAATAAGTACTGGCAAAAGAACAAGACTAACAGCTTTTTTGGAGCTTACAAATTTTTTAAGACGTTCATTTAGTTCTTTCTTGGGAAGTTTTTCTCGTCGTTGATTAAATAAATAAATTAAAAAATTATCAAATTTTTGCAATAATAACATCATCTCTATCAAGAGATGTAAATTGTATCCTAGTTTAGCTTGTTCTAAATTTTTAGATTTCTTAAAAAAACTACTCATTTAACTAAATAAAGAGTTTTAATACGATTAATACTTGAATGTTGCAGCTTTTTGATATTTAGTTCGTAAAGTTATTGATCTTTTACATTTGATTAAATTGTGACAAGATCGCCATCACCTCTAAGCCATTTGATAAGCTCGCCATTGGACCAGAGCCCGACCCTCGATGCACCCTTTGGATCGGTATGCCTCCCTTCCCCATGCTGTTTTCCTTCTTCAAAAAATCCTTCATACCTGTGCCCAGTTGGCCATTTAAAGTGCCCATATCCATCCTTTTAATCTGCTGTGAAATTCCCGATATACAACCTGCCATCGGGCCAGTAAAATTTGCCTAGCCCCTCCATAAGTCCATCCCTAAATGTGCCCTCATAAATGCGACCATCTGGCCATATTAATTTCCCAATACCATGCTTCAGCCCTCGCATCCAATAGCCGTGATATGACGAATTATTTAAAAAGGTCAATGAGCCAAAATCGTGCCTTTAA
>ENA-OWPI01003163-OWPI01003163.1-marine-metagenome-genome-assembly--contig:-NODE-3163-length-14448-cov-4.002227_pt1 | contig 14448 bp, 14 predicted proteins | sample MGYA00238138_ERZ651775 | MGnify/ENA primary metagenome ERZ651775 (study PRJEB26906, sample SAMN06265043) | marine metagenome | isolation source: Helgoland LTER site | place: Germany:Helgoland, sampling...
TACACCAAACTACCACTCGCAAAGATTAGTGAAATCCCAAGAACCAACGCTGTGAGTATGTGTTTCATCTTTGTGTTCTCCTAATCCTTGAGAACACGATAGACCGATGTTCTATCTATTCCCAGTTATCGTGCGATTTCTACTACCCAACAACCTTCCGCATCGCACCCTCACTGACCTCAATATAACGCTGAGTCATCTGTAAAGACGAATGCCTCGCTAACGACTGAACATCACGCAACGAGCCACCGACAGAACTGATCTTCCTGCTCCACCGTGTTATTGCAGTGCGCCTCCCACTATGAGACGAACAACCTTCATAACCTAGTTTCTTATAGAGATTGAAGAACCAGTTTGTAACAGATTGAGCCGACATTGAGCCGCCTCGTTCCGACTTGATGATGCTTCCTGATGTCTTCTGTGTTTCAGCAAATGCAGCCAAAGCTTCACCTAACCGTTTGCTGATGAACACAACACCACCCGACTTACCTTTTGATGCTTTATCTTGAAGTCGTATCTCATCAGTCAATGCGCCAGAAGAGTCAGTCAGCATTTCCCAAGTTACAGAAGCGATTTCTTTTGCACGCAAGCCAGCATCAACAGAAAGCAGAAACATCACGATGTTCCGCTGCGCTTGCCTTCCATCAGCAAGAAAACCAAGAACCGACTTCTCTTGTGCTTCTGTAAGAATCTTCGCTTGTTTACCTAAACTCATTACACACTCTCCAACTTGTTATGTAATGATTATAAATAATAGTAATATAATGAGTCAAACTATACCATATAATCTTCGTATTATATTTCTTGTTTATTTTTATACACTTACATTCTACTCATTATATTCTGTATCTTTTCTAACAAGTCATTGAATCGCTGAATCGCAATCCATCCATCTGCGCCAAACGAGAACGCTGAATATCAACTGAATACCCATGATTTCTGCCATTATTCGCAACATTTAGCATCATTGATCAGCATCCCTGCTCCAACACCAAGCTGTAGTGTACAAGAGACACCACTGCATCCTCACACTATTGACCGTATTTTTTTCATATATCGTAATACATTTGTGCGCTGTTTGTATAAATAAAACAGACATCTCAATCATTCATTTGTGTAGAAGATAACTTCTCCATCTCATTGATTGATACGACCGCAACCAAGATAGAGACAACAGTTTCTATCTATTAGAACAACTGTATCCAAACGATGACAACAATAACAAAAACACTAAACACTCAACTCAACCAACTGCTGAATCAAGTGATTGAACAAGAATATATAGATAATCAAACGATGATTGAGTTGAACAGATTGAACTCATTCATAACCAAGATAATCCGAATCAGAAACTTCTTATTAGAACCACCATTTACAGAGAAAGAGAACCAGTGAAAGATTTTATCCAAAACTCCATTTTATCATTCCGAACCAACGACTTCTTGAAAGAGCAAGTCAATCGTTATGCTCGTGCAACTCATAAATCTGATAGTTCATTTATTCGTGATGCTGTTTTAGAAAAGATTAGATTATTGCGAACACAAGAAACGAACCCTAACCAAGATATTAGATTCTTCTAACTGAAACCCTGACGAAGTCAGTTGCGTGAACGAAGTGAACGCAATCATCAATGACACTGAAAGTAAGACAAATGAACGAACGAGATTGTTGCGATAAACATGTAAAAAACATTGTTTCGCCTGTTGTCTCTCGCATTCACGAAGAGATGAAAAACAATGATTTCATACCATATTTCGTAACAACTTCGTTCGTTCCTGTTGATGCATCAATCAAACAGAAGATTGAGTTCTGCTTTAAGTCATATGCAAAGTTCTATCGTCATCTGACCAGTTGCTTGATGACCAACTACACACGTAAGTTCTATCTACATCCACGCACATTTGACTTCATTGACTTCCCAAATACGAAACACAACAGACCCCATACCAACGAACCAAAGACGCCTCACATTCACAGTATCTTTCTAATTCATCCCATCACCCAATCAAAGTTTGAGACGATGATGAGTGAAGAGTTTCAAGAGATTGTGACTCACCGAGATATGCGTTCAATCATCCAGTGCTATGCCGAACGTATTACAGACACAAAAGACGATATCACTCGTCTTGTTTCATATGCGTCAAAGTTCTTACAGATGCGTTCTGCGACATCATTTCTCAACGATGTCTCACTGATGAACCAATATCCCATCACCAGAGACGACCTTGCGACGAGAAACACCAGAAAAGAACAGATTCATCGTGATATTCGCAGAGAGACACTGACTGCATCACAGAACCATCTGCTCCAACGATTTCCTACGTCTCCAGATGCGCTTCCTGACCTCCCGAGCATCAAACCTCACGAATCCCGCTTCCACGCATCCACAACGCTCCTAGACGATGCTAGAGAGATTTCATGATTTCTAATACTCAACCACCAAAGACAAAGACTGAACTCATTCGTTCGCTGCAATCCAAGAGCTTTGACTTCACAGTTGAAGAGATTGCTACATCAACCGACAGACAGAAGCTCACGACAAAGATTGATGCTTCAATCCGTAAATCGCCAGTGTCTGTCATCATAATCCGAGTAAAATGACAAATGATGACCTTCGCCACTTACTGCAAACACCAAACTGAACAGAAAAAGAAGAAGAAGTGATGCTAACACACCGATTGATCCATCGCACTGACGATGACGATGACCCTGACACCAACGTGTTCTATGACACCCTCGTGAATCTCATTGATGATCTAACGCACCGTGTGAATACGAACGATAATGCTATTGAGATAGAGTATGATGAAGAGTTGAAGAGTTTGACGATACGCCGATGCTAACGAGATTCCGCAACCTTCCTAAATGCATCAAGCGCCATCTCTTCATCAAGAACACCTGACTGAACCATATCTACAAGCTTTCTGACTGCTGCTGATTTCGTTTTCTCACCAGTTTTGCTCTCAAACTTCGTCAGTTCTTTGATGAAAGCGTCACCAGAGATGTGTCTTCCATAGTGATTGCGTATTTGATTTACGCCAGTGCCCATATTTGTCGCCAACTGATAGACATCAACATTCTGCTTCAACCTTGCGATTGCATAGAAGTGACGTAATGAATACAGCGTTCTTGCCTTGCCATCTTTTGACAAACGAAGACCCTCTTCCCTACCCTCATATTCACACCGACGAAGAAAGTTCTTGAACGAGACACTCAGATCAACTGTTGAAAGCGAACCATCTTTTTGCTCGCTGTAAAATATCAAATCGTTTGCGCCATTGTGTTTAGATGCTTCTTTATACTCATCCATAACACCGATGATGTGACTGCTATGCGCTACTGCAGTTCTGCCCCGACGAACCTTTGATGTTTCACCACGAACGCTGACTACCAATATCTTCTCGCCGTCGTCACCCGTGCGAACATCCAAATCGCCCCAAACTAACTGCTTCAACTCACCGACACGCATTCCTGTTGATGATGCCAACAGAACGAATGCTCGCATCATCAATCGTTGAAACTTGTGAAGAGAATGAAGACGTTTGTCTGCGAACTTGCCTCTGCACATTGCGTAGTTGAACAGATTGCTCGTCAGCACCTGATATTCGTGTTCTGTGAATGTATCTCTAAAACTATCGCCACGCTCATTCTTCGCCATTGCATCTTGAGCGCTGATTTTGATCGTGCGAGCGAGATGCCCCTCTTCCGTTGCTACCCGCAGAAACTCATTTATCAGCGATGCTTCTGCTTTGAGAGTCGCAAATGATGCTGTTGTCGCCACATTCTTTGATGATTGTGATTTCGCACCGATACGCTTCTCATTGAGTTCAATCCGCTTCTTCCCCTCTTTCGTGCTCCAGAAGTTCAACCGATATTCCCAATACCCATCACAAAACTTCTTATTCAGTTCCGAGATATTCTGCTTACCGAAATACCTAGACATATAGCGTTCATAAACACTGCGCTTCCATTGAGCACGAGATGCTGTGAAGTTATGTCTCTTCCTCTCAATCCAGTCGTAGAAAAACTTATCTACCGTTAGTTCATTGAGAGAAAACCCGCCCTTATGACGAACCAGTAAGTCTTCATATGCGCCTTCTGCGAATACCATTGCTTTTGCCGCATCGTTTGTTCCGCAACTGCGACGAACATATCCCCGAACGGCAGTTATCTTCGCACGAAAGAAATATGTATCTGCTTCAATGTCTCCACGCCGATGAATGAGAAGACGAGAACCGTAGATGCTGCTTTCGTGTCTATCTTCATATGATTTTTCGCCCACGAAACTCCCTCCATTATAGCAATGAGAACTGATTGCTCCACGAAGAACTATAAACTGATTGAGACTCATACGAGACTTTCGCAATCTAAAAAGCAAGCATTTCTGCGACTCGTGACTCATTCGTGACTCAAAAAAAATGCGCTATCCGAAGATAACGCATTGAAAACATTGAATGTTTTTTGTGTAAGTATCAGCGCTTCGAGAACTGGAAGCTACGACGGGCTTTTGCACGACCGTATTTCTTACGTTCCACAGTACGTGAGTCACGTGTAAGAAAGCCTTCTTTCTTAAGCGGACCACGAAGCTCTGGCTCATAAAGTGTAAGCGCACGAGAGATACCGTGACGCACAGCACCAGCCTGACCAGAAAGGCCACCACCTTTAACTGTACAAACGACGTCGTACTGGCCTTCGCGTGCAGCAACTTCAAACGGCTGCTGGATAACCATACGAAGCACTGGGCGTGCAAAGTAACGCTCAAACTCACGACCGTTAACGGTGATCACACCGCGGCCTGGCTTAATCCATACACGCGCAACAGCGTCTTTACGACGGCCAGTTGCATAGGCACGGCCTTGTGCATCAAGTTCCTGAACACGTGGCGTTGTTGTCGCTGCTGTTTCAGCAGCTGCTTCAGCCAATGCCGGGTCAACGAGGTCTTTAAGATCCTCGAGGGTTTTAGTTTCCTCAGCCATGGATCAGGTCCTTTTATTTTTAGGGTTCATGCCAGCAACATCCAGCACTTCAGGCTGCTGCGCTGCGTGCGGGTGTTCAGTCCCGGCATAAACATGGAGTTTTGTCATTTGCTGACGGCCAAGTGGTGAACGTGGAAGCATACGCTCAACAGCTTTTTGAACAACACGCTCAGGGAACTTACCAGCTAAGATCTTTTCTGGAGATGTTTCCTTGATACCACCAGGATGACCTGTGTGGTGATAGTAGCGCTTGTCTTGCATCTTACGGCCGGTCAGGCGCACTTTCTCGGCGTTGATGACAATGATATTGTCACCACAGTCGACATGTGACGTGAAGAGCGGCTTATGTTTGCCACGCAACCGAGAAGCGACAACGGCGGCTAGGCGACCGAGGACAACACCCTCTGCATCGACTACGTTCCACTTGCGCTCAATATCGGAAGCTTTGGCTGAAATAGTTTTCATCATAGCAATTAAGCTTTCAAATCTTAAAACAACAAATACGCTCCCATTGGATGCGCGGGGCGGAATATGACATCAATATTTAGGAAGTCAACGGAAAAAGCACGTAAAAACGATAGCTTACAGCAGTGGTATCATGATACCGTATTTTTATATGCGTCTCAACGCGGCGGAATAGAGTACGTCCCAGTACTGTGTGCAACAAGCTTGTCTGAGCCTTCAGAATACAAATCGACGGCCATCACAGCGAGGCGCTTGCCGCATTTCAACATACGCCCTTTTGCATATAGATTCTTGGGCTCTGGCTTGTTCAGAAAATCGATATTCAGATTGGTTGTCACCGCCAGTTTAACAAGCCCAATCTCAGTTAAAAGAACGGCAAACATACACGCATCTGCCAACATCATCATGGTCGGACCCGAGAGCGTGCCGCCAGGTCGCAGCATCTTTTCATCATACGGCACCATTAACGTCGCGGTGCTTTGTCCCATTTCTATCGCCTGCACACCCATATCATAGACCCACGTAAGCTCTTCTTTAATGATCGCGTTAAAGACGTCGACGGTAACTTCAGTCATAAGGTCCCCATGGTTTGGAAGTTGAGTGTGCATGCGTTAAAATATATGACTCCCGTTGAAGTTAACGTCATTTTAAATTGCCCTCAACGCCCTTCCACTTGAAAATATCCGAGCTGTTAGCGACACTAACACTCAGGAGATCACATATGTCCCAGCCCACGACGAATGAAGCCTTGGTTCTACGCTCAGATACAGATGGCATTTCCACGCTGACATTGAACCGCCCTGACCACTTCAACACGCTCTCGACACCAACCATGCTTGAGCTCAAGGCACATCTTACTGCTATAGCAATAGATACGTCCGTGCGCGTCGTCGTGATCACAGGTGTGGGCAAAGTTTTTTGTGCCGGGCATGATCTGAAAGAAATGCAAAGTGATCCTTCGGAATCTGCGATGCGGGCGATGTTTGATTTATGCTCAGATAACATGATGGCGATCACGTCCCTCCCCCAACCTGTCATTGCAAAAATCAATGGCGTTGCTGCGGCGGCAGGCTGTCAGCTGGTCGCGCAATGTGATCTGGCGATCTCGACAGAGATGGCAAAGTTCGGGACGTCGGGCATAAACATTGGTTTATACTGCTCGACACCATCTGTGCCTGTGACCCGTAATCTAAGCCGTAAGCACGCTATGGAATTGCTCATGACTGGCGATTTGATCTCAGCGCAAAAGGCGCAAGAATGGGGATTGATCAATAGATGCGTCAAAGCTGAAGACTTAGACACCGCCGTCAATGACATGGCGCTGAAGATCGCATCGAAAAGTCCTGAAGCCGTTGCTCTTGGAAAAGACTTATTCTATACCCAACTAGAAGAAGGGATGGCATCAGCTTACGCCCGTGCAGGCAACGCCATCACCGTTAACATGCAATCAACGGCAACCCAGTCCGCCATTGATAGCTTCTTGGATAAATCAACGCTACCCCAGTGGCCTGATCGAAAAAACTAACCAGCTAGGAAACATTCATGCCTTCAACAATTATCTCATGCGCCGTTACCGGATCCGCTCCTACCACTCCCGATAAAAACCCAGCCGTACCGGTAACACCTGCTGAAATCGCAGCAAGTGCCATTGATGCAGCCAAGGCTGGCGCAGCTATCGTTCATTGCCACGTGCGTGATCCTGAAACGAAGCTACCCAGCATGGATCCAGCGCATTACCGTGAAGTCACTGAACGTATCCGCGATAGCGACACGGACGTCATCATCAACTTAACAACAGGTCCAGGTGCGCGGTTTATTCCATCCGCTGAAGATCCAAGCATTGCATCCCCAGAAAGCAGCATGTGCACGCCGGAGCGCCGTGTCGTTCACATTGAAGAGATGTCACCAGAGATTTGCTCTCTCGATGTTGCGACAATGAACTTCAACCAGCACGTATTTCTGAACCATCCAGATCATTTGGCAATCATGGCCGAGCGTGCACGCGCCGCCGGATCAAAGCCTGAGCTTGAAGTGTTCGACACCGGACACATCGTCCTTGCCAAGAAGATGATCGCAGATGGCCTTATCGACGCACCGGCTTACTTCCAGTTTTGCCTCGGTATCTCATACGGTGCACCAGCAACAGTCGAGAGCATGATCATGATGCGCGATATGCTGCCTGAAGGGGCCGTCTGGTCTGCATTTGGCATCGGAAGGTTCCAGTTCCCCATCGTCGCTGCAGCTGTTCTGCTGGGCGGCAACGCGCGTGTCGGCCTCGAAGATAACCTCTTCCTGGAAAAAGGCGTGATGGCACCATCAAACGCAGCATTGGTCGAAAAGGCTGCACATATTGTCCAGCAACTTGGCGGGAGTGTTGCAACTGTCGCTGAGGCACGAGAGCGTTTAGGTCTATAATCCGAGATGAGTGAACTTCATTACGACGATGTGATGATGCAGCGTGTTTTAAAAGACACGCGTACCATTGCGATGGCCGGGGCCAGTCCTAACTGGGTTCGGCCATCGAATTTCGCGATGAAGTATCTGTTGGGCAAAGGGTATAAAGTTCATCCGATCTATCCCGGCCATGCAGGCAAGGAAATATGGGATCAAACAGTCTATGCATCACTAGCTGATATACCTGGCCCCATCGATATGCTTGATATATTTCGAAACTCGGCTGCGGCTGGTGATCTGGTCGACGAGGCAATCTCCTTAAAAGACGAGAAACAGATCAAGATTGTCTGGCTGCAACTTGGCGTGATCAATCACGAGGCAGCTGCCCGCGCTGAGGCTGCCGGACTAATTGTCATCATGGACCGTTGTCCAAAAATTGAATACGGACGGCTGTTTGGTGAATTGGGATGGTCCGGCGTTAATTCAGGCATCATCTCGTCCAAGAAACGTCCGACCTGATCATGAGCAATGATGATATAACAATACGTATCGATGATCTCCGGGGACCTGAGATTGCGACACTCCTCGAAGCACATCTCGATTATATGCGGTCGATCTCACCACCTGAAAGCGAACATGCCTTAGATTTAGACGCGCTCAGAAAGCCGGATATTACGTTCTGGACAAAATGGCACAAAGGGATGCTGGTTGGCTGCGGTGCGCTCCGTGAACTCGATACATCACATGGTGAAATCAAGTCGATGCACACAGTCAATACACTTCGCGGCAAAGGCCTTGGTCGGCGCATGCTCACACATATAATCGATGAAGCTGAACAACGTGGTTATCAACGCCTTAGCCTTGAGACCGGCGCGACAGATGATTTTGTTGCCTCACGAGGTCTGTATGCAGGGTTTGGCTTTGCGGTCTGTCCACCATTTGGCACTTACACGCTTGATCCGTTTAGCACCTGCATGACTTTTGAGTTGGACCAGAGACAATGAGTGACGAGAAAAAAACACCTCAAGAATATGGCTTTGGGACTCGTACCATCCATGCAGGTGCGCAGCCTGATCCCGTCACAGGTGCCCGCGCAACACCCATTTATCAAACAACATCATATGTATTTGATGATGTTGAACACGCATCAGATTTGTTTAATTTACAAACGTTCGGGTTCATTTATTCACGCCTCACCAATCCAACGGTTTCTGTACTCGAAGAACGCATTGCCAACCTTGAAGGTGGTCGGGCTGCGGTCTGTGCAGGATCTGGACATGCAGCACAGTTCCTGACGTTCTTCACATTGCTCGAGCCCGACGACGAGTTTATCGCATCAAAGAACCTCTATGGTGGTTCTATCACACAATTTGGTTTGAGCTTTAAACGGCTCGGATGGAACTGTAATTTTATTGATTGCACGAACCCGGCACTTATTAAAGACGCCATCACACCAAAGACAAAAGGCATTTTTATTGAGGCATTGGCAAATCCGGGTGGTGTCATTCTTGATCTTGAGGCCATTGCCGCTGTCGCCAAAGATGCCGGTATTCCATTAATCGTCGATAACACAATGGCGACGCCTTATCTTTGCAGACCCATAGAATGGGGTGCAGATATCGTCTGCCACTCAATGACCAAGTTTTTACAGGGCCACGGAACATCTATGGGCGGGGCCATCGTTGAAAGTGGTAAATTCGATTGGACGAAAGGGCCAGGCTTCCCAACCATGACGGAACCCGACCCCGCCTATCACGGGCTCACGTTCTTTGAGACGTTTGGAGACTTTGGCTTCACAATGAAGGCGCGCGCCGTCGCCTTGCGGGACTTCGGCCCTTCCCTGTCGCCAACGAATGCATTCAACATCATCACAGGTGTAGAAACCCTCCACGTTCGTATGGACCGACATGTCGAGAACGCAATGAAAGTTGCAATATTCCTTGAAGGGCACAAAGCCGTCGATTGGGTCAGCTATGCCGGACTTGCCTCCAGCCCTTACAATGATTTGGCTAAAAAGTATCTGCCAAAAGGTGCCGGTGCTGTTTTCACCTTTGGTCTAAAGGGTGGTTTCGAGGCAGGCGTCAAACTGGTCGAGCGCGTAAATATATTCTCTCACCTTGCTAACATCGGTGACACCAAGTCGCTTGTACTGCATCCCGCATCAACGACACATCGTCAGTTGACCGACGAACAACGCGAAGCTGCAGGTGCGACGGCTGCCACCATCCGCGTGTCCATCGGCCTCGAAGACGCCGACGACCTGATCCGGGATTTAGATCAAGCGTTAACCGTTTAAATCATTCTGCTGGTTGTGGAGTTGCGTTTGATTGCCGGTCACCTGGAAGTATCAAAACTGCGAATGCACCAGCCAATGAAATCCCGGACAGCAACATATAGAGCCAATAGAACTCGCCCGTATTATCGAATAGCACGGCCTCAAGCTGCACGCCTAAAGTCGCGAAACCAATCGCCAAGACGAACTTGAAACCAAAAGCCAGCGATCGCCGCGACCGCGGCACATAGCGGGCAAGAATAACGTTTTCAGCAGGCAATGCGCCGTTGTTCGCAGATATCATCATGACGGCAAAGACGATCACAAGCGATCCAGCAGCACTCGCCAATAATATCAAAAGCGGGATTTGGACAACAAAGGCACCAATATAAACATACTTTGGTGATGTCTTATCGGCGAGCCATCCACCAATAACTTGCATTAAGCCAGCAATGAAAAATACGGCCGCAACCAATGTGGAAACACCTAATACTTCACCTAATAAAACATCCTCAAGCCGAAGCTGAAACATCTTTGGCAACCCAGACTGCATCGCCTGATAGATCACACCAGTACACAGCATTGAGAATGCTAAAACACAAAAGACGCGAACCGCATCGCCTTTTTTAGCAGGAGGGCTCGGCACCCGATCTGTCTGACTTTCTACAATAGCACCTTTGGCCACCAGAACCATAAAAGCAGCACCCGTCATTAAGATGATGATCCCTGGAATAATGAATACGGCACGCCACCCCATCAACGTAATGATGGTTCCAGCTGTAAGCGCCGCAATGGTGGGGCCAAGCCCACCAAAAATTCCATTGATCCCAAGTGCAGTGCCACGGTTCACAGCATTTTTAATGAGCCACGCAATACCAACCGGATGATAAATCGATGCACAAAGTCCCGTTAGGCCTAGCCCAGCCATAATTTGCCAAGGTGCCTGAGCAAATCCAGTTAACACCATTGCTGCACCAGTGCCGATATAGAAAATCGACATCATCGTTACAGCGCCCCATCTGTCACCAAGCCATCCGGCCAATGGGGCGCCAAACCCAAACAGCATGCCCCCTAAGATTGCGAGCTGAATAGCTTCGCCGTGTGTCAGGCCAAGCTCATCCTCCAGCGTTAACACTGCCACATAATAAAGTGGCTGAAAAAGGTGGCTATACGTGTGGGCAACACTTGCAAACACTAAAGACAAACGGGCTGAGCGAATATCGGGCGTCATATGACAAAGGATCCTATTTTTATCTGAGAATATTCATGTAGACCTTCATTCTATATTCTTAAAGGGCCATTTCCGGCTATCTCAGAAATCCAATCCACGAATGACATTACTATAGGTATCCAAGGTGTCTTGCTCACGAACATGACGACCATTGGCAACTTGTCGCTTACCACCAATCCAGACTTCCTGGAATTTTGGTGTGTTGCCACTGAAGATCATAGAATCAATCAAATTGTCTTTTGATCGATCAATCAGATTGGGATGCGCAGAATCTAGAACAACAAAGTCAGCGCGCTTTCCTTTAGAAATCTCACCTATGGGTCGCCCACATGCCTGCGCCCCACCTTTCAATGAATCCGCATAAAGCCGAACCCCTGTCGATCCACCCGGGCCCGGTGCAGCCAAATTACGACGGCGCTTGATCAAGCGTTGTCCGTATTCGAGGAGGCGCAGCTCTTCAATAATACTCACCGAGTTATGGCTATCAGAACCAATACCAATGCGACCACCTTGTTCCAAATAAGGGATGAGCGGGAATATCCCATCGCCAAGATTGGCCTCTGTCACAGGACATAATCCAGCAACAGCGCCCGATGTTGCTAATGCTGATATCTCACTCTCGATAAGATGCGTCGCATGGATCAAGCACCATCTTGTGCCGACATCAAAGTTTTCCAAAACCCATTCGACAGGTCTTTTCCCCGTGAACTCAACAGACTCTGTGACATCTTTTTCTTGTTCCGCGACATGAATATGTATCGGCGCATCAGCGGACATTGCCGTCACGCCATCAAATACGGCCTTCATACCTTCAGGCGTCACTTGACGGGGACTATGTGGCGCAAAGCCAACTCGAACTTGCGGATCCGCTTTATGGATAGTTTCAACGGCATTGATGATGTCTAGCAACTGATCAGGCGTTGAAATAAATCGGCGTTGGCCTGCATTTGCTGGCTTACCCGCATATCCCCCGTTCTCGTAAAGGACCGGAAGCAACGTTATGCCGATACCAGCCCAAGTTGCCGCGCGGATGAGTGCCATCGACATTTCAGAAGGGTCATCATACGCCACTCCATTTGGTCCATGATGGATGTAGTGAAATTCACCAACCGCCGTGTATCCAGCTTTAACCATTTCAACATATAATTGAGTTGCAACGGCTTCGAGGATTTCAGGAGTCAGCACCTCAGCAAATCGATGCATGACATCCCGCCACGTCCAAAAGCTATCTTCACCACCGGGACCAGACGCCCGGAATTCACTTAAGCCAGACATAGCACGCTGATGCGCATGCGAATGAAGGTTTGGCATCCCCGGTATTGCAGGTCCAGGCAAGCGCGCCATAAGGGACGATTCATACTTTGCGTTGGTCTCAATGTCCGTAATCGTACCAATTGGATCGATTTTGATTGCAACGTTCTCCATCCAACCGCTCGAAAGCCAGACACATTCACCAAAAACCGTAATACCATTCGTCATAATTATTCCTCGTCCACTTCATGTCATCGCTGGCTTGAATCATCTCACGTGATAATCTGATCAGTATAATGGCACAAGGAGATCACATGAAATCGTTATGGTCGTATTTTTTCGTTGGAGTTTTAATATTTAGCCTTGGCGTGCACTCACATCAAGCCTCAGCCAAATCGAATTTGGTAATTGGTATCACCCAATACCCGGCGACGTTCCATCCCAATATCGACTCCATGTTGGCGAAATCATATGTCCACGGCTTATCCAGGCGCCCTATCACAACAACAGATGCGAGTTGGAAAGTCATCTGCATGCTTTGTGAGACTCTGCCAACATTAGAAAACGGGGGCGCCGTTCTAGAAAAAACACCTGATGGCAAAGACGGCATTGCGGTAACATACAAAATTTTAGATGCGGCAAAATGGGGCGATGGCATGCCCATTAATGTTGATGATGTGATTTTTACATGGGAAGTAGGTAAACATCCCAAGTCAGGTGTTTCTGCGCAAGAAGGATATCGACGTATCCTCAGCATTGATCAGATCAATGACAAGACCTTCACGCTGCACGTTGATCGACGCACATTCGATTACAACGATATCTCTAGCCTCAATCTGTTGCCTGCACATATTGAGCGAGCGAAATTTAAAGATCCAGCCGCGTACCGCACTCAAACCGCATTTGATACCGATGCCAATAATCCAGGCCTTTATATGGGCCCTTATATCATGGCAACGCAAAAAACCGGGTCGCATATGGTTTTTGAGCGTAATCCACATTGGTGGGGGAAAAAGCCCGCATTCGAAAAAATCACTGTCCGCGTTATTGAAAACACCGCAACACTCGAAGCAAACTTGCTTTCTGGTGGGGTCGACATGATTTCTGGCGAGTTGGGCCTAAGCGTTGATCAGGCGCTGGCATTTGAAAAGCGCCACGGCAAGAAATTCAATATCACTTATATGCCGGGCCTTATTTACGAGCATATCGACCTGATGCTTGATAACCCAATTCTGAAAGACCAGAAAATCCGACAGGCATTAATGTACGCGCTCGACCGCAAAGCAATTTCTGAGCAGCTATTTGGTGGCAAGCAACCTGTCGCAAATTCATCCGTGAACCCGCTTGATTGGGTGTTTGATGAAGACGTAGTAACCTATCCATTCGATCTTGCCAAAGCGAATGCATTACTCGACGAAGCCGGTTGGTCTAATAAAGTTAAAGGCATTCGTATGAATGCTGCTGGTGAGCCGTTGCGGTTTGATATCATGACAACCGCGGGCAATCGCACACGCGAATTGGTGCAGCAGGTTCTGCAAAGCCAATGGAAAGCTGTGGGTATCGATATTCGCATTAAGAACGAGCCTGCGCGTATCTTCTTTGGCGAAACTGTGACCAAACGTAAATTTGATGCGATGGCGATGTTCGCATGGATTTCTGCACCCGAGAGTGTGCCGCTTACAACATTGCATTCTGATGATATCCCAACGGCCGGCAACAATTGGGCTGGGCAGAATTATACAGGTTACAGAAACCCTGAAATGAATGCCTTACTTGAAGTCATCGAAACCGAGTTGGACCGGGGCAAACGCGTAGCACTTTGGTATAAATTACAAAACATCTATGCAACAGACCTGCCT
>ENA-OWPI01003167-OWPI01003167.1-marine-metagenome-genome-assembly--contig:-NODE-3167-length-14415-cov-5.055726_pt1 | contig 14415 bp, 9 predicted proteins | sample MGYA00238138_ERZ651775 | MGnify/ENA primary metagenome ERZ651775 (study PRJEB26906, sample SAMN06265043) | marine metagenome | isolation source: Helgoland LTER site | place: Germany:Helgoland, sampling...
TCTCTTTCAGAATAGTTACCAAACATGTATGACTCTGAGCCATCGCTATTCATAACGCCAGAATTCATAAAGAAAGTAACATCATCATCAATTTTTGGAGCACCCCAAATTTGTGCTGGATTTGCAACTGCAGAATTTCCCGCGGCAATTAGAGCAGCAGCATCTGGTCTTTGAGCACTTCTTGAAGTGTCATCAGCTTGTCTGATTTGAAAACTTGTAGTGACAAAACCATCTTGGCCAAGAGGCATGCCGTATTTACCTGAAATAGTACTAGTAGCACCATCACCTTCTGTGTATTCACCCATTTTGTATGAAAGACTTCCGCCTTCTGAGATATCGTCCAGAACAAAGTTAATGACTCCTGCTATAGCATCAGAACCATATTGTGCTGAAGCGCCGTCTCTTAGGACTTCAACTCTTTTAAGTGCAATAGCTGGGATAACAGAAATATCTGCACCCTGGGAACCATCATTTACTCCACCGCCTTGGAAGGCAATAACTGAAGCATGATGACGTCTTTTTCCATTAACCGTAATCAATGTACTATCAGCTGACAAACCTCTTAAGTTTGCAGGGCGAATCATACTTGCTGCATCACTAATTGGCTGGAGATGGACATTCAATGAAGGCACACTTCCTTGAAGCTGCAACAAAAGATCATCTGTACCAGTTTTGCTAATATCTTCAGAACTTAGCACGTCAACAGGAACTGGGGAGCTAGATACAGATCTAGGTTTTCCACGAGTACCAATGCTAACAACTTCTTCGACATATTCATTGTCTTGAGCAAATGAGCCAACTGAGAGCATTGAGCCAACAGCAATTAGGGTTGCAATGGAGAGCTTTGAAGCAGTCCACATAAATTTATTTAACATGTTTATCTCCTAAGTGATAAATGTAAATTGTAACTATTTACAATAACGAGACATTTATACCGCAGTTTTTACTTTTTACCTAATATTTTTTAAAAAAATTATTGAGCAAGCCCTATGGCTATAAGGTTTGTTTCACTAGATGTTACAGCGTGCTAAAACACAAATTGTCAATTAAATTAAGTAATATCCTCGCTGGCTTGATTAAGCAGCTCTGCATTGCCGCCAATGGCAACTGTATTAACAGAAATGGTTCTCTCATCAACAAATTGGATTAAGTAATTTGGGCCGCCCGCTTTAAATCCAGTTCCTGAAAGATTTTTACCTCCAAATGGCTGACTTTCAACGATTGCACCAATAATATCTCTATTAATGTAAGTATTACCTGCTGAAATAAGCTTTGATGCATGAATAGCTTTTTCGTCTATTCTTGTATGGATACCAAAAGTTAACCCAAAGCCTTTAGCTTCAATTTGAGTCAGAATGCTGTCTAGAGTTTCTTCTTTGAATTGCATCACATGTAAAATAGGACCAAATTTTTCTTCATTTAGTGTGTCAATTGACTTGAGTTCAATGAGAGTTGGTGGAAACCACTGTTTTCCTAGTTCGGTTGAGGCTTGTGGTTGAAAAATTTCCAGTCTTGCAGCATCAGATTCATCTAGATAATCATATAGCTCTTGAGCTGCTTCAAGCGAGATCATGGGTCCCATGTCTACACTTGGATCCGTCGGGTTTCCAATGATAAATTCATTCATCATGCCTTTCAGCATAGAGATAAGTTCTCCATAAATTGTTTCGTGCACCAACAATAACCTTAATGCTGAGCACCTTTGCCCTGCTGAATTAAATGCAGATCTCATAATGTCATCACATGCACGCTCTATGAGAGCGCTAGAATCCACAACCATTGAATTCAAGCCTCCAGTTTCTGCAATTAAAGGAACAATCTTGCCAGGCTTAGCAGATAGATTATTGTGAATGCTTTTTGCGGTCTTCAATGACCCTGTAAAGACAACTAAATCTATGGCTTGAGAGGAAATAATGGCTTGTCCCAACTCTCCATTTCCCAGCAAAAGATGAAGAGCGTCTTTGGGCAACCCATGATCAAAAAATAAACTGATAGCTTTGTAAGCTATCAATGGAGTCTCTTCTGATGCCTTGGCAATAACTGTGTTCCCAGTGACAAGAGCTGCGGCAATTTGCCCTAAAGTTATTGCAAGAGGAAAATTCCATGGACTAATGCATGCAACTAATCCTTTAGGGCAATATTCCAATATATTGTCTTCGCCGGTTGGACCTAATTGCGAAGATTGAGAATTCAGTGAAGCCGATTGTTGAGCATAGTATCTAAGAAAATCAACAGCCTCTCTTATCTCATCATGCGCATCCTGAATAGTTTTACCAGCCTCATGCATTAATAAATAAATAAACTGTAAAGAGTCAGCCTCAATGGAGTTAGCAACCTCATTCAATACAAGTGCTCGATGATCTAAGGAAGCATTCATCCACTCTAGAGATATTTGAAAGGATAGACTTGCAACGGCAGCGGGATCAGAAAAATGAACCAAGCCGATATTTGATTGATTGCATTTTGATAAAATATCTTTCTTTTCCAGTGAATTAACTTTCAATGAACTTAGTGCTGAAGCCTGAATTCTATCTTTATTAAAGGCTATTAAATCTTGAGTTAGACTCTCACAAAATTCTGGCTCACTTAAATCTAGGCCGTGAGAATTTTGTCTTGATAAATAGATGTCAGTTGGCAATGGAAGATTTGAAAGCTTCTTATGATCTAGCTGATCTTGTATTGCGGCAGCTGGATTAAATGATAGATCGCTTGCTGGAATCTCATTGCTAAGATATTGGTTAATAAAAGAGCTGTTCGCTCCGTTTTCCAATAACCTTCTCACCAAATAAGGTAATAACTCTTTATGTTTTCCTATTGGGCAGTAAATACTGCTTTGACTAAAGTTATCGAAGACCTCTTCACATGCTGAATAGAGAACCTCCCCCATGCCATAGAGTCTTTGAAACTCTACTTGCTCCATCTTATCCTGAGCTAGGCTAGCAATTGCTGAGATTGTATGAGCATTGTGAGTGGCAAAACTTGCTTCAAGATTCGGAGTCTCTATTAGTTGCTTGGCCGTGACTAAGTAATTAATATCCGTGAGTTTTTTGTTAGTAAAAACTGGGTAGCCATTCAAGCCTTTTACTTGAGCATTTTTAATTTCATAATCCCAATATGCACCTTTCACAAGCCTCACATGCATTGTTTCTCTTTGCTGGACTAGCTGAGCAAGATGATCAATGACTTGAGGTGATCTTTTGCCGTAAGCCTGCACTGCCAAACCCAGTTTAGGCCAATCTTTTATTAAAGGATCCAAAGCTAGCTCTGCAATGATCGATAAGCTTAATGAGAGCCTATCTTGCTCTTCTGCATCAATCGTTACTGGAACATCTTGTGCAGCAGCCTCAATGACTAAGTCTCTCACCCTTGGCAGCAAAAAGCCTTTAACCTCTCTTTGATGCAAAGCATCATATTTAGAATATAAAGCAGATAATTTAATCGAGATTCCATTCGAAAGATTGTGGGTACTGTTGATGTGACCAATAGAGTTTATAGCTTCAAGATAAGACTCAAAATAAGCATCTGATTGAAATTGATGTCTAGAAGCCTCACCCAACATGTCAAATGAACATCGATGAGATTTTAGCCAAGAAGAGTTTTCTAATTCTTTGATGTCTTGTGCGCAAACAAATTCTTTGCTCAAAATTTGCATTGCAATTTTTACCGCCTCTCTTATGGATGCTTCCCCTATTTTCTTGCTGAGAGAAATAAGCCAAAAATTACTGGAACTAGATGAAGCTTGTAAAAACTTTTTAGAAAACTCTAGGCCCCATGTTGCTGAATTCACAAGAAAGCTTTCAGCTCTCCCCAGGTGCTCTGACCAACTGGCCGAAGTAAGCTTTTCATTGATTAAACTATCTCTTGTTGCATTATCAGGTATTCGCATCAATGATTCAGCTAAGCACATTAAAGCAATGCCTTCAGCATTCGATAGCCCATATTCCTTCATAAAAACATCAAGCTTTGTTCGTTGCTTTGTGTTGTTTCTACATAACTGAATAAGCAATTCAGTATTTTGAGTGATAGCTGGATTTTGAAGAAAGGATGATTTAGAAAGCAAAATTTTTGCTATCTCATTTTCATTTTGGAACTTACCTTTGCTGCTAAAGCTCATAAGGATATTTTATCACTTCTTTAGTTAGCGACTTCTTTCCAAACAAAGTATTTAATAGCCACAAAAAAACTAATGCCCATCCAAATACCCACACCAACGGTTGTAGAGTTGAGCGTTAATAAGGCCATGCCATCATTAGTAATGCCACGAAGCCCAGATACAACAACACTCAGTGGAAGCACATGAGCAATTGGTTGAATGAATTCATGCATTGAGCTAATTGGAAAGAATACACCTGAGAGAATGAGCTGTGGGAATGAAGTCAGAGCAACAATTGGTTGAATAGCTTCTTGAGTTTTAGCCAGGCTTCCGAGAAAAAATCCTATGCAAAGAAAAATAAAAGTTCCAAGAATTACCATCCCATAAAGTGAAGGAAGTCCCCCCACTACATTGATATCTAAGAGCATAATTGCTAAGCCAAGCATGACAGAAATTTGTGTTAAGACGATAACCATGCGAGATAAAATAATTGCCACAATAAAATCTTTGGGTTGAATCGGAGTTACAAAGAGTCGCTTTAAAATACCCCGTCTCCTGTATTCAACAATATTAAATCCGCTGCCAGCAATGCAAAGATTCATCAGCATGTAGGCCAGTATTCCTGGGAGCAAAAAATCTATGTAACGTTGAGGTCGAGCCTGAACATCTTCAACAACCAAATTAAACATTGGTTTTATCCCTCGAACATCTCTTTCAATGGCAAGCAGGGAATTTTCTAACGTTTCTTGAATCGAGCTAGCTTGCCTAACTTGGGAGGCATCCAAAATTAAGCTGAGCTGGCTTGAGCCCTCGATAAATGTAAAGTCCTCAGGGATAAGAATAATTGCAGTTTGATCGCCAATAATTAGCTCTTCTCTTAATTCAATAAGGCTCCCTTTAGTAACATTAAAAGAAGGCTCTGCAATGACCAAGTCAGAAAATTGACTGGCAATAGAACTTTGAGACATGTTTACCAACCCAAGTTTTATTGGATCTGAAGGACCTCCAGAGAAGAAAAATACACCCGTAAAGATAAGAGGAAAAAGCATTGAGAAAAAGATAGACTGCCTGTTACGCAAAAAAATTTTTAGAAAAACTTTGGCAAGATGTAATTGAGCTGAAGTAAACATTTAATCTCTTAGCTCATGGCCTGTTAAGGCAAGAAAAACATCTTCTATGTTTCCATGCAATGCAGCTTGAGGCGGTTCCGGTGCATATTTTAAAATAAGATTTTGCGGCGTATCCTCAGCAACAATCTTGCCTTGATCCATAATTGCAATGCGGTCACATAAATACTCTGCTTCTTCCATGTTGTGAGTAGTCAGCACTATGGTCATGCCATCTGAGTTTAAGTCTCTAATTAGTTGCCACAGATTTCTTTTAGCCTGAGGGTCAAGACCAGTGGTCGGCTCATCTAAAAAAAGTACTTTTGGATTATTCACTAAAGCACAAGCAATTGAAAATCTTTGTTTTTGTCCGCCGGATAGTTCTTCAGGCTTTGCATTTGCCTTTTCTGCTAGGTTAACTCCTTCCAGCAGTGTAATGGGATCAATTTCTTGAGAATATAACTTACCAAATAAAATGAGCAGCTCTATTAAGTTCAGCCGATCAAAGTACTCATTAGCTTGGAGCTGCACGCCAATTATTTTTTTTACTTCATAGCTATTTTGACTAACATTCAACCCGTTGATAGTGGCTGAGCCTCCATCGATGTCATTCATTCCCTCCAGCATTTCAAGTGTAGAGGTCTTGCCTGCTCCATTGGGACCTAGCAACCCATATACTTCTCCAGCTTTAATGTGGAAGCTAATACCATCAACAGCATTAAAAAATACTTTGGGATTCTCAGGATCAGGATAGATTTTGAGGAGATTCTCAACTGCAATAATATTAATGTGGTAGCTCTGCTTATATAAATTTAAGCCAATATTATACTAAATTTTTCGTGGTATTAATCCAAGCCATTCTTTGATGGCTTCGCCTATCTCATGCGGTGAATCCTCTTGAATAAAGTGGCTGCCCTTTACGGTTACTTCGGTTTGATTTTTCCATGTTCTGCAAAAATCTCTCTGAGAACCGACAAGGATTGCTCCAGGCTCAGCATTAATAAAAAGTTTTGGAATTTCATTTTTCTCCATCCAATCTGCATAGCTTTGAACTATATCAACTACTGCCTTGGGCTCATTATCTAATGGAATTTGTCTTGGCCAATCAAGGGTTGGGCGCCTATCAGCTTCATCCTGAAATGGTCTTCTGTATTCATTCATTTCTTCGTCATTTAAATCTCTAAGAATAGATCCTGGAAGAACGGCCTCAATAAATAAATTTTTCTTTAATATCATCTCTTCTCCAGCATCTGAACGAAAGCCTTGAAAAATTCCCTTGGCATCTTTGCTCCACTCATCCCATTGCAAAGGCCTGACTATCCCTTCCATATAAGCAATTGCTTTAACTTTTTCTGGATTTTCATTGGCCCAAGTGAAGCCTAGCGCAGAACCCCAATCATGAATAACCAAGGTAATATCTTCGGTAATATTTAGAGCTTTTAAACAAGCATCAAAGTACTTTTTTTGAACTTCAAATGAATAGGTGTTATTGCCCGCATCTTCAAGTTTATCGCTATCTCCCATACCAATTAAATCAATCGCTATACAGCGACCTTGAGCCTCTAGGTGAGGCATGACATTTCGCCAAAGATATGAAGAAGTAGGATTACCGTGTTGAAAGATTATCGGATCGCCCTCGCCGATTTCACAATAAGCCATTTGCTTTCCAAGAACCTCAATATATTTTTTGGGCAAGCTTGTGGTAGATAAATTTTTCATGGTATTTATAGCGCTAGTTTTTTAAGAGAGACTATTTAATTATAGAGATGTCTTCTGACGTTAATAGATTTTTATCTAAACTTTCTAATAAAGGTTTAAGGTTTTTAGCATAGGGCTTCCATCGACCCATGCCATCTTTATTCACAGGTCTTCGGACCTGCTCAGAGCTGGCAGTTCTGACTGATCGGTTGGTTTTATGAAATGAAATACATTCTTCCTCAAAGGGTAGCTCTAAATAGTCGAGCATTCTCTTCACCTGTCCCTCAAGATCATCAATAACGTCTTCGTTGTTAACCCTTAAGATCTTATTTGGTAGCACCTTGTCCCAGTGATCCATTAACTTAATATAGCTGTTGTAATAACTACCAGCTTCTGCAAGACCATATGAGAATTCTTGTCCTTGAGCAAAAAGTTGCTTGAACATACTAAAGCAGCAATCTAAAGGGTATCTTCTTGCATCTATAATTTTTGCATTTGGCATCATCAAATGAATTAAGCCAATATGCCTGAAATTATTAGGCATCTTATCTGTAAACATGGGCGCATCTTTTCTGTGTATCCTAGTATCTTCAATGAAACTCTTCCCGAAAGCCTCTCTTTGCTCGAGCGTCAATGTCTTCAAGCTCTTTGGATAGTTACCCAGCTTGCCATAAATATCTCCACCTCGAAGGCTTTGCGCTATAGACAGAATATTAGGCAGCTCCAAGGTTCCATCAATCATAGAATGCGATGCTAAGATTTGTTCAATAAGTGTTGAGCCAGCTCTTGGGAGTCCTAATATAAATATTGGATCTTTGGTTAAGTGCCCACCGGCACCAAGGTCTTGAAAAAAATCTTCGTCACAAACATCTATCTGAGCTTGTAGCTCTGCATCCATTCTTTCTATGGAATATTTACTCTGGTCATTTTTAATTTTATTACCTGTTTCTAGGTGAAAAAAAGCCTCATCAAATTCACCAATTGATTCGCAGCCTTGAGCAAGAGCAAAATGGAAATATGCTTTATCTCTTAATGATAAATCCACTCTCTTAACCTGCTCTCTCATGCTATTCAATTCATCAGAGGTGAAAGAATAGGTTTTTAAATTTGCCAATGAGAAGAAAGACTCCCCGTGATCTGGTTTAATTTTATAGGCTGATTGATAGCTATTTATTGCTTGATCCGTCTTTCCAAGAGTCTTTTGTGCATGCCCTTTTGATGTATGCGTGCTGAAATTATATGGGTTCTTATCAAGAATATCGTCAAACAATGTTATTGCTGTCTCATGGTCTCCATTTTGCATAATTTCACTGGCTTTATGAGCTTGATAGGTTAGATTATCTGGGTATTGATCACAGAGAATGTTGACTTGCTCCATGGTCTTGGTAAATTTTTGTTTTTTCCTAAGAATTGAAGCATATTGCATTCTTAGGTCACCATCATTGGGCTTAAATTCAACAGCTTTTTCGAGCAAAAATTCTGCATCATCAAAGTAACCTAATCGATTGGCAATTTCAGATAAGAGTGACATTGCGTAGGTATGTGTAGGATTCTTTTTAAGAAAGGCTCTAATTTTTGTCTCAGCCAAGCCCAATCTACCCTCGTTAAGTATTTGGTCTATGTATAACAATGCATTTGGAAGAGATTTTCGTTTCTCAATTTGATTCAGAGCATGATCAGCAGCAGGTTTATTTTTACTTTTAACAAAATATTGGTACAAAGAATTCCATGACGCCAGTAAAGCTGGATTGAGTTCACAAGCTTGTCTGTAATGAATAACTGCTTGCTCTTCGTTTCCCATATCACGATTGATGTGACCCAGTTCTTGATATGCCCGGCCCATATCAGGAGCATTCGTCAATAAACGTTCAATATATTTTTTTGCATCATCGAATTTTTTTAAATACCTTGATGAAACAGATGCAAGGTATAAGCCATCAATGTGATTGGGATGATCCTTCAGGATTATTTCAAATAGCATGAGAGCGTCTTCAAACCTATTGTCCTTAACAGCTTGAGTGGCTTCGCTTAAATCTACTGAGAGAGTAGCTTCATCTGCATTAAATTTATCTTCTTTCATTTGAGTAATATTTTAACAAAAATAATAAATAATATTCCTTTATAAAAATAAAAAAGGGAGCTTGAGCTCCCTTTTTTATTACTTAAAACCTAGATTAGTTAAAGTGTCGCTTGAATCTAAGACCCAATGTAGTAGGTCTTATTATTCCAACTCGCTGTCTATCAAAAATAAAAGTATTATTGATTTCAGCTCTTTCATCAGTAATATTATCTAGATAGACTTCAGCCATCCAAGAATCATTACTTATTCCAGCGCGCATGTTAATAAAGCTATAGCTATCTTGAATAGCTTTATTAGGCTCCATAACATCAGAATAACTATCATCAGACCAGGTTAACTGAGCTTGATAATGTCCAGTATTACCAGAGGCCATTGCCCATTCTTTTCTAGCAGCTAGGTTGCCCTGAATGCCTGGAGCAAAAGCTAAATCAGAACCAACTTTAATATCAGTAGTAGGAACTAAACTTTTAGTAATCTCTGTGCTTAACAATGAGAATGCGCCTGATAGCATCCAGCCATCTACGTCAGGATAATAAATAAAGTCTCCTTCAACCCCCATAATTTCGGCATCTGCGGCATTATCCGAGAAGAATAAATTTACAATACTTGGATCAAAAACAGTTGTTTGAAGACCACTAACATCAACCATGAATGCACTACCATTAAATCTAAGTTGTCCATCGGCAAGAACAGCTTTCCAACCAAACTCGTAGTTGGTAACTTCATCAGACTTAACTTCAGGTTTAACCGAATAGGTTCCAGCAGCATTAGATGATCCGACCGGTCTATTTAATAGCCCCGGTCTGAAACCTTCTGACCACGTTACGTAGTACATCAGATCTTCGGACGGATTCCATGAATAAGTTATTTTTCCAATAACTCCGTCACTTTTAGCTTTATCAGGATAGCCATTAGCATTTCCTGGCGCATATTGAGCTGATAAATTTGAACCAAATTGTTGAGTATCAGGCGCCCCAAATCCATTATAGAATGATGAGTTAGCACTTCCCTCAAAATCAACTTCAATGTCATACCATCGAGCACCCACAGTGAGTTCGGATGTTTCTGACACATCCATACTAATTTCACCAAAGATACCTTGTTGCTTGTCAGTTCTTCTAATATCGTTGAAGAATATTACCGGCTCGCTGTATGGTCCTGCCGAGAACCAGCCAGGACTTGCGTTATTTATTGATCCAGAGACTGAGGTATCAGTCAGAGCATAGTTTGCAGCATAGGTAATATCATTACCGACAGAACCTGGATAATTAAAGAGGTTTAACTCAGTTAATTCGAGATCACTCATAAATGCACCAGCTGTAAAACTCGTAGTGTCATTGATAGCGCCGCTAATTCTTAATTCATGAGTCTGCACTTCCGTATTTGTTGTTGAATCAACCAATAAGTTTGGAGCACCACATGTTCCAGTTGGGACATTGCCAGGAGCATTTGATGTATAAGTTACGTAATAGTCACAAATGTAGTATGGAAGATACTGGCCAACAAATAGATAGTCAGTGTAATCTACATTTTGGTCTGAAGTTCTGTCTGTGTATGCACCAGTATAAACAACTTCAAGATCACCAATAGAACCAGTAAGAGTTAAGCTCATATTGTCATATTCATCTTCAATAGAATCGTCAGTATATCTTTGAATTTCCAAGTCACCCAAAGTAGGATCTACAAAAAATACGCCGTCAGCATCAATAGTTTGAGTAGCAACAGTTACCAAAGCATCCCACTCATCATTAATCTCATGCTTAATGCTTGCTCTGAAACCTTCATAAGTAGATTCATTAGCATCTTCTTTGACAATTGCATTAGCATTTAAAAGTGTAGCGCCTGAAAGGTCTGCTCCAGCTTGAAAACCACCTCTAGATGATGAAACAGGAAGACCATTTTGTCTTACAGTTCCAGCTGCTCTAAAACGTGCTGATTGACTTGCATTAAGTGTTCCAGCAACTTGGTCAATATAGCCTCCTCTTTGATCTCTGTATGCAACAAATCTCAATGCTGTGCTCTCGCCCATTGGAATATTGTTTACATATTCAAACTTATTACCAGTATCACCTTCTGACATAGATCTCATTTCAACTTCTAAGCTGCTTGATGATTCGCCGATGACAGGTTTGTTTGTAATCATTCTAACAACACCAGCTTGTGAGCTAGCACCAAATAGAGTGCCTTGCGGTCCGGATAAAACCTCTATACGCGCCATATCAGCTGCATATACATCTAAGTTTCTGCCTGGTTGGCCCAATGGTTGCTCATCAAGGTAAAAAGCAACGTTAGGTGCTAAACCAGCAACACCTGCTGTAGTAAGGTTGGGGGTAGTAGATGCAAGACCTCTTATGTATATAGTGCTCTGACCTGGACCAGATCCACCAGCTGTAACGCCTGGTAATTGCATGAGGTAGTCTTCAAAGACATTGATTCCTTTTTGCTCAAGGGTTTCTTCTCCTATGGCAGAAACAGAAAGCGGAACGTCTTGCAGACTTTCAGATCGTTTTCTTGAGGTTACAACAACCTCTTCAATGGTTGCTTGAGACTGGGCCCCAATATAACCAGTAAATGCTGCAGCATTAAGGATGGCTAATGCGGACAATGCTGAGACAGATCTGCTGCCGACTTTATCTAAAGTCTTTTTATTAAACGTCTTGTTTAATCTGTTTAATATATTGGTCTTAATAGTATTTATCATGATTCCCCCCAAGGGATAAAATTATTTAAAGTTGGATTTCAAAGTAAAAGCAGATATAGAAATTGCTTCCATTTTGTTGGTTTTTGCTCAAGCTTAGGCTCGAGTAATTTAAAGACATGCCTAGACCATAACAATTGAAAGGGAAAATTGTAAGTAAATATGAAAAAAACAGCCTTTATTTTTGCTCTGTCGTATTTTTTGAACTTCTTCAGTAGACTAACCGCTAATGTTTAAAAATATCGCACCCAAACGCTTTCTATTCTCACTGCTGCTAATATCTGCGTTTATCGGAATTACTTTGGTCAACCTGACAGAAGCCGATAAATTATTTTCAGGAATCCAAGAGCAACTATCCAATAGCCTTGGATGGTTAATCATTCTTGCAGCTAATGCAATTTTAGTTTTTGTTATTTACCTTGCTTTTAGCAAGCATAAAAACCTTATTCTTGGTGGCCCAGATGCAAAGCCCGAGTTTTCAAATATCAACTGGATTGCAATGCTCTTTAGTGCAGGCTTGGGTATTGGCTTGCTGTTTTATGGGGTAGCCGAACCTATTATGCATCTAAGTTCGGATGCAATTCATCAAGAAGGTGCTGCATTTTCAGACAAAGCAAATCTCTCCATGAATCTTACTTATCTGCATTGGGGTTTTCATGGCTGGGCTATATATGGTGTTGTTGGATTATGCTTTGCATATTTTTCTTTCAATAAAAATTTACCTTTTCGAGTCAGCTCTTTTTTCTCAGGCACTATGACCCAAAATGCATGGGGCAGAGTCCCGCTGGATATTATCGCCATCATTGCAACAATTTTTGGGATTGCAACCTCTCTTGGTCTTGGGGCCAATCAAATCAATTCTGGTCTTGGGTATATGGGAGTGCTTGAAGAAAACTTTGTTAGCACGGTTTGGATAATAGTTTTCATTACTTTGCTTGGGTTAATTAGCGTTGTTCTTGGTTTGCAAACTGGCATTAAGAGGCTCTCTCAGCTCAATATGATCCTGTGCGGATTGATGCTTGGTATTATTTTTATAGCAGGACCCACAAGCTTTATCGTTGATGGTCTGCTGCAAAATGTTGGCTCTTATATTCAAAACCTACTAAGTTTGTCTACAAACACTCAAGCGTATGTAGATTCATCTTGGCAAAATGGCTGGACCCTATTTTATTATTCGTGGTGGTTTGCATGGTCGCCTTTTGTAGGATTATTCATTGCAAGAATATCTTACGGCAGGTCCATTCAAGAATTTCTCCTAGGGGTTGTGGTCATACCATCAATATTAGTATTTGTATGGATGGGTGTATTTGGTAACGCAGCTCTGCACCAAGAATTGATGGAACCAAATTCCTTAAGTACGGCAATAAACAATGACATTGCTATCTCACTGTTTGTATTTTTAGAACAGTTTCCTTTCTCCCCTATTTTAATGGGGCTATCAATAGTTATTATTTTAACGTTTTTTGTAACCTCTTCAGATTCAGGTGCCTTGGTTACCTCAATGTTAACCGCAGCAAACAATGAAAAGGCTCAGGATGAACCGCCAATGCTTTTAAGGGTGGTTTGGGCTATATCTCTTGGGATAATTGCTGTTGTTCTTTTAGCTGGTGGTGGCTTAGGCGCATTACAAACATCCGTAATAGTCACAGGCGTTCCGTTTGCAATACTTATTTTCTTTGCCTGCAAGAGCCTATTAAAAAGCCTTAATCATTAACCTGAATGATGTTGTGAGCTCAGTAACTGATCAAAATAAAAAAATTACCAAAGAGTTTTTTGAAGCTTTAAGCAATGGCTCCGATAAATATTTAGATTTTTATACAGACGAATCCATTATTTGGACTGCTGGCAACAATGCTATTGGGGGAACAAGGACCAAGGAGGAAGTTGTAGGTTTCGCTCAAAATATTCTTTCTGCGTTTCCTACCGGTATTACTTTTAACATTAAAGGTATGACAGCCGAAGATGAAAGAGTTGCAGTAGAAATAAACGGTGAAGCTATGCATGCATCAGGAGCGACATACAATAATCAGTATCATTTTTTGCTTATAATTAAAGATGAAAAAATTCTAGAGCTTAAAGAGTATATGGACACTCAGCTTGCTGCAAAAATTCTGCTTGGAGAATAATCCTGGAACTCTCAAATAAAAAAATTGCCTTTCCTTGGTGGTTTAAAGTGGCTCTCTTCATGCTGATTTGGCCAATGTTTATTGGTCCATATGTAGCTTTAAATAATCCTTCTTTTTTTGGAGGATCAGAAGCGGCTGAACTTACATTAAGTTCTGGACTATATGTAGCGAGAAATCTTGCGGTCGGACTAGCTTTTCTCATTGCTATCTATTTGAGGAATGTGCCGATGTTATTTATTTTAATTATTATCAGGCTTGTAACTGATTTAATAGATGCTCCAGTTTTCTTCGCTTTCAAAGACCCGAATCTGATTGGGCTAATTTTAATCTTTACGTTATGTTGCTACTTGCCAGCGATTATTGGATTGCGTCATCTCTGGAAACAGTTATGAAAAACATCCACCTCACAATGATGGCCTTTGAAATTGTTAGGCTGATTGACGTTGCTTGTTTTTATAAAAGATAAGTTCTTGAATCCAATTTCTTTTATTCACTTCATGCATTGAAGATTTATCTTCTGAAAGAATTATTCTTCCGCCATCCATATCCACTCTTAGTGAATCTGTTTTGATAACTTGGCCATTAGCAAGATGGACCTCACCAATCATCTGACC
>ENA-OWPI01003175-OWPI01003175.1-marine-metagenome-genome-assembly--contig:-NODE-3175-length-14361-cov-7.651358_pt1 | contig 14361 bp, 7 predicted proteins | sample MGYA00238138_ERZ651775 | MGnify/ENA primary metagenome ERZ651775 (study PRJEB26906, sample SAMN06265043) | marine metagenome | isolation source: Helgoland LTER site | place: Germany:Helgoland, sampling...
ATTTCAATAACAAATAATAGTAAAGATCCAGCAGTTATAAGTTTATTCAATCAAATTAAAAAGGCTATGCAAACATCTATTTATTTTGAAATAATCATTAATGGGTTTAATCAAAAACCAATATTAGTTAAATCATCGCTTCAAGGTTTCGAAAGTGCACTTAAAGAACTCAATAACTCAAAAGGCTAGATATAGGTGAAAAATTTCAAAAAATATTCAGGAATTTTTTTATTGATTATTTTTTTAATAATAAAATTTCAGGATAGCAACTTTGTTAAAAAAATTGAAAACATTTCATACGATTTTTTTCAGTCTATATTTACTGTTGATACTGATTTTAATAATGTGGTGATTGTAGACATTGATGAAAAAAGTATTGGTGAAATTGGCCAATTTCCATGGCGTAGAGATATATTTGCAAAATTAATTAATAAACTAAATACACTAGATGCTTCTATAATTTCTTTTGATATTTTTTTTAGTGAAGAAGATAAACAAAATCCAAAAAAAATTTTAGAGGAATTTGATATTGAGAGTAATAACGTATTAGACTCGGATCAATCTTTATATAATGAAATACAAACATCAAAAATTGTTCTTCCAGTTTTAGGTGATATTTCTGCTTTTAATAAAAATAATAACTCAAAACCAAAAGCGAATATTGTAACAAAAGGAACTAATGGATTTAACTATCTATATAGTTTCAAAAATAAAATTACGTCTCTTGAACAATTTAATGATGCTGCTCAAGGAATTGGAAACATATCCTATCTAGACAGTCAAGATGGTGTTCTAAGATCATTGCCCATACTTTTAAAAATTGAAGATAAGGTGTGGCCAGCTTTAAGTTTTGAAACATTAAGAGTACTGCATGAAAACAAAACAATTTTAGTAAAATCAAATGAAAATGGAATTTCTGAAATTAAAACTCGAAAATATAAAATTAATACTGATGCCAATGCAGTAGTGTTTATTAATTATAAAAATTTTGATAAAAAAAATTACATTTCAGCAGCAGATATTTTAAACGATAGAATAAATAAAAATTCAATTCAAAATAAAATAATTTTAATTGGAAGTTCAGCGCAAGGGTTATTTGATTTTGTTAAAATTCCTAATGGCAAGGTAATTCCAGGTGTTGAAACACATGCTCATGTAATTGAGAATATAGTAAATAATGATTTCATAATTAAAAATTTTAATACAAAGATAATTGAAAATATTTTATTATTAATATCTCTAATAATTGTGTTAATAATTCCAAATAAGATACAGCCTAAGTATAGTATTGTTTTCTATTCAGGTTTATTAATAATATTAATTTCAACAAGCACAATTTTTTATCAATTTAATTATTTTGTAGATATTCTTTATACAATCATAAGCTCCTCAATATTGTTTTTAACGTCACTTTATTTTAGATACATTAGAGAAAATGAAATCGCATTAGATAATGAAAAAAAACAAATAATCTTAAAAAAAGAACGAGAAATAGCTGGAGAAGTTCAAAAAAAATTATTTCCAAAAGATTATAAAAATCCAAAAATATTATATGCTAGAAATGTTCCTGCAAGAGATGTCTCTGGTGATTATTATGATTACATGCAAATTAATGATAACGAAGTATATTTTACTTTAGCAGATGTTTCTGGAAAAGGTATAAAGGCAGGTATATTAATGGCTAATGCAGCGGCTGTTTTTAGGTCACTAGTGAAACTAGAAAAGCCCATTTCAACAATTGCAAAATATATAAACAACCAAGTTGCAGACTCTTCTTATCAAGGCATGTTTATTACTGCGGTTATTGGTAAATTCAATATATCCAATAAAGAAATTGAGTATATAAATCTGGGCCACGAACCAATTATGTTATTTAACAAGGATTATAAATTTGAGTATCTAAAATCAACTTTGCCACCTCTTGGAATTATGAAGATGGATGATGATAATTTTTTCCAAACTCATAAAGTTAATATTAAAGACAAAAATGTAATGATTTATACAGATGGTGTTACTGAGGGATATTTAGAAAACGGTGCAGAATTACAAGCTAGTGGTGTTGAAGACTTGCTTAAAGAAAATAAATTTTATGCACCTAATGAAATTATTAATCATTTGAGCAAAATTCTTACAGCTTCAAAAAAACCTTTAAGGGACGATGTAACTTGCATGGTTATATCTGGAATAGAATAGATGAAAAAAATTTTTACTATTTTGATAATTTTAAGTGCTTTTATGAGAGCTGAAGCAGAAATTACATACCTTCAAATTTTAAAAGACCCTACTGATTTAAAACTGAATTTACAATATGCTAAAGAACAAGAATTAAAGAAAGAGTATAAATCTGTAATAGGTACTTTAGAAAGACTAACATCTCTTTATCCAAAAAATGTAGATTTAAAATTATATTTACTTTCGATGTCTATTAAAACAGACAGTACTGAAAAAACATTAAATCTAATTCAGGAAATTCAATCTAGTGATCAAATTTCAGATGAAGTTAAAAAACAAGTTGCTCAAGTTTTTGATGATATGAACAAAAAGAAAATTGATCAAGACACGATTGCAAAGAAAAAAGAAAGAGAGCAAGCTAAGTTAGCTGCTGCAAATAAAACACAAGCTACTAATGAGCCAGCAAACCCTTGGACTTGGTATACTGAGGTTGGATACACAAACATGTTAAATTCAAATATTGGTAATATATCAGAAAGTAAAACACAATTTTCAGGAGGAAATCCAGTTGCAATGTCAGGAACTGAGGGAGATAACGTAACAACTTTAAAAAACTTATGGGGTGCCATTTATCAAATTGACTCTTCTTCAAATTTATCAATGACTGCAAGCCATTCGACATCAGAACAAAATAGAGCTACTTCAGATGAAAATGATACACAGTCATTTGTAGTAACTTATAGTAAATTTTTACCCAAAAACTCTATAACCTCTACGTATTCAGGAAGTGAAACCAAAACTAGAAATGCTGCAAATTCTATTACCCATAGTTTAAGTATCGATAATAGATATGCTTTAACAGATAATCAAAAAATTCTAACAGGATTAAATACTGGTTTTACTAAAGGAAATCAGAATTCATCAAATGCTAGTAAAAGAGCAAGCAATACATCAAAAATTGGTTTTGTTCTTGGTCATGAGTATTTTTTTACACCACAACATAATATAAAAATTAAATATGCATTTACAGATACGAAAGCTATTGCAGATTACAATGCTCTTCAGGATCACACTTTATCAGCCACATATTCTAAAAATTTTAAAATTGGAAATTTAGGATTAACTTATTCTTTGTCTGATAAAAACTATCAAAAAGCTGATACTTTTGTTCACTCATCAATAGTTAGAAAAGATAATACTAAGAATAAAACTATCTCTTTTAATGGAAATTTGAACCAATTATTTTCTGCTCAAAATATTATACCTATTAGAGAGCATATTGGAAAATTTTTAAACACGCTAAACTACAGTACTTCGTGGTCAGAAACTCAATCTGAAGGCTCACTATTACAGCACAACTATAAGAAAGAGTCGTTCACATTTAGCTTAACAAAAAGGATGTATTTTTAATGATTTTATCAAGTGTTAATAGTAAAACCTCATTAATGAAATTTATTTCTAAAGTTTTAACAATATTTTTATTTACAACTCAACTAAGTTTTTCAGCTGAGCAAATTGGCATTATTGGTTTTGTAATAGGAGATGTCTTTAATCAAAAAGGTGAGAAGTTAAACGTAGGAGACTCTATATTCTTTGGCGATACAATAAATGCAAGTGAAGGTGCTAAATCACAGTTAATGTTTATTGATCAAACAGTGATGACAATTGGATCAAAAACAGAATTGACTATCGATGAGTTTATTTTTGATCCAAATGAAAGTACTGGTAAACTCCTAACTACAATTAAATCAGGTAGTGTTAAAATTTTAACTGGAAAAATTAGTGAAATAAACCCAGAAAATTTAGAGGTTAAAACTCCTGCTGGAACCATTGGAACTAGAGGAACTGAATTTAAAGCTTCAGTTGACCCTGAGACAACTCAAAGTAAAATTTTATTAGTTGGACCGGGTCCTAATAATCAATTAAATTTAAGAGCAGGTGCTGTTGATGTTTCAAATGAATTTGGAACAGTCACATTAGACCAGCCTTATCTTTTTACAGAATTAACTCAAAATCGTGCACCAACAGAAGCTGTAATTATACCTCAGGCTGAACTGCAAAAGTTTCAAGAATTAGAAGTTGAACCTCAAGCTCCTGGATCAACTGAAGTAATAGATGAAGAAGGTGAAACACAATTGACAGAAGGTGAAGAAGCTATAACAGAAGAAACACCTGAAGGATTAGCACAATTAAGTGATGAAGAAATTCAAAACATAGTTAAGGGTGAAATGTTTGCAGAAGGTCAAGACGAGGGAGATTTAATAATTGATACTCTGGTTGCTGCTCTTGCTAAAGATGATGGTGGTATTACAGCTCAGATGCTTGGAAAATCTTTTATTAATAGTGGTGTAGAAATGAGACCTGATTTTGACTTACCAGCAGGAATGGATTTCAACTCTCCTGAAGCAATGATCTTTATGGAAGAAAAAGCGATGCAAGAACTTGAGAAAGTAATGTTGGTTAGTGCTAGAGTGAAAGATGTAGATTATGTTCCAGCAAAATTTAATCAATTTGGTGGATTTGATGATATTAGAGTTCCAATTTTAAATGATGAAACGGGTGATGTTGTATTTCTTGATATGGGGAATATTGATTTTAAACCACAAGTTTTACCTGCAGGATTTAATCCTGATGGTCCACAAATTCTATCAAGAGCTCCTGAGCAATTATTCCTTAAAGGTGGAAATGAAAATCTTTTTATAGACTTTAATGAAGGCCAATTTTTTGAAGCAGTAGTTGATCCAGAAATGGAAGCACTTGATCAGAGATATCTAGCAGCTGTAGAGAGTGGTGCAACTCAAGAAGAAATAGAAGAGATTTTTGTTGAGATGGATAATGTTATGCAAAAGGCTGATGAAGCTATGATAGCAATTGATATGATTAGAATGGAAAATGAATATTTACCAGAAGTTGGTTTTAAAATGGATTTTTTATCAGCCGAACAGTTCACAAAAGAACAAGACAGTTTCTTATTTGATGCTGGCATATATTCAGAATCGTGGGATCAAGCTGAAGCAGGGAAAGTTGCAATCTTTCAAATTGATGGTTCTGTAGATTATGTAGATGAACAAGATGCTAACGCTGCTTGGGAAGAAGTAGATCAAGCATATGAAAAACAGTTTGCAGAAGCATTCCCTGAAATTTATCAAGCAGAGAAAAAAGCTGAAGCATTAATGGAAAGAGCAGATGCTACTGCTGATAAACTCTATTCACAAGTAGATGAATTACTACAATCTGGAGCTACAGATGAAGAAATTAATGCGTTATACGAAAAAATTGATAATCAAATGGCAGAAGTTTACTCTGAAGTAGATAGTGCATTTGAAGAAGTTGTTTTAGTTGAATTAAAGACAAATATCTTTTTAGTTGCAGAAGAAGCAGCTATTAGAAAAGCAGATTTAAAAACAGCTAAAGAAACTGGTGTTATAGATGGAAAAGAAGTTACTAAAGAGGAACTTGCTGTAATTGAAGAAGAAGTTTCAGTATTAGAGATCGAAATTAAAGAAAGTAAAGAAGATTACATTGAAGAAGTAAGTTTTGCCTCAAAAAAAAATAGAGGAGTTGCTGCAGACGCTAACCAAATTGAAACTGAAATCAAACAGCAAGAAATAAAATTAGAGCAAGAAATTGTTTTAGTTTCTAGAGAAATAAATCAAATTCAAAAATATTATGATGAGCCATTATTTTATGAAGATTTATATTTGAAAAGACCTGAGATTATAAATACAAACAATTTCACAATTGGTGCCACAACTTATGCAGATCTAAATGAAGTTTCAAGTGGAACTCATACTTATAACGGAGTAACAACAAATCTAACAGTTGTAACTGCTGGAAGTAGTGCTCATGCAGATGTTAACGAAGTAGGAGAAGTTGCAGGTTCGTTTACTCCAACTCATACAATTGATTATAGTACACGTACAATTACACAAGCTGCTGATATCACAGTTACAAAACTTGGAAGAAACACTACATCAAGATCATTTACAGTATCAAAAGGACATACTTATTCTTCAAGCGACACTGGTACTGCATCACCAAACACATCTTATAATGTCACAGGCGATGACGATTCTAACACAGTTAATACAGTTGCTAGCAGTCTAACAGATCCTGTTTCAACTGCTGTAACAGATGGGACGACTTATACTGAAACTAGCACAAAAGCAAATACTCATTATTTAGTAACTGTTTCATCTGATATTCAAAACAGAACAACAGGATCTTATTCAGACACTATTGATACAACTGTTACAGTTCAAACAGAACAAAGTGATGGAGGAGATATAAATAAAATTTCTGGAACCTCCCCTGCTGGTAGGAATTAGATAATTAATATTAAAATTAGTATTACAAAGAAAATATTAAGAAATTTTCTTAAGTTTTTTTCCACAAAAAATATCATTTTTAATAGTATTTATCGGTAAAATTAGATTTGAATATACTTTAATTCTATAATGAAATTATAAAAATATATAAATTATTCTTTTTATGTAAATAATTATGATCCATAATATTAGTCAATATGAGTAATCATAAAATTAAAGATATTAAAAAAAGACATTTTTGTAAAAATGCAACCTATACCTTTTTAGCTTTAAACATATTACCTTCAATTGTTTTTGCTAATTCAGATAGTAACGAGGTGATTGGTCAAAACCTTGAAATAAATGGAAAAAAAATAAAAGGTTTAATTGATAGTATTAGTTCGGCTAATATTAAATCATTAGATAATCAATCAATTTTAAAATTAAAAAATGATATTTATTTAATCTCAAAAAATTCAGAGATAGAGTTTAAAAATAACAAAATTTTTAGAATAATTAAAGGTGCAGTACATAGTGTTTTTGGTAAACAACAAAATGAATTAAATATTAAAACCACTAATGGGACTATAGGTATTAGAGGCACATCAACTTACATAGAAATTGAAGAAAAATTTTCAAGAACATATGTTTGCAATTGTTATGGGCAAACTAATATTTATGACAAAAATAACAATTTAAAAAAAGAGATTAAAAGCAAATACCATTCTCCAGCAATTATTACTGGTAATGGAAATGTAGGAGATTCTCCTTATAATGTTCCATTAAACCATTACGACGATCATATTGAAGAGTTAAATGATTTAGTTGGTAGATCGCCTAATTGGAAATTACCAGAAGGTAAAAAAATATTTTTTTCTCCAAATAATCTTAAAATATAATTATCTATTATTCCAAGTTATAGGAGTTACTGTTACTGAATTTCTAGCTCCAATTGTTTTAACAATACCAATAGTTTGGTTTAAAGTTGTATCACCATAAACTAGTTTTATTTTAATTTTTCTATTTCCAGGTGTAAAATCACTTGTGTCAGTATTTTGATAATATATTTTAGCTAACTCAGTTCTCCATTGATCAATAGTTGCAACCTCTCCAGATGGTGAAGTTATTCTCATAGGGGTATTAGATGATGAAACAAACGAGGTAGCTTTTGACCAATTTGTTGATAATGCTCCATCACCAGATGTTGATACCTCTAAAGTATCTTCTCCTGCAATAAATATACTATTATCACTTCCATCATTATAAAATGAAATTTCTGCTCTGATAGGCCCTAAAATTATTGGTATATTGTTACCATCTTCTTCAATATCTGCTCCTGTAAAATCACCTACACTTCCTCCATATCTGATTATATATCCTTCTACATCAGAACTAGCCATGCCTCCTCTTGTTAAAATACCCGTTGTTGAAGCTGAAGAAGTTTGTTCAAAAACTAAATAATCATTATTGTTTGCAGCAGGATGACTACTAACCCAATTTGCAGATTCAAATGGACCAACACGTACACTAGCTGAAGATGGCCGCAAGCTAGTTTGATCACAACTTGCTTCATTTTCAAGATCAGCATCCGTTAGAGGTGTGTTTATTCGTACTCTCCAAAATTCTTTATCTTTCCAAGGACCTGATGTATATCTCCAAAATCCTGATCTATACAAACCACCTTGACACTCATCTGTTCCATTTACCCAAGCTTGGCTATCGTTTGCAATACCAAGACTCTCAATTGCAGTTAGATCTGCAGCTGTTGTAACGTTTGCTAGATAACCTTGAATACCACATAAATTTGCATAACTTGCTTGAAAATTAGCTTGATTATAACTTAATTGAGTATCATTAAAGTTATAATAATGACTAGCACCAGCAGGTTTTTCAACATCACCAATTAATACTTCTATTTCTCTGGTACCAGCGGTTGAGGCATTATGTTCAAAATGCATTGATTTAATTAAATCTAAATAGTTTTTACAAGTCGCGTCGCCTGTTAGTGTCACAGTAGATGTTTCGTTCCCTGAGGCTGTTAGACCAATATCTGTTAGTTCATCTGTCCCCACTACTAGTTTATCCCCAGTTTGAGATCCAGTTTTAATTTTTACTATAGCTTTAGTTACCCTTCTATCATAAAGATTAATAACTCTTTTAGTTGCAATTCTTATATTAGGATCTTCATCATTTTCCATACCACCATATTCAAGAATTAATCCTCTAATAGAATAATTAAAATTATTTGAATAACTAGCACTCCAATTATGTAAATCATTCCAGGTTAGTTCTGCATCAGCTGAAAAGTGAGTTCCCAGTAAATGAATGCCATGCTCAGTTTCTGCAACATTATTTGGTTCACCTGTTCCATTCCAATTTCTAAATGGCATTCCATCAACAAAAACCTCCCCAATTTGTTGGCCAGAAGGATTTGACCTAGTCCATGTGCCATTATTAGCAGATGGCGTACTTGATGCTGTTCTTGTTGGAGCAAAAGCAAGACCTCTCGCATTCCAAAGCATAGACTCTGGTCCAGTCATCCATCTCCATACTGGGCACTCAGTACTACTTACAGAATCATCTACATTGCTATAAGCAGCATTAAAAAATGTTTTGGTATTATTTCCAGTAATTGCTTGAGAATTTGATAAAGCAATTTTTGGATCTTTATAAAAAAGCTCTAAACCTGATTGTGTTTGTGTGTTATTTGCGGTTGTTGTTGATTCTAATCTATAAAATTCATTTTGAATTCCCTCTAGCTGCCATAATTGAGCAGTACTTACAGAATAATTTGAAAAACTTGTGCTATTTATGTTTTCTCTTGTATCTAAATCGACTAGATCAAATGTCGTAGTAGACACTACTCTAACTCTATAATATCCTGTATTAAATTGAGTCATACCATCTAAATTCAACTGATTGCTTGTACTGATATCAGCAATTTTTATAATATCATCATGTGTCAAACCGTGAGCAGAACTTGTTGTAACTCTTGCAGGATTTGCTTTTGAAATAGAAGTGATAGTTCTTGCGGTAGTAGTGGAATATTTTTCTACAATATTTCTTACATAATTTTCTGTAGATGTGTCCGGTGTAGAGTCAAAAGTGTATGTAACTCCTTGTCTATACATTTGTATATTTTCAAAATTTCTCAAAGCTCGAAAATCTGCAGTTGCTTGGGCTCTATTATCTCGTTGCCTAAAACCACCACATTTATTTAAATTAGCCGCACTACTTTGGTTCGCAGACCCTGCTATGCCTCCCATCCAACCATTACCGATAGCTTTTTCTGTAATAATGTCATTCTCTGACTCACTCGTAATTGTTGCGAGGTATCCACTTTTACCAAAATAATTTAACTGTCTAGAAAGTGAAAAAGCTTCGTTCATTCTTCTATTTTTATTATTGTATAAATTTTGATTAGCATTAGGAGTACCACTTGCTCTTGCAGGAAATTCATAAAATTCATAAAAGTGATTATATCCATCACGATGCTCTTCAACGTGAAGTGGGCCTAATGAAAAGAGAATTGTTCTTTCTCCTAAAGATGCAATAGTAGTTTCATCTTCATCACTATCTGTCCCATCTGTTCCATCTGTCCCTTCATTTGCAAAAGGATTATCACCATCCTCTGCATCTAATTCTTTAGTATTATAATATTTTACCGACTCAAAAGCTTCTGTCCAAACATCAATATCTGCACAAGGAGCATCTGCTTCATCTCCCTCATAAAACGTCCATATCTGAGGGTTAAAAATTGTTGGAGTTTGACTAATATTTAAAGTAGCTCCCCCTGTTATAGAACTACCAGAGGTATTTTTCCAAACTCTATTATTGTACCATACAAATGAATTTGCTGCATAAGTCGTAGCAGGATTCCAATTAGCAGGTTTTCCAGAATGAACTAAGGTCAATACTCCAATATTGGCATTCCAGCCAAGCCAATCATCAGAAGTATCATTGTCTGAGGCCGAGGTATTATCTGCTGTTATTGTAGAAGGAGCATCTTCAGCAGTTGTGTCATATTTTAATATGTCTTCCATTTCATAGTCATCAGCAAAATCACCGTCACTATTTAAATCTGTTGGAGCAACATACTTGTCTTTTTCTATTGTTGCTCTTGCAACACAAAAATTATTATTTGAATAATCAACTTCGTCTGCATCATTAGTGTCACCATCTTGGTTTATGTCGTGCTCTAAGCTGAAATGATCAAACCCACCATATTCAACTACATACCCTGTAATACAGTCCAAACCACCTGAGTTACAATTAGGTATTCTTCTTAAATCATTCCATCCACCGTCACCGTTTGTTCTATCACTTCTATTTATTTCCATATCCGCATATGGTTCAGCCGCATTATTTGGTTCACCACTTTGCCAATTTGTATAAGTTACACTCATTCCCATAAGAGGGCCCGACTCTGATTGCATATTGGTTGCACTAGAAGTCGGGTTTCTCCAATCGGAATTTGAAAGCCATAAATAATGTTGATCTCCTGAACCATCAAGTCTTGTACCGTAATAATTTGCTCTAGTTTCACCAGCTGCAACATGAAAAGGAGTAACACCAGTACAACCAGATTGAGTGCTACTGTTACACATTACTGCATCTTTGATAAATTCGTTTTCATTAGCAGACTCGATTGAGACTAAATATCCTTTCATACCTCCACAAGTTGATTGTTCAGCTCTTCGTTTTGCTTCCCACCAATCAATGGAATCACCATTGTAACCTAAATCACTTGAAACATTTGGTGCTGTTGAGAAATATTTATAATAATGACCATAACTGTTATCTCCAGATGATGATCTAAATTGCACACCATCACACCCACTACCTAAAACTTCTGACCAATCATCTTCTTCAAAATCAACTCCTGAAGATTTTCCTGCATCTTTTTCTAAATAATAAAGTTTATCATCATATTCCACACAATCCTTTTCGTTGTAAGATGATGCAGCATTAAAATCTGTAAATGTATTAGAGTTGTTACATTGCTCCATTGATCTTTTAAAAACATAAAAATTAGTATTTGAATTGTCTCTTTCTTGAATCTTAATATCTCCAGCAACTCCTTCTTGATTAACATAAGTACTTAATGGAGTAATCAATGGTGTTCCTTCCTGACCAGTTAAAGAATTCAAATCTTCACTTGTTAAGGCAATTAATCCATCTCCTACATCTCCTTTTTGAACTGGAGCCGATACAATTAATTCTAAAGGAACTATTTGTCCTTGAGGTCCATTTCCACAAGATAAAATTTTATAATACACAACATCTTCACCAGGAGGAACATTTATAGATGGTGCATTGTCAGTAGTTGATATTGTTGGATATTTTGTAATTTCTGTTTGCCATAGGGTTCCTTTGTTTCCAATGCCATAAATTGTTGCATCATTTTTCCTATCAGCACTTCTAGAGGTATTGAAATCTTTAGCTATGTTTCCTGAACCTTCATTAAATTTATAATAAGAAACTAAGCCTGGCTCTGATCCTGAAAGTCTTCTTCTGCTATTATTTGCTATATCAGTAACTGATCTTGAAATATTCCATATTCTCATTTCTGCAATATTTCCAAGCCAAGGAACACTCTGTATTAATGGATCACCTGTTAAATAGCTATTTGGAGAAAAACCATTCAAACCCTCGCCAATTGCAAGTGGCCAAAAATCACCTTCTGGAAGTATTTCTGGTGGATTTGTATACCCTTGTGATGTCCTAGCTCCTATATCAGCATCATAAGTTCCTGCCAAAACACCATTTTGGTAAATTTTAACATTTCCAGTATCTGTTGAATCTGGAGTTCCACCATCCCAAACCCATGCAATATGTACCCATTCATCCTTAACAGGAGTGCCTACAGAACCACTGCCAGCAAGTGTAGTTTCTCCCAGTCTAGGAGACCAGTCATCATTTAACACTTTAAATACAAGATCCCAAGTTCTACCCCACTCGAAAAGATGCATATTGTAAGTTGATGTTGTTTGTTTATTTTTAACCCACATCTCAATAGTAAATTGACTTGTTGGAAAATCTTTAAAACTTTCAACTAATGCAAATGATCTATCAGTGTAAGTGGTGTCTTTGTCGGCATTATTCTTAGATCCTTGTTCTGAAAAGTAAATTGATCTAACTACATCTGCATGCCTTTGAACAAAAACTTCATAAGACATGTTTTCAAATTTAGCTTCATCAGTACCAAGATTTGCTACAATTTTTTTTGCATAATAAACATCTTCACTGGAGTTGGTGTAACCATGTCTATTTAAGCATTTATTATCAGAGTCTGCTACATTTAATGTATTTTGAATGTCCACTAAAGAAAAGCTATTAGAATTTAATTGATCTGTAATCCATTTTTGCCCTTCTTGTAAACCAGTTTCAGCAGCTAATGAAACTTGCTGCATTACTGAATTTCTTGATACACTTTTTAAATCATTATCATAATAAAAAAACATTGCTCCTGTCATAACTGATAAAGCAGATACAACTGCAATCACAAATACTAAAACAAACCCTTTTTCCTTTTTTTGAGACTTCATAATTATGAGTCACTCCAAAGTTGCTGTCTATCAATATAATTATGTGTTTCTTTACACCTGTTAGATAGCATTCCAATAACCACATCATCACCATCAACTGTTACTGTTTGTTCTGCAATTTTAACGGATGGCTGAACTGATCTTTCAGGAAAATCAAAAGTGATAATTGCTTCATCTAAATTGGATGTTAAAGGTACTGTTTGTCTTCTAAATACTTTTTCACCTTGCTCTCCTTGAATATATCCTTCTAAAGTCATCGCAGCTTTAGTTTTATAAACAGTAATATTTTCCATTGCAGTTTCAGAACAATCTACTCTATCAACATAAACTTTTTCTGTTGTAAGTAATTGATTTCCTCTTAAATCAGTTGCAATAATTCTTATAGAAAAAAACTTTTTATTTTCTACACTAACTAAAGTTTGCATAGACTCAATCAATTCTAACATCGCTTCTACTTTTAGATTTTTTGATGAGACTATTTTCTTAGGCCTCCAGGCTAGATTTAAGTGACAACACTGCATTTTTTCGAGATTTTTCTTTTTTCTCAACTAAAGTGATGAATGACTTAAATTGTGACTTTTTTTGCATCCTGGGGTGATTAATTTCTGGCTAAAAAGTACATTTTTTCAAAGCTTCCTCGTCAAAGCTAAGGTGGCGCTGTGCGCTTGGGTTCCTGCTCACTAAACGAGAGCTCAGTGCTGAGATAGACTTTTTGTGAAGTGGCTTTTTCAAAGCAGTTTTATGAGCTGCCAAAAAGCCTAACGGATCGCTATAAGGCCTGATGAACGGAGAATTCATTTTTTTATAAAAATAAAATATAATACATTTTTTCATATAAAAAAAATAAATATGCTGAGAAATAACACAGCTGAAATGAGAGGACAAAGTGTCCATTAATCTATGGGCAACCTTCCCTCTGATAAGAATCCATTTGTTTACAAAGTTAATTAGCAATAACAGGGACATAATCCAAAATATTCACAGATATTTCATCAACAAAATGAAGTATAAGTTTCTTTACCAGATGTTAGAAAGCCCAACAGCGCTATTCGTAAAAAACTGTGGGTTAGATCAAAGAATGATGTAAACTATGAAACAATTTACCATAGCTTGAAAAAAGACAGAGAATTAGGAGATGGAAATAATCCCGATGTTGGTCTCAAATATACAAGGAGGCTTTATAAAGTTAGGTACAACGACAGTGGATCACCATTGAGAAGGTCATACGTTGGCGAATAAGAAGAATTTGTAGCAGTTTAGAAAAAGAAGGAGACTTAAGATCTGTTGAAGTCCCAGCTCACAAGCCTCTTCGCAAATTTGAGAAAGGAAATGTA
>ENA-OWPI01003177-OWPI01003177.1-marine-metagenome-genome-assembly--contig:-NODE-3177-length-14360-cov-3.222642_pt1 | contig 14360 bp, 7 predicted proteins | sample MGYA00238138_ERZ651775 | MGnify/ENA primary metagenome ERZ651775 (study PRJEB26906, sample SAMN06265043) | marine metagenome | isolation source: Helgoland LTER site | place: Germany:Helgoland, sampling...
CTCTTTGGCGGAATCGGGGATGATGATGCCCCCACTGGTGGTCTCTTCCTCATCTACGCGCTTGACGAGGATTCGGTCCTGAAGCGGACGGATCTTCATGTTTCGCCTTTCTTCTTTCGTTAATTATTTCCGGCCAAGGGCCGAAGATCATTGGCGCCACTGACACACAGCGGAACCTGGTGTTGAACTCATCCAAATCCGGTGTCCAAACAGGTCAGGAATGACTTGATTGGGATTGGATTCGAGATTTGCTTGATTGTGTTTTTTGTGTTTTCCATTTTATAACTGATTTAGATTAAAACATATATTCATAAAGTAAATAACATTCCTTTTTAATTTTTCCATTTATACTCCACAACCACTGCACGGTGGTCAGATGGCCACCTTCCTTGAATTATGATATCTGATGTGTCTCCCTTCTCCCCGACCACCTGGGCGGATACAACCTTAACATTGTTGCCGTGGTGGTAAACCCGGTCAATTCGATCCAATACCTGATCGCGGTAGGGTCTCCTACCCGGAGTTTGCTTCGGATATGGCGGGGTCCATGTATTGCCCGGCTTTTTGACTTCATCAGTATGAAACTGCCGGAAGGAATCAACCATTCCGATATTTTCCAATAAAACAGAGCCGGGCCATTGTACCGGTAATCGCAATGGAATACCCGTTGGATTATCAACCCACCGATCAGAACCATTCTTCGCATAGTGGTCGGTCCAGTCGAGATGAGACGGTTCATTAAAATCACCCACTAGAAAGACTGTTCTTTTTTCCTCTATTGCTTCCTCCAACGGTTCAATGGTTGTGCTATATCCGCGGGTTCCACCCCTTCTTACTCCTTTTTCTTGAACAATCTTGGCCAAGCTATTCAGATCGACCTGAGGGTCGGCTCTAAGTTTTTCCTGAGCTAGAAAGGGTCCGTAATTATTGGGCCACCAGTGACAGTTTACAATTCGAACAACTCGTGAACCTGCCAGTTCCACATCAACGACTTCCAAGGAACGATCTTTATTTGAATGTATTAGCTGTGCAGGAAATTTTGAGTAAACCTTTCCCGCACGATTCCATCCATCGCCAAGTTCATTAAGAAGCATATTCGACTTACTCGAACAATCTTCCTGAATCCCGACAATGTCAGCTCTGGCTAGTTTGATTGCAGATGCAATTTCATCAATCCTTGAACCGCCAAATAACTCATTTCCAAAGCCAACATTCTTGGCATTCCCACCGCCCTGAAGAATATTAAAAGTCATCAGCTTGAACCGGCTAAGCTCTTCTGCTCCCAATTGAGAAATGGAAACTAGGCCAACAAAAAAGAGTAAGAAAGAATTCATTACTAAACCTTTAACCTAATCGATGAATTAATCGACATCTAAAATAACTTCCTATGTTCTATGATCCGAAAATAGCTTTCATGATTTCAATTAAAAATGATAAAAGCTTTGGGTCTAAGCTTTACTGAAGTTGTAAAAATAAATTCAATTTGATGTCATCAGATGTTTGACCCTTAGGATATGAAATCTTACTTTTTCTCTGTGAAGATAAATTGGATAAAGTTGGCGTTGGGAGGAGTCATGGTACTTGGCATTCCTCTGATTTACTTCTTTTCCAGTTCGGATGACGGGAAAACTTTCACTGACTCCCAAAATGAATTCGTTGAGCAAACTGAGCAACTAATCGCCGATCTATCCAAGGAAACAAAAGTCAGTTCGAAATCCCCAAAGCTATCAACTGAAGATAATCGAACCGACCCTTCAATTACCCGATCTCAGCCTGAGGCATTGAATTCCGCGGATCCAAGGGAAGAACTCACCTCAGAAATTAATTATACCCCTGTTGTTGATTCATTATCTGAACCTCAATGGAAAAAAGAACTCGATATTTTTTTACAGGGAGAGAAATCCCCAAAGGAATTTCTTGATTCCCTGACCATTGATAACTGGAAAGAAGCACGGGATGCCCTCGCCCTTGCCTATGAGCAAAGGTTGCTCCCCAAAAATAAAAATTTTCAGGATCGATTCTGGACGAGGGTTGGAGAAGTTGGAGGCCAAGCGGTGGCAGAGGAATTACTCAGGGCAGGCGATCCAGCCTTCGCCAAAATCCTTAAAGGATGGGCAAAGAAAACGCCTCAGGAAATGTTTGATTATTATGCTGATCTCAATCTCAAATCACCTGAGGTTCAACATTACCTGCAAAAAACAAACTCCCGTGAAATCCCCCTCATGGATCAATTCTCAAGCGGGATGATTGATGAAGTGCTTAGAAACTCCGATGGCAGGATTGGGAATGCCCAGTTAGACAGTGCCAATGACTTGATCGATCACTTTCTTGAAAAAGATAAAAAGAAGGCGGAATCTTTAATGCGTGAATTCACCGAACGAGTCACCAAGGGAAGGGATAAGGATACTTTGAAACAGTGGGTGGCCGGATATAAGGAACCGGAATTACAAGCCGGCACGGCCCAACGGGTGATTGAAAGCGGTGTCTTTGACAAGAACCCTTTGGAGGCAGTCGAATTTGCTAATTCTTTAGAATCCACCAAGGCTAAAAGGTCTGCACTCTCTTCCGCCTACGCAAGACTCGCAGGTGGAGTAAATGGACATGACCCCAATATCACCGCCACCGAATTGAACGCGATGGAAGACGGATGGCAAAGAGATTTTGCCCTTAATGGATTTGCTCATGGCTTGGTTCGTAAGGACCCCGAGGCAGCCATTCAATGGGCTAACTCAATAAGCAACGAAGGATTTCGTAAAGTAGTCACCAAAAATGTAACCAAAAGAATCAACGCCGAAGTCTTACCAAGATTAAATTCTCAAGGGGCGAGCAAAAATTAAAAAGCAAAATTCAAGAAACCTTATCTCACAATTAAGTAAGATAATGGACCCAAAAGACATTTGCTAGCTTATGAAAATTTTCGCTATTGCAGTAGCGTGGATTTGCTTTCAAACAGCAACCACACTCCAAGTATTCTCAGACGAGAATCAAACCATTGGAATTAAGATTGAAAATTATCCGTACGCTCCCCTTTCGTTCTCGAGTAGGATTCATGACCTCAAGCTTGCTGAAACGGATAATGGAAATTATCAGATAGAGACCACGGGAACCGATCCCTATGTTTGGCTTCGGTCCTTTAAGGATTCCTACCAACCGAATTTATCTTACATCATCGCATTTGAATATCAGGTTACCGGAGACTTTGGTGAGTTCGTTTTTTACTGCAGTACTGGCAATCAAACCAAAGCGATCAGAACCGAATTAAAACCATCTGAGGATTGGCAATGGCATGTTTTTGAATTGAGTGAAAAAGGAAAGCTCATCGGGCAGGAAATTGATGATCTCCGTATGGACTTCGGTGAGCAAAAAAACAAAACTTTTCAAGTAAGAAATCTGCGACTGATTGAAACGACGCGTGATTTAAGATTATATGCTGCCGTTGGTAATAAACTTAATCAGATCAAAGATTTCGGGATTGGACTGAACAAACTAAATCCCCAGTTTTCAGCTGCGGAAACAGTGAGGCATGTTGATGATAAATCCTCAAGCGTCACCCTCTCTGTTTACCGGCATCTTGATCTGGATGCCGGAACCAAGAGACTATCTAAAGAAGGAAGCACTCGCCCTCCCGTCCCCCTGGGGCCACAAATCGTTGCAGGAGAAGGCCCCGACCCCCGGAACCACACGGTAATCCGTATCCTTTCTGAATATCAGGTCTGCGAGACCCAGTTTCTTGCCTATCCACCCACAATCCTTGGCGGTGTTGGTGTAGAGACTGGTAAAGATGAGAAAGATCATACCTTTATTGCCACCTGGCCCCTTCTTTCCAAACTTACACATAACATCCACCTCTTTAATCAAGCAGGCGGAACTATTGGTAAAATCCAGGTCGCTAAGGAAATCCACCCACCCTTCGACCTCGCAGTTGGAAATTTTGCCCCGGGTTCTCCAGGTGATGAAATCGCGGTAATTTCACAGAATGCTCAGCGGGCAAAACCAATTGTTCTCGTTTACTCTTCTTCAGGCAAACTTCTCAGCCGAAAAACTATAAACGGTGAGAAGGGAAGATATTCTCTCATTACGAAGGGAAAAGACCGGTTGATTGCCCAGGAGTTTGACGAAAATAAAATCCACACACTCTTGCCGACTCAGGAAATTGCTAGCCTGAGAAATGAAATTCAAACTTGGTCTCTTTTTGATTCGGTTTATCCGGATCGGGAATTTAATGGGGGCAAGTCAGAGAAAACCAAATCCACTCTGATGCGGATTAAAAAGGGAAAAAAGCTGGCTCCCTTGGATGCAGGAGGAATGGAAAACAAATTTTGGTTTGACCCGCAGGAAGAACATAATGGGGATCCTTCCACTTGGGGAAAATTCCCAGACGGAACCCATGTCAGAAATGCCAAGTATAATTATCTGGGTAGCGCACAGTATTGGTCTCCTCTGGTGAAATCGGGAGAGATTGAATCCCGATCCTACGCTGAATGGACTTCGAATATCGATTGGCAAAAAATCTTCAAGTCATCGTGGAAAAAATCAGTCATAGACTATAACCAAGGAAAACCAACTGTCTGGTCAGCTGGGTTCAGTCATCGGTGGAGAGTTGGAGCAATGAAATCAATATCCTCAAAGATAGATTCTAAAACCGGTCTCCCCACATATCTGCTTTTGGACCGCAAGAATGACCCTACGGGCGGAGGCTATTTTGGTAAGACTATGTTTGATTACGGGAGCCAGCACTTCGAGAACGAGGCACTCAACAAACTCTACACCTACGCCCAGCGAGCCTTCTATCGAAAATTGGCTCCCGCCTATCGGAAAAACCCGGAAATGACTATCGCAGTCGAACCCAACCATGAAAATGAAATCGTTTCCGGAAGCGATTCCATAGGCGATTACAACACGGGGAGTCTCGAAGGATTCTATCATTATCTATCCTCTCTTTATGGAAACATTGAATCGATCAATCAGATTATGGGTACGAGCTTCACTATCGATTTTTTTGATGCCCCACGCAATCTATTCCGCGGGGAGTGGGATCAATATGATTTTGAAAATCTCTTCTTTCAAGAGTGGGTCGAATATAACCGGGTCCTTGTTTCCAGAAGAGTGGGAACGAGTTACCGGGAATGCTTACTTGCGGGATTCCCTCCTGAAATGATCAAGAGCCATCAAATCCCGGACAGCTATGTATTCAAATCAATCGTGGGAATTTCAGAAGGAAAAAAAAGAATTTCACCGATTGATTGGCTTCTCACCACCGGAGCAGGATTTGGCTTTTCGAGGTACGGAACCTACTACGACCGTGAACATAACATTGGCCAGGGTGCATACAGTTCAGGCTTTGATAATATGCTGGTTGGAGAATACGCCTCGCTTAATGCAAGCCATCAAAAGTCGCTGGACCAATTACTCTACCTTCGTAATCACGGAGTATCTACTTTGCATGTGATGTGGTGGCCATCCGATCTGGATAAGGGATTTAATAAGGCCCAGGAGTCCGCTCTTCGAGAAATGATTTCCATACATGATACCCCTCGCAAGGGACTGGCTGGTGGAATCAGTGAAATACGACCTTGGCGGGGACAAAGAAAATCCTTTGATATTGCCAGTCTGGGAATAGGACCCAGCCACACCGGCCTCCTAAAAAGCCTAAGGAAGGATGGATCCTTTGAAGGGACGGTCTATGCGGTTCCCTTTCACGCCCATGTAAACATTGAGGTATTGAATGAACAGAAGACGACAAATCTGAATCCTCAAACGCAGGAATTGGCCACCATACCCCATACCCGGCCTGGTTCGGTAATCGAAGTGAGTTTTAAGGTGAACGGAAAAACAGATAATTTACTGATAGACTTTACGCACAGAGGGGTAAAACTCAGCGACAAATCAATCAGGCTCGAACAGCTTAAAGGAGGACAACAGATTCGATTGGTTTATAAAATTCCTTTGCTAATGGATGAGATCAAGCTGTTAGCCAGCTCCGACAAAAATATTATAATCGAAGACCTTCTTGTGGTTCACCATCAAGACCAGGTGATCAACTTGGCCAAAAAGATCATGACCGGTAAACGACACCAGGGAGGCGTAACTTTTGCCTGTCTTCCACAATAATTTATTCCAGTTACCAAAATATCCTACCCACTCTTCAGAAAAGATGAAAAAAATTTACTCCCTATTAATAAGCCTCGTCCTTTTTCATGTTGCAGCAAAAGCACAAGACAAACCAAACTTTTTACTAATCTTAGTGGATGACATGGGATATTCCGACTTGGGCTGCTACGGGGGAGAGATTGAAACACCCAACCTGGACGGTCTTGCGTCCAACGGATTGCGTTTCACCCAATTCTACAACACGGGCCGTTGCTGGCCCACTCGTGCATCCATTCTTACCGGCTACTATGCTCAGCAAGTCCGTCGCGATTCCCTCCCCGGACTTAAGGGCGGTGGTGGAAGAAGCGTGCGACCCGGATGGGCACCTTTGGTAACCGAGTATTTAAAGAAGGATGGTTATCAGAACTATCATAGTGGCAAGTGGCATATTGACGGTAAGGTTTTGGAAAATGGCTTTACTGAATCCTGGCGGGTAAATAACCAGGGAAATTTCTTTTCTTCGAAAGGAAATTTAGTAAATGACATTCCCTTTCAGCCAAACCAGGAACCAGAAAATTATTATTCCACCACCGCCACCGCCAATCATGCGGTCAAATGCCTTAGAGAGCATGCACAGGATCATGGAGATAAACCCTTCTTTCATTATTTAGCTTTCATTGCTCCTCACTTTCCCCTCCATGCCCCGCAAGATGTGATTCAAAAATATCAGAAGCGCTACCTTGCCGGTTGGGACAAAATCAGAGAGCAAAGATTCGCTAGGCAGAAAAAGATCGGCTTGGTCAATACCACCCTTTCCAAACTAGAACCCGATGTGGGTCCGCCCTATGCTTTCCCGGATGCGATCAAGGAACTCGGACCCGGTGAAGTCGACCGGCCCATCCCATGGAATCAATTAACCCAAGAACAAAAGAAATTCCAGGCCACCAAAATGGCCATTCATGCTGCAATGATTGAAATTGTGGATCAGCAAATCGGTCGCGTACTGGCCCAGTTAAAGAAGATGAAGGAATTTGAGAATACCCTGATTCTTTTTGCATCTGATAATGGAGCCAGTGCAGAGATCATGATTCGAAGCGGCGGACATGACCCACAGGCACCACTCGGAAGTTCAAAATCATACCTCTGCCTGGGTCCCGGGTTTTCCAGTGCTGGGAACACCCCCTTCCGTCGGCATAAGACCTGGGTGCATGAAGGCGGAATCAGTACCCCGTTAATTGCCCATTGGCCAAAAGGAATACAAGCCAAGGGAAAGCTCAGAAATACTCCCAGCCATGTCATTGACATCGTTCCCACCATCTTGGAAATGGCAGGTATTCAAAAACCACAAAGCTGGAAAAATCAAAAAATCCCAACCGCTCCCGGAAAAAGCCTTCTGCCCGCCTTTTCTTCCGGCACCCACCTTAGCCGAGATCATCTATGGTGGTTGCATGATGGACACCGGGCCGTTCGAGAGGGAGATTTCAAGTTGGTCTCTGCCAAAAATCAACCCTGGGAATTATACGATCTCAAAACGGATCGGGCTGAATCCAAAAATCTCGTTAAACAAAAGCCCAAGTTAAAGCTTCAGCTTGAAACAATTTGGAACGATCAGGTGGAAGAATTTAAGGCGTTACTTACTAAATGAGCATTTTAAGAATCACTTGTGATCCGTAAATGTTTACCCTTACACACTTTATTTAAAAAATATTCGATCTTTTAATTTTTCCTCGAGGATATGTAATTTTCCAGCTTCTTGAATAATTCATTTTCCCAAGTAATTAATTTTTTAACTTTCGGATGTGGCGAAGATTTATCTTCCTTCCAAATTGGAACCATTGATGTCCAAATACCTTCACCCTTCATTCGGGAATAAACTGCTCCAACCACATGAATTATGATGAGAAGATAACTCAGGGATGCAGAGAATTCGTGTAAACCAACCGCAAAGTCCTGCATTAACCCGCGCGTAATCCCAAGCGTATATAAACCTGCAATGAACAAGCCCGATAAAGGCAAAAGGACAAGGCACAGGTACATACTTATGTGAATTGCCTTCGCCAGATACTGGTGTGCCATCGGTACAGCTTTACTAGCCCCGAGGAATGTTTTGTATTTCCTCATGTAGAGATAACGAAAGACCACAATGAGGAGAAATATGATTGAGAAAACCACCTCAAAATACAGTAATCCCGCATCCTCTAATTGAGATAAATCATCCAACTGTTTAACCATCCCGTATGTGTAGAGAATGATAAATCCCCAGTGGGAAATCTAGGCGATTAAAGTATGAGAGCTTATAATTTTCATTAAAACGGGAGGTTAATCTAAAATAGATCATAATTCGCGATCTTGTTTACACCATACTTAATTGAACGATCACCAAGTACGGCTAATGAGTAAAATATAAAAGTATGCTCTTAATATGTTGTGAAATTATTTCTAGGGTAATATATTATACTACACAAAGATCATAATTATTTTGAAATTTATTACTCCCCTATTTTTCGCTCTCTTTTCTTTTCTTTCTCCTTTAATTGGAAAAGTAGACTTCAACCGCGAAGTACGTCCCCTACTCGCCAGTAAATGCTATGCCTGCCACGGGCCGGATGAGGAGGGTCGGAAGGCGAAACTTCGACTGGATGTTCGTGAAGATGCACTCAAGAATGATGTGATTGTTCCTGGTGAAATCGAGGATAGTGAATTCCACTACCGCATCCATTCGGATGATCCGGATGAAATCATGCCTCCTCCCGAATCCCATGCCACTCTCACTAAGCAGGAAAAAGAATTGCTCGATCAATGGATCAAGGACGGGGCGGAATATGCCAAGCACTGGGCTTTTGTTCCACCCAGTTCTCCCAAGGTACCCACGGGTCGCAAAGGCTGGAACCGTACCCCCATTGATGCGTTTATTTCCAACAACCATGCAAAACATGACCTGGAACCATCTCCAGAAGCGGATAAGTATTCTCTGGTCAGAAGACTTTATCTTGATCTCGTTGGCTTGCCCCCCACTCCCGAACAGGCCGATGCCTTCGTTTTTGATAACCGTCCCGATGCCTACGAAAATTTGGTCGATCAATTACTCCGGTCTTCTCATTACGGAGAAAAATGGGGAAGAGAGTGGCTGGATCTTGCCCGCTATGCTGACAGCAATGGATACGAAAAAGACCGCCCCCGTACTATTTGGCCCTATCGGGATTGGGTAATTAGATCCCTCAATGCCGACATGCCCTACGATCAGTTCACCATCGAACAGCTTGCAGGAGACATGCTTCCGAACGCCACCGACAATCAAAAAATTGCCACTGGTTTTCATCGTAACACCCAGCTCAATGAAGAAGGTGGTATCGACCCCCTTGAATTTCGCTTCTACGCCGCTGTCGACCGGGTGGCCACTACGGGTACGGTCTGGATGGGTCTGACCACCGGTTGTGCTCAGTGCCATACCCATAAGTATGATCCCATCACTCACGATGAGTATTTCGGCTTAATGAGCATTCTCGATAATATTGAAGAACCCGATCTGCTGCTTTATTCGGACGAACAAATAAAAGTTAAAGCCGATTTGGAAAAACAAATCGCTACCCAAATCGTTGATCTCCAAAAAAACGACACAGTCTTCGAATTGGAATTTGCAAAATGGCATAAATCCGAGCAAGAAAAAGCAACATCGTGGAAAACGATCCGTCCAACCTCCATGAAATCATACCTGGCCAAACTCGAAGTCATGGAAGATGGATCCATTTATTCTTCAGGTGATGTGACCAAGCGGGATGTATTCGACCTGAATTTCACAAGCGATCAGCCCATCACTGCCCTTCGCATTGAAGCCTTAACCGATGACCGACTACCCGGCTATGGACCTGGCAGGTGTTACTACGAGGGCAGGAAAGGAACATTCTTTCTCAGTGAAGTGGAAGTCAAAACAGCAAATGGAATTAAAGTTCCACTTAGCAAACCCATCGCCAGTGGAGGTAATGGTGCTGAGAAAGTTATCGATCAGGATGGGTCTTCCGGATGGAGTTCCGCTATCGGTCAAGCAAACCATCTTATCCTTCCGCTCACTAAGCCACTTCCAGCAAATCAATCCCTATCCATCTCCCTGCTTTTTGAAAGACACTTTGTGGCCAGCCTTGGACGTTTCCGAATCTCTGCAACCTCAAGTGAAAAACAGCCTAAAGCTGCGAAGATTGGAGTGGAAGCTGAGCATATCCTAAGCCTAAGGGAGCAAGCCTCCACAGCAGACTTAACTCAACTTCGTTCCATTTATCTTGAAAAAGTCTTCCTGGAAAAGCCCTCCCCTGCAATACCTGGAGCCATTCAGAAAAATACACAATGGATATGGACTGCCAAAGGGAACCGCCCACAGGAGACTCTTTATTTCTCCAAGCAATTTGATCTGAAGAATGTTCCTGAAACTGCAAAGATATTTTTCACCTGTGATGACAAAGTTGAATTCTTCCTCAATGGAAATCCTATTGGTTCGACCGACCTGTGGAGTAAACCTGTCACCACATCGGTAAAAAAACATTTCCGCAAAGGCACCAACTATCTCACCGCGATTGCTTCGAATAATGGCGGACCTGCTGGTTTGATTGCCCAACTCACGCTCCATTCAAAAAAAGGGAAAAACCAATACATAACAACCGATGCGAGTTGGAAACATCTCAGCCAACTGCCTAATCCGCAGTCGAAGGACTGGCACACCCAGTCTCTCCCCGACGCAATGCCAGCCATTGTTGTAGGAAAATACAAAGACGGCCCATGGGGAACCCTTAACCTTCCACAAGAAAAGTCTGCCAAGAAACCAAACCCGATCACTCAATTACGGAATCGCATGCCCCGCCCCAATCATACTCTGGTGATGCTTGAACGTCCGAAGGACAATCCCCGCCCCACCCAACTAAGACACCGGGGGGAATACACCAACCCCAAGCATGAAGTAGCTTCGGGTATTCCCGAAATTTTTGAATTACAAGATCGCAAGGAACCAACCAACCGACTGGAATTTGCCAAGTGGGTGGTAAGCACGGATAACCCGATAGGTGACCGGGTCGTTGTCAACCGGGCCTGGCGATCCTTTTTTGGTTATGGTCTGATTCGAACAAGTGGTGATTTCGGCACCCAGGCACCGGCTCCCGATCATCCTGAGCTTCTTGACTGGCTGGCCATGGAATTCAGAAAACAGGGAATGTCCCTTAAAAAGTTACATCGATTGATCGTCACCAGTTCCACTTATCGTCAGGATTCCAAGGCATCCCCCTCCCTTCTTGAAAAAGATCCACAAAATCGACTCTTGGCCCGTGGTCCCCGCTTCCGTTTATCTGGTGAATTAATTCGTGATCACATGCTTCAGGCAAGTGGAAAGTTATCCGGCAAAATGTTTGGGCCGGGAGTGTATCCTCCGCAACCGCTTACTGTTCTGGCCCATGCTTTCGGCAACAAGAGTTGGAACGCTTCCAAAGGAGAAGACCGCTACCGTCGTTCGATCTATACCTTTATCAAACGCACTGCACCCTTTGCTGGATTCATGACCTTTGATGGAACTTCCGGAGAGAACTGTCTGGCCAAGCGTGACCGTAGCAATACCCCACTTCAGGCCCTTACCCTCCTCAATGACGAGATGTATCTTGAACTTGCCCGTGCGGCCGGTCAGGAAGTTCATCAAACCAAAGATGATCCGATTCATTCCCTGTTTCGCCGATTTCTTACCCGACCTCCCAAACAATCCGAAACGGATGCCCTGCGAGCTTATTACGAACAGCAAATCCAACGTCTAGAAAAGGGAGAGATCAAACCTTCAGATATTACCGCAACCCCCAAGGCCACTCCTGAACTCGCAGGTAAAATACTCCTCGCCCGGGCCATTATGAACTTAGACGAAGCCATCACCAAACCATGATCACACATCCATTACTTCATCGTACCCGTCGCCATTTCTTTCAGGACTGTGGAATTGGAGTCGGCAAGATCGCCCTCGCCTCGCTTCTTGCCAATGAAACCTTCGGTGCAACCGGCACTCCAAACTTCATGCGTTTCCCGGTTAAAGCGAAAAGAGTAATCTATTTGTTTATGGGAGGGGCTCCGAGCCAGCTGGAACTTTTTGATAACAAACCCAAACTACAGGAAATTGAAGGTAAACCCATTCCCCCGTCCGTAATCAAAGGACAAAGGTATGCGTTTATTCAACCCGATGCCGCCGTTCTCGGACCACGCTTTCCCTTCGCCAAACACGGCCAGTCCGGTGCGGAATTTTCCGACCGCCTCCCCTATTTATCCAAAATCGCGGACGACCTGACCATCGTCAAGTCGATGCACACCGATCACTTTAACCACGCACCTGCCCAGTTGTTCATGACCACCGGTAGCGGCATCCCTGGCCGTGCCAGCATGGGTTCATGGCTGAGCTATGGGATTGGAAGCGAAGCCAATGACCTGCCCGGATTTGTGGTAATGCGCAGTGGGGGCAACTTAAGTGGTGGTTCGGCGATGTGGGGCTCCGGCTTTCTTCCATCCGAGCATCAGGGGGTGCCGTTTCGGGAAGGTGCCGAACCAATTCTCCATGTTGCCAATCCCAAGGGAATTGACCGAACCGCTCAGCGTCAGACCCTCGATCTTTTAAATACATTGAATCGTGGCTCTCATGGGAAAATGGGAGATCCGGAAATCAATGCCCGTATTGAAGCCTATGAAATGGCCTATCGTATGCAGGCACGGGCACCCGAGTTGATAGATTTTGACAAAGAAAGCCAGGAAACGCTAGATCTGTACGGGGTCAAGAAAGGAAGATCCAATTTTGCCAGTAACTGCCTCCTTGCCCGTCGCCTTGCCGAACGAGGTACCCGCTTCATTCAACTATACCACAGCGGATGGGATGCACATAGCGATGTGGAAGGAAATGTGAAAAATCAGGCAAAAGCAGTCGATCAGGCAAGTGCCGCCCTGGTTCAGGATCTGAAGAGACTGGGCATGCTCGAAGATACCTTGGTGGTATGGGGTGGTGAATTTGGACGCACGCCAATGGTGGAAGCCAGTGCGGCCCTCAACCGCAGTGGCGGGCGCGATCACCACCCACAAGCCTTCACCATGTGGATGGCAGGAGGAGGAATCAAGCCGGGCATCACCGTGGGTAAAACCGATGAACTGGGCTTTCATGTAACCGAGGATCCCGTTCATGTCCATGACCTTCAGGCAACCATTTTAAAACTGATGGGCATTGATCACACCCAACTCTCATTCCGATTCCAGGGTCTTGACTTTCGGTTAACCGGGGTGGAACCACACCATCCAGTAAAGAAATTAATCGCCTAGAATGGTACGATTCTTGCGAGCGATTCTCATTTTTCAGCTCGCAGGTATAGTTTTTTCAAACCTTTGTTTATCTTCAGAAGATACCTTTCCTAGTAAACCAATCACCGTAATCGTTCCTTTTGCGGCAGGAGGAGGTAGTGATGTGTTTGTTCGAATCTTTCAGGATTCCATTCGTAGGAATAAACTTTGTCCCCAGCCCGTTGTGGTAAAAAATATCTCCGGTGCAGGGGGAACGATTGGCAGTCGCACGGCACGGGAGGCGGAACCGGATGGACATACGATTCTTTGCCTCCACGATGGAATCTACACGGCTCAACACTATGGAAACGCGGACTGGGGACCAGCAGATTTTGAACCCATCGCTGCAACCGGGCAAAGCGGAGTGGTGATTGCCGTAAGTGAAAACTCTCCCTTTCCATCGTTAACGGAATTAATCGATGAATCGATTCTGCGTCCTTATCAATTAGTCTTCGGAACCAATTTAGGAGCACCAAACCATTATTCAGCTATGTTTTTACAGAAGGGGAAAGAAGGTTCAAAATTTCGTTTCACCCAAACGGGGGGTGGAGCCAAACGCCTGGCACAACTTAAGGGTGGGCATGTTGATGTAACTGGATTCTCCATATCAGAATATGAACAATTTAAAGCGGCCGGCATTCGGGCACTTGCCGTGATGAGCGAAGAAAGAGAACCAGCCTACCCTAACCTGCCGACGGCCAAGGAACAGGGAGTAAATGCAGAACATGGCCTGATGCAATTTTGGTGGGCACCCCGAGGTACTCCGCCCGACCGGATCGCATACCTGGAAAACCTGCTCCGTCGGGCAATGAATACTGAAACAATTCGAGAACGCCTGGATTTCCTTCATATCAACCCTCTTTTTATTGTAGGTGATGAACTGAAAAAAACAGTCGAACAACGCAGTGCCAATTTGAACGGAATAATCATCGAAAAAC
>ENA-OWPI01003178-OWPI01003178.1-marine-metagenome-genome-assembly--contig:-NODE-3178-length-14358-cov-5.545900_pt1 | contig 14358 bp, 22 predicted proteins | sample MGYA00238138_ERZ651775 | MGnify/ENA primary metagenome ERZ651775 (study PRJEB26906, sample SAMN06265043) | marine metagenome | isolation source: Helgoland LTER site | place: Germany:Helgoland, sampling...
TCGCGATTCCCCACGTGGTGATCGCTACGAGCAGGCTGAGGGCGAGAAGAATGATCTGGCGCATAGTCCACTTTGCTACCATAGAATGGTAGGAGCAGCCCCGAAAAGATTCAAGATTTCTCTCGAAATGTTAGGCCTCTAACGGGGAATCGTCCCCAAAGATGTGCTTGGCTGCCTGCTCGACGTCCTTGTCTCCTCGGCCAGAACAATTAACCACAATGATGTCTCCCTTCCCCATCTTTGGGGCCTCCTTGGAGACATAAGCGAGACCATGGGCTGTCTCCAACGCAGGGATAATACCTTCCACCTCGGACACCTCTTGGAACGCGCCCAGCGCCTCTTCATCCAAGGCGTAGGCGTACTCCGTGCGCCCTTGATCACGATAAAACGCATGTTCTGGCCCAATCGCCGCATAGTCCAATCCCGCCGACACCGAATGCGTCAGTTGGATCTGGCCATCGTCGTCAGCCAGTAGATACGTTTTCGTTCCCTGGAGTATCCCTAATTTTCCCCCTTGGAAACGCGCTGCATGCATGCCCGTCTCGATCCGTTCGCCGCCCGCTTCCACACCAACCATCCGAACGCCCTCGTCTTCGAGGAAAGGATGAAAGAGACCAATCGCATTGCTACCACCACCGACACAAGCCACTAACAGATCCGGTAGACGCTCCTCCGTTTCAAGGATCTGGCGACGGGCTTCTACGCCAATGATCCGGTGAAAGTCTCGCACCATCAGAGTGTTTTCCTACTCCTTTTTTTGGTAGCGTGTGGTAATACATTGCTCTTGCTAATTTACCCCCAAATAGTTTTTTAAATAAAAGAAGAAATTTGTGTGTTTGTGGATAATAAAAATAATTTTCAGTTGGCCAAAAATCAGGAAGAAACATATCTTTCATATCTTCTGACAAACTACCGCTATATCTTTTAAATGGTTCCCAAATAGCCTGTTCATGATTTATAATAATTTGTCCATCTGTATTTTTCCACGTTATAGGGTTATGGGCCCCTAAAGATTTTTCCCACAGATTCATGTCAATTTCATCAAATATCGGTGCGACATCAATACCACTTAATAATTTTTTCATCAACATAATTAATCCTCATACTCTTCTACTTCATCTTCAAGTTCTTCTGCAAGTTCATCTCCACAGAATACACAAAACTTTACAGAATAGTAGTGTTCATCCATAGCGTGTTTTATACGAAACTCTGCATCACATTCTTCACATACTATAAGTTTCAAGCCACTGCCTCATATGCGTCATCCCAGTTACCTGATAATCCTGCCACCTCATACTCTGTGACACGGTTCTCAAAGAAGTTAGTGTGGTCTGCACCATTCAGCACCCATTCTAACCAAGGCAGAGGATTTTCCTTCACCTTGAAATTGGTTTTCAAACCCAACTGCAACAAACGTCTGTCTGTTATATACCTTATATATGATTTTACTTCAGACGCATCTAGACCTTCAATCTCACCCATCTTATAAGCAAGGTCAACGAACTTGTCTTCCAACTTAACTGCAAGTCGAGCCATTGTATAAATGTCTCCCTTGAATTCATCGTCAACTACCTTGGGGTGTTCGACACAGAACTGACGAAACACTTTTGCGTTTCCTTCGACATGCATAGACTCATCACGGATTGACCACTCGACAACCTTACCCATACCCTTCATCTTACCGAACCGTTGAAAGTTAAGAAGCATAACGAATGATGCAAACAGTGCAACACCCTCGTTGAACACAGACTTTGCAAGTGCAAGTCCTAGCCCCTTCATGGTGTTGTTGTCTGACTCCTGCATGAACTCAATCTTGTTGACCATCTCTTTGTACTCAAGAAATGCATGATACTCACTGTCTGGCAATCCAAGCGTCTCGTTCAACAATGCATACGCCCGTTGATGAATACCTTCACGGGCAGCAAACGATCCAAGCATGTTACGCACTTCGTTGTTCTTAAACTTAGGAATGAACTGATCATAATAGTTCTGACCCACAGCCACATCGGACTGTGTGAATAGACGTAGAATGTTGGTGACGTAATCTTTCTCAACCTGAGTGACCTTACCAGACTTCCAATCAGATACGTCCTCTGACAAATCAAGTTCGTCTTCAATCCAATGTGCCTTCTCATGGCGTGTGGTAATCTCTACTGCCCAAGGGTAGTGAAATGGTTTATAGGTCTGACTAAACTGCAACAATCCACCACCGCTTCTTTTCTTCAATAGTTCATCACTCATTTTCATCAGGTCATCATACCCACCGATACGTTTGTCATCAATGAATATTTGAGGAACAGAATTTACCCTACGGGAGTTTGTCTCACCTACCACTTCGGTAGCACCGTTGATTGTCTGATAGAACGCAAGACGTTCTTCTTCATTATCAATCAACTCCTCTTCATACTCAAATGCATGTTCCTTCAACCAACTCTTAGTCATCGTACAAAATGGACAATCTGTTTTTGTTACTACTCTTATCCCTGACATGCCACACACTCCTCTTGACTCATAGCCTGAGTCTCATAATCTTTCAGTGCTTCACGCACCACTTTAGTTGACACATTCTCTGCTTTGTTTGAAGTTTCTGTGCGTAGGTAATACAACCCCTTGCAACCCTCTTTCCAAGCATTGTAGTGTACTTTATGTAGGTCTGCCTTTGATGCACCCGCCGCGAAGAATATATTTAAAGACTGTCCCTGACACAGATACTTTTGACGATCTGCTGCCTGAGTAACGATTGCGTTCTGGTCAATTTCAATTGCAGTTTTAAATACTGATCTCACATTATCAGACAAAAAATCTAGGTGTTGAACCGAACCACCATTGGTGATGATTGAACTCCAAGTTGTCGCATCATTCTTACCAATTTTCTCCAACTGTTCTTCAAGATATTTGTCTTTAACCAGATGTGAACCAGCACGGGTTCTGTGCGTGTATGCATTTGCCTTACTGGGTTCAATAGATGGTGATGTACCACAGATAATAGAACTATTTGCATTAGGTGCAATAGCAAGAAGATGTGAGTTACGCCGTCTTGTACTTTTCATATCAGGACATTCTCCACGTTCTTTCGCAAGTTGTTCTGTCTCTGAAACTGCTTCCGATTTAATTCTATCAAATATAAGAAGGTTTGCTGCATGAGCTTGTTCTGAATCAAAAGAAATATGGTGTTTATGCAGATAAGAATGCCAACCCATCGCACCCAAACCAAGAGAGCGTTCTTGTGTAGCAGAATACCTTGCGCGACTAATCTCGTCACCAGCATTATCGATGAAGAACTGAAGCACGTTGTCTAGGAATCGAACAAGATCACGAATCATTGTAGTATCCTTCCAATCGTCATACTTCTCCAGATTGACAGATGACAGGCAGCACACAGCTGTGCGGTCATCATTGGTAGGTAGATGAATCTCATTGCATAGGTTAGACCCGTTGATCTTCAATCCCTTGTCTTTCATGGTCTGTGGCAATGCACGATTAGCAGTATCAATAAAGTTAAGGTATGGTTCGCCTGTGCGATAACGAATCTCTAGGATCGTCTCCCACAACTTCCTTGCTCGCATACTATCACGCGCATCCTGTTCGTTTGGGTCAACCAAGTCCCACATCTCATCGCGTTCTACAGCTCGCATGAATGCATCCGTGATATTCACCGCATGGTGCAGATTTAGGTTCTTACGATTGACATCTCCTGTAGGAATACGCATATTAAGGAACTCAATAATATCAGGGTGGGATACATCCATGTATGCAGCGTATGACCCCTTACGGGTCTTCCCCTGTCGATATGCGGTCATATCAGCGTCCACTGTATGAATGAATGGCATTGGGCCGGGGGCCTTATCTGACACTGCACGGACATCACTCCAATGTCCACCAACTCCACCACCCTTGACTGACAACCACCGCAACTCAGCAGAATGGTCAATCAGTCCTTCCAGTGTATCGGGGACATATGTAAGAAAGCAAGAGATAGGAAGAGCTCTTACCTTCTCACCCGGCATAGGAGCATTGGATAACACAGGTGACGCAAACATGAACCACCCATCACTTACATAATTGTAAATCCTCTGAGCAAGTTCCATGTCGTCATATGAATACGCAACCGCTGCTCTTGCATATGCCTGTTGTGGTGATACCTCATCCTTTGTCTGGTAGTAATCTGTAAGTAACTTCTTAGCTTGTTCTGATAGAGATTGATCTTTTGTTCTGTCTATTTTGATCCCAACGTATTCTTCTGTGGTTTCGAGGTATACAACTTCAGCGGTTGCGACTTCCATTTCTTGCTCCTATATCCTTCTCCACTCTGCGAACCTCAGTTTTGCTGATGCACCTGAGAAGGTATTGTTTGTTATGATTTCTTGTACTTCTTTCTTAGAATAACCAGCGATAATCATATCGTTGATATCCTTCTCCTTCATATGATCAGGCCACAGGCATACGCTTTTCCCCTGATCTATCGTCTTCTCTATCTGTTTGTTGATCTCCTTGTTTCTAGGTTCATTATCGTAGATAACCGTGAGGTCACCCTTTATATTACTAAAGTCTGCACCAGCAACTGCAATACAGTTATCCAGAAACAGACTATCTAACGGTCCTTCGACAACAAGAATAGGTTTACTCTTATCTACCTTGTCTAGACCAAATATTTTATCACGCTCCTCATCAATCTTGATGGTGATATACTTAGGTTGTTCGTTACCAAAGGCTCTACCCTGATACGCAAACACTTCACCACTCTCATCACGAAACGGAATAAGCAACCTTGGATGATCACCATCCAAAGAAGGAAACTTACCTTTGATTATCGAATTCGTGAATTTAAAAAATGACTCGCATAGATACAAATCGGAGAGCGATTCCACAGGGAGTTTTCGTCTTTCAACAATCTGTCTCGCTGGGTGGTCATCAGGCAGGTTCTTAATAGATTGAAGACCTTCAAGGATACCCTTTTTGCGAAACATTGGTGCATTGAATTTGAACTCCGGCTGAGGACTACTACGAGTTTCGACCCCTTTTTTGTATCGTTCAAATATATAGTCTTTGTAAGTTTTTGAGTCTACGGTCTTGACAAGATTACCCAAAGACGCGCCAACTCCACAATTGTGACACTTGAAGAACAGGTCATTCTTCTTGCGAAAGACAAACCCTCTAGCCTTAGTTCTTGATTTCTGGGAATCCCCACAATAGGGACAACGGAAGTTCCATAGATTATCGCCCTTCTTCTTGAACTGCTGAAGGTATGGACTGATAATGTTTAGGTATTTGGTATCAATATAAGACATCCACAGATAATAACATCCCTGTGGTAAAATGTCAAGTAAGATTGACCATTTTATGTAAAATAAATCCAGCGACGATTGATGATCCGATAAGGACATGTCGCCATTTCTCTAGGACGCCTACTCTTGCAGCAAGTTCGTCCTTAATCTTTTGTATCTCTTTGTTCTGTTGTGTGTGCTGTTGAGCTGCAGCAGTCATAATCTCTTTTGTGTTTGTGGTGATACGGGAGTGCAGTTCGTCTATCTTGGCAGCCAACTCTGCGCGGCGGTCTTCTAGTTTCCTGTCTGCTTCGATTGTTGCTTCCTCTTGTCGCGCAATCTTCTCTTCATGCACAGCAAGCATACGATGGATAGAATTGGAGACATCAGTTAGTTTTTCAATCGCAACGTCCAAACGATCATGTATTTTTGCTTGGTCTTGCAACTCCTTTTTGAGAAGTTTAACCTCTGTCTCCAACTCTGCCATGATATTAGTCTTCGGACTTCAACATGGTTAGAACACCCCATGCGATAGCTGCCATTGCAGCATACTTTGCAAATGGTCCAAGGAACAACACCACAAGACCAACAGCAATCATTGCGCCGCCATCCCATGAAGTACGTTCCATTACTCGATTTTTAATCCAATTAACCATTATTTTTTCTCCTCTAGTTGTTTTATTCTGGCTTCTAGGTCGTCCATTTTATTTGCGACATTTGGGTATTTCGTCTTCCAATTTGTCTCATCTTGAAGAACCTTCAAACCCAATTTCCTAGATGCCCATGATGCAACATCATCAACCTTACGGTAGAACCATTTACCCATCTTGGTTTCTGCGAACCAAGAATCTGCGGCACTACCAATAATGCTGGAGGCAATACTACTAATTAAAAAGAACCACATATCAACCCCAATCAGGAGATATGCATTTCTCACAACGGCAAGACTTGCATACTTCTATCATACCCATAATTCCGCCTTCGCCCGAATATCCACGGTATTCTTTTTGTAGAGGTCCACCGCAATGAGATGGGTGTCCACAATTTTTACAGTACGTCATGCCCCACTCCTTTGCGTCTGTCATCATTATTCGTCACCCTCTCTTGGGATGATGGACCAACGGCCGAACAGAACGACTGCATAGTATGCAGAGTACATCTTCCATTTCGGCACGGCAGGGTCAGCGTCTTTCATTGCCATCAGGAACACTTTGTCTGATGCTTTCTTTGCAGACTTATAGTTACGAACAACTGTGTCTGCTGTGGGGTGTGCTTCAAGATCGCCCTCTTCTGCACGATACTCACGAATACGTTTGTAAAGAAGATCATGAATGATAGCAGCACGAGCAATATCCCACGGAGAAATCAACCACCAGATTGCACGGGGTACACTAGCAAGGTCTGTTTCAAATCCTTTTTTACAGGTAATCTTACTGGCAGGACACTTCACACCAACTGCTTGTAGTGGTGACTCTTCAATCTCATCATTCTGATATGACAAAGCACGTTCCAGAATCCACTTCGGTGGATTATATTCAGCTGAAATTTTATTATTGAACTTTCCCATCTTCCTCTTCCTTATTCGGTGCTACTGCATTTTCGTAGTAGACAATGATCTGCTTCTGTTGTTCTATATATCGTCTCAGTTCAGCAAAGTTTAGACTAAGGTTTTCGTAGTCCTTCACTGATAGCGCAATGTACGAATCCGCTCCATTCTTCTTTTCATATGACTTAATAAATTCATCGTAGTTTATCTTCGAAACTACATAAATCTTAACGTCATTTAGTTGGACTTGTTTCGGTCTTGCTACTACTGGAATTTCCGTTTTTACTACCTTTGTCACCGTCACCACCTTCGGTGGCATTATCCGGCCGCACCCCATTAGGGTCAGTGATAATAGCAAGATCGTCCCATAAACGATTGGTCGCATTTTGCATCCTCTTCTCTATCAAACCCGGCTTCTTGTTTGCCAAGTGTGTTAGGTTGTGTTTTCGCAGAGTGTTACGCAACTGGTCGCCATACTTCTCTGCTAATTGTAATTTGTCTTGCAGTTCTTTATTTAGTTCTGCATTTCTTTCAACATCCTCAATCATCGTATTGATAGTTTCTTCTTGCAGTTGTGCAGCTACTTCTAGTTTTGCGTTATTATCAGTCAGAATAGCAATACGCTCTTGAGTATCCTTGTAATACATATACCCACCATAACCGACACCGCCGATTACACCCATGATAATCAGGAATAGATAGACCTTAATCATCAGGTAATGTACATATTCAGTTCATATCTCTTATTGTCGAGATTAGTAACTTGAATTTGCACCCTTTTACCCTTGTCTGTTCCAAGGCTATAACTGTTAGTTTTACCACTGCTTGGTTTCCTTGGACCAGATGCAACCATGTCATCAATATCTTTGGGGTTTACAGTGTATCCCTTGCTTTTTGCAAATTTGTATGCATGTTGCATGGCACCAGAAAACTGCTTGTGATACAGTTCGTATCCAGTTCCAGACTTTGCAGATCGCAGATTATCGGCACGTTGCTTAATCTGCTGATGCTGCAAACGAGTATTTGACATCTTTCCCGCATTCACAGGTTGAATGTTGGCCATTGGTTTGACTGTATCGTATCCAGCACCATATGCCATCTCAGACGCAACTTCCTCTTTGACCTTCTCAATAAACTTACTCTTGTTCTTTTTCTCTTCTCGTTTTGCACGGCGAGCTTCAAGACGAGCACGGTGTTCACGATATGCCTTAGTACGAGCATCCATCAAGGAACGGTCAAGTAGAGCTTTCTTCTTTTTCTTAACCGCATCAGGTGGCATTGCAACATCGCCACTACTTGCATTGTTCGTAGGAACGTCCTCTTCTAATCCACTATACGGGGATACTTCTGACCAGCGTTTCATTTTATGTCCTCCAAACTAATGTAAATCTTTTCTTGTGTCTTAACATGAACAATAGGAAATATCTCAACTCCAAGAACCGTATCAATCGGCGGTTCGTCATCATATGCAACGACCTTATCACCAACCTTTGCCTGTAGTTCTTCTTCTTCAGTATTTAGGATATCATTGACTAGAGTGTACTCACCCTTGGGCAGCACTTCTCCAAAACCAATGACTTCTTCGGAAATTGTGTTGTCTATCTCGTAACCCTCTTCCTTGAGATACTTCATGAACTCCTTCTCGAAAACATCAGGGTCTTCGACATGTTCTTTGAATGTATCTTTGAGTAGGAACAGGGCTGCAGCATAGGTTCCCAACTTAGTCCTAAGTCCGGGCACCTTACCAAAAATCTTTTTGATGTTGAATACGAGTTTGTGAAGAACAGTGTATGCGTTCTTCTTCTCAGCAGTATTGAGGTCAGTGGGTCGAACACCTCTTGATACTGTCTGTTCTGTCTTACGTTTACCATCTTTGTCGATGATACCAAGCTTATACGCTTCAGTCTTCTCAAACGGAGTGACTAACAGTTTTATAAATCTGTATGTAACGAATAAGTCTATCGCTCTTCCCATTAGATTTTCCTTAACACATCGAAAACATGATTGTCTTGATCAATTGTTTTTAGTTCATCTGAACTAATCATATTTAGGAAAAGTAGGAAAGATTTTAAAGCGGCAAGATGTTCTGAATGTGTCTTATAAAGTAAAAGTGTAACACACGCCTCATTTCCAAACAAGTTCCTAAGAATAATGATATGGTTCAGAAGCAGTCGTTCTTTTAATACTCCACTCACTTTATACTTCTTTAGAAGACGTTTGATATACTTAAACCTCTTCATATCATCGTGAAACTCTTTTTCTCCTTCGCAATGAGGGTTTTCATAATGTTTTATCGCATACATCATGAAATTATTAGAGCTTATAGTTTCATACATACTATTTAATAGAAGCAGTCAACCTACACGAATTATCCTCTTGCATTTTATAGCCTAGTACCAATTTAAGACCACCCTCTACCTGATGCGAGATACCGTCATCTTCTGCAAACTCATCATATGGGGTATCCAAACCTTTACCGAAACGACCACCAAAACTAGTCAAGGGCAATTCGAAGGAACCACTTTCACCTTCCATCATTGGGACTTCATCAAAGGTCAGTCCAATCTTACTCAGAGAATTTCTCATCTTACTAATGACCATCTCAGGAAGCATTGATCCATCCATAGTAGCTCGTGTTACTGTACCTACAAAAGTATTAAGTGCTTTCACAACTCTGGGATCAGAATAGTCACCTGTCGGAACGTCCTGATGCATCGCATTCATAGTTGTGTTAAATGTTGCTTCATCTAATACGAAATTTTTAAATGTTTTCATTTTTCTTCGTCCTTCGGTTCTACGTCACAAGGATAGTAATCTCTAATTTGTTCTTCAAGGAATTTAGGGTCTTCTTTTTTCTTAGTAAAAACTTTGGTAATAGGCTCAACTGCCTTGCCCCAATTTACTTCTGATAAAACTTCAACCATTAAATTCTCCAATTTATAAATGGCGGGGGGGACAAGCCCCCCACACCAAACAAGCGTAATAATTACTACGCAAGCACCGGACCTGTGCCCGTGTCGCCCGTGGCACCCGTGCCATGACCGATAACTGCCCAGCCGTCTGTACCTGTCCACTGAACCTGAATCGATTCAGAAGCGGCAAAAGTTGCTTTCACATAATCACCAATAGTTGTTGAGAAATCAACGTCTGTCGTTGTGGTAGCAGTCTTACAAATGATTGTGTGAATCTGACCAACGATGGTCGCATCAGCAATCGTTGTAGCGCAGTTAACAAGGATGTGAACACCCTTCGTCAAGTCGAGAGCAGTTGCCGTGGTAACGGTTTCAACAGTGTTCGTCGCAAGAGGAACAGGAATGTAGTTGAATACGTTTGCTACGGAAATCTTCTTATTGATCGGTGTACCCGTTGGGTCATCGATAACGTGAAACAGGTCAGCAGTATTAATTCCGGTGGAAAGGTCTGTGAGAGCTGTAATCTTCTTATCTGCCATTTTTGGCTTCTCCTTATATTAACCCACGAAATTGTGGGAATGCTATTGTAGATATTAGTCAGTACCGCCGGGACTCATGTCCTCTAGGTCTTCACTATTCTCTACATCACTCTCCTCATTGGGAGTATCATCATTAAATTCTTTTGCAAAGGCATCACACTGTTGAAATGCACCCATAAGTGCCTGCAACAATGATTGGTCCTCTGCGAATTTCTTCTGCGCTTCTCCCATACGGGCACGAACCGCTTCAATGTCTTTCGCAATAACTTGTTTACGTTCATTAATCTTGTCAATATCGATCATAATTTCTCCTTCTCATAACATGACATAGTATACTTATTTATACAACTTATGCTGAAGCAACTGTAATTCCATTAAGAACCAAAGCACTACCACTGCTTGACCCTGCCTGTGTATACAGAGCAAGACCAGATGTAAAGTCTTCCAAGTCAAGTTTTGACTCGATATCTGTATCTGCCGCGCTGGCGTCAAGAAGGATTGCATCTTCGCCATCATCACTATCTGGTGTACCCACTTCAAGCAAGATATCACCACCCAGTGTTTCACCAACTCTGGCAATTCCAGTAACATCAGTACGACTAGCAAACTCAGGACCAGCAATTCTGAGATCAATACTTTCTGCGTTGAGTTCTTCACCACCATCTGTAGATGCAAGAAGAACTACATTATTTGCAACTGTAATCGGTTCACTAATTGTAACACTTGTTTGAGAAGCAACCGCTGTGATGGTAAGAGTATTATCTGTCGAAATACCCGTGTTACCATCAGCGTCTGCAATTGCAGCAGCATCACCCGATACGTCTTTAACTGTGATAACCTGTCCAACTGCGAGTGTTGCACCGGAAACTGCATCTACAACAAGAGTTGTTGATTGTGTTAATGCACCATTAACAGTTGCCGTTGCAGCAGCACTACCATTAAGAATGATACGATCACCGAGTGTAGGAGATGCAGCAGTTCCTGATTCTTGACGCATAGCAAGAGAAGAACGACCGTCTTCTTCATCAAGTGTAGCAGTACCATCAAAGACAATTGCTAGTTTATTAAATCCAATATAACCAGCTGCAGCATTTGTAGTTACTCGACCACGGAAGACCAATTGGTTGGTTCCCGAACCAGAGAAGTACTGAGCAGCAATTGTGCTGTCAGACGCCATGTCTGCGATACCCAAACGAGCCAACAGGATGTATGCCTTGTTGGTAACAACCTGATTATTTGTCCAAGCAGCAGATGTAATATCAACTGCCTCATCAAAGGTAATCGTAATATCGAATAGTCCAGCATCACCAACTGTTGCATCTGTCCAATCAATACTGATAACAGAAGCGTTACCCATTGCCTCAGCAATATTTCTAACGCAAACCAGAACTTCTGGTGTTGCATCAGTGTTGTCATTACCTGACGCAGCAAGGCCGGGGGACAAACCCCAACCACCCTTAACCGCGATAAGGTGTTCTCTTGCGCCTGTCGAACCAGCAGCATTACTGTCTACTGGTAGGAACTTTGGTTTGTCGCCATCGGCGGTAGTTGTTCCCCATAAACCCATTGTATTCTCCTTTTTTCTTCTAGGTAGGAGGCAGTAAATTTACTGCTTTATTCACCCCAGAATCTATTATTGTTTCTATTTATGTTATTTGAAACCTAGACGCTTCAACTCAGCAAGGGTTTTACCCACTTCTGTGTGATGAACGCCTATACCACCTTTCGATTCCCATTCTACAATGTTCTTCTTATAATCATCAATTAATACGTTTGGTTTCCCATCAGTAGTTGCATATTTCTGTTTATCTGCCCTCTTTACAAGATTAATGTTACGAGGTTTAATATTAGTATTCTTCTTCAACCATTTTTTCTTACCCGGCCGTGAATTGTCATCACGGTCAGAATAAGCAGAAAGGATATGCGTGTCATACTTCTGAATAAACGAATATAACCGTTTTGCACCCGGCATCCAATCTAAATTTGCCCAGAAATCTTTCGTGTTCCTGATCTTAATCCAGCGGTCGTCCTTACCAAACTTAGCAAAGGGCATACCAATAACTTCTTCAGCACGGCCGATGAAGTTACATAGAACCTGATCCATATCACAATAGATTTCTGGGAGATCATCTTTAGACGCCTCCATCATCTCTAACAAGTCTTTCATTTTATCCATCAATTTTAGGCTGAATTTCTACCTTTGCAACTTTTCCACCTGTCATGGTCTTTGAACCTTTAACTGGTTTGAGCTCCTCATCTTCTTCATCATACTCTTCTTTAGAGGATTTGTCAAGTGCTTTCTCATCCAAACCCCAAACTTTTGCAAGTGCTTCCTTCATCGAAGCAACCTTGAAGTCCCGTGCAGCAACCCACTCAGGATCATCCTGACCCGGCGTAACATCCAATGTGTGGTCACGATACTCATCTGTGCCGATTTCATAATACTCTTTAACTTCTTTTTTTGCCTTGAGCATTTCTTTATCTTCATCATCTTTCTTTTTTTCACCGTGATGATGAGACTCGGACTTTGTAACTTTAAGTTCGTTGATAGAAACACCCTTCTCAATGCCATGTTCAAACATCACATCATACCATGCGATATTACCATCAGCATCAGGAGTGTCATGCATACCATGAACAGGTTGACCAGCACCCCACTCTTCATGAACGACATTCTTCGCACAAAGATGTTGACTGTTAGCAGGATTAGGAGAATCTTCTAAACCTTCATTTGCAATCGACTTAGAGACTGCCTTGCGACGTTTGTGAAGGAACTTGTCAGAACTATCTACATCACCATCGTTGTCAATGTCCTTGTCCTTACGATCATCAAACTTCTTCTTCACAGCATTTTTATTTACTGGATCAAGTTTGTCTTCGTTTTTCTTAGCAGCTTCCTGCCACACACTCAGAATCGATGATTCAAGGGTGGTATCCTTTGTATCAAAATATTTCTTACCCATCGTTTTTCTCCTTGATTTTTTTATCGATTCTGTCTAGGACAGATTCTTTCTTGGGTTTTTCTCCACGTTCTTTCTTTGAAATAGCAATAGCTGCCTGTTGTGCGGGAGACACTGCTTCTTTCAATGCAGACAACATATCACGATAAGACTTGCCTACCTTTGCCTGAAACTTTTCTTTCTCTGCGGGTCTTTTCATAGAATTGTATTTCTGCTGAACTGCAATAGCCATCTTCGCAGGAATTTTAACTTTCTTACCGTCAGCAAACTCAACATCGAAACGACCATTCAGTGATTGTGCTTTTCGCATCTGCATCATAATATTCTTTGATGCGCCCTTTACGTCATCATCAGTTGCAGAAACATCCTTTGAGAACTTCTGTCGCATATCTGGATCAGCACGCATTGCACGGCGAGCATCAGCAGCAGCACCCTCTTCAACTTCCTCTGGGTGATGACTGTTCATCAATGCCTTGATTGTCTTGACATCCAACTTCATCAGTTTCGCAATCTCTTCTGCGCTCTTCTTGTCTTTGATATACTGGTGCAACTGAGACATCTTACCTTCATCAAGGTCAACTTCTTCCATCTTCATACCCAACATTTTACCAATCTTAACCATACTCTCTTGACCACTTGATGTAACTCTGTCATATTCGTATCCATACATGTCATCAAATGCTTTTCTGGCATCTTTTATAATTTTTGCCTTAATGAGTTTATCTAATGATTCCTGACCGCTGGTTGTCATACGCTTGCGCTCAAACTCAAGATCATCAATATGTTTTTTTATTTGATTGAGATTTTCGTCAAGGTCAACTTCTTCTGTAATCTTGTTCTTTGCGAAATAATCAGCAATTGCCTGTGCATCGTCAAAAGACTTCTGACCCTTCTCACCTTTCATACTTACGAAGAAACTGTCTGCACCACGGTCAAAGTCAGCAGTTCCAACTACCTTACCACCAAACTTAATTTCAATTTTATCGCCATCCTTGGTTACTTTATACTTACCTTTACCACCGTGAGCAAGAACCTGTTTTGTGCCTTCATCAAGGTCAACTTCTTCTGGGACAAACTCATTTTTCTGCATCATCTTCATTGCTAGATTTGCAAGTTTGGTGATGGGTAACTTCTCCA
>ENA-OWPI01003180-OWPI01003180.1-marine-metagenome-genome-assembly--contig:-NODE-3180-length-14352-cov-2.830053_pt1 | contig 14352 bp, 16 predicted proteins | sample MGYA00238138_ERZ651775 | MGnify/ENA primary metagenome ERZ651775 (study PRJEB26906, sample SAMN06265043) | marine metagenome | isolation source: Helgoland LTER site | place: Germany:Helgoland, sampling...
TTAATAACCTATATATCTCTTACAATCACCATAGTATTGGTAGCATATATTTTAAATATATTTCTCTTTAAATCACGATTTAAAGAAATTTTGACCAGGCATAAGTAATAATACTCTTTATTTTTCGCTTAACATCCATTTAAATACATACTTTTTAAGTTTCCAATAAGACTAATAACGATCCTACTCCTTGTTAAAATTAGTGGTCCTTCGCCAAAATTTTGAAAGTTTGCACTAATATCCAAAGATGGCCCTTTTTGTTTGAAAGTTGGCATATCGAACCAAAGATTACTGTTAGGTAGCTCAACAGCAATAGCTTTAAGGTCTGGGAGGTTATGGGAAAACCTTATATTTGATCTAAAAATTAAATTATCATTAACAACTTTAATTTCACAATTGCTATTAACTATTTCATTTTTCGAAATCAACTTTGGTCGCAGATTGAAATAATTTGTAATTTCTTGGTCAATCTTTTTCTTGGATGATCTAAGCTTTGTGCTTAATACACGTGAAATCGGAATACATACATCTTTACAAACACCTAGTCTAATTTTCACTTTTGGCTTAATAAGCTTGGAGTTATTTAATGGCTTAAATTCAAGCGGTAATATTACTTTATTTTTATAACCTATCGTTTTTTCTTCACCTTCAGAAAAAATAGTTGGGTGTTATTTTGTTATTTTTGGTTCTTTAATATTATTTTCTTCAATCATTATTGGTAATTTTTATTTTATACTTATCACTTTCTTTTTTTATGGTTTCTTAACTGCTAATTTAGTACCAATAATTATACGTCAAGCAGTTAAACATTCATCTGAAAGCATTCCGACAACTGTTACTAATTTGATAACAATGGGTTTCTCAGCTTTATTATTTGCTCCTGCTCTAGCAATAAAAAGTTTAAGTCCATCAGTAGAAAATGACATATCAAAAATTCTTCTATCGTTGCCTGAATTGCCTGTTAATTCACATCTTTCATCATCTCCAGCATATGTTTTTGTCGATATGTCAAATGGTGTAGAAAGTTTGTATTCTGCAATATATCTAAAAGTGTCACCACCATTTTGATAATGCAAAAATACTTTTAATCCATCGGAACTAAATGCTAAACCACGTACAATTTGTTGTGCATCATTACTATCCACAAATAATGCATTTTGAACCTCATCACTAATTATTCCCCATGAATTAGAGATGGGGAAAAATAGAAAAAAAATAATTAAAATTCTTTTTAATAAAAGCATAAAGTTTTGTTAGTGGACAGATAGGCTTATTTCTTACGTTTTCTTTTGTTCTTTGCTTTTTTCTTTTTCTTAGCTATTTTTTTCTTTGTTATTTTTTTTGCTTTTTTCTTTATAACTTTTTTCTTTTTAACTTTTTTCTTTACTACTTTTTTCTTTTTAGTCTTACCTTTTTTCTTCACTGCTTTTTTCTTTTTAGTCTTGCTTTTTTTCTTCACCGCTTTTTTATTTTTCTTTTTATCTTTTTTCTTCACTGCTTTTTTATTTTTCTTTTTATCTTTTTTCTTCACTGCTTTTTTATCTTTACTTTTATCTTTTTTCTCGACCACTATTTTGTCTTCTGTTTCAATAACTTTTTCTTCAACAATGTTTTCAGTTTGTGCTATGTCTGAAACCTCTTCTTCATTTGTTGTTAGTAAAACAATTCTCTTTTCTTCATCTTTTTTAATATTTTCTTTAATTAATATTTTTATCTCTTCTTTATCAAAACCTTGAGCTTTAAGTTCTTGTCTAATTTTTTTTCTAGTAGCTTTTCTTTCTTCTTTTGTGGCTCCATCAAGTTTTGTAAGTCTAGCTACTTTCATTCTTTTTTTAAATTTTTTCAGTTGGTTTTTTGTTATTTGTTTTGCTTTTCCTGGTGCATTACCTTTAACCATACTTGCCACACTGTAAGGATTGCTCAATAGTGTTTGACCCAAATTATTTCCAACAAGAACTGCCCCAGGCCTTAAACCCAATGTATTATTTTTCCCAGGTCCTATTAATAAAGTGTCTGTTTTTTGATTTGATACTATGGTTTGAAACTCTGTTCCTCTTGAGCCCAAAGTTCCTTCAGGAACGTTAACTGTTAGGCTGTCTGGATTCTTTTTACTTATTAAACCCGAAATTATTTTTAAACTTCCCTTTTTAACATTAGCTACAATTTTTCCATCATTTGTTGCTGGATTGTATATAAAGGTATCCATTACAACTTCTGAGTCTGATCCAATAGTAAATGTTGATTGATCTAATAGTAAAATTTGTGTGCCTGAATCAATTCCAGCATAAATCGTTTCGTTTAAATAAATTTTATCCCCAGCTTTAAGTTCTCTTGTGTTAGTTTTAGCTGTTCCAGATACCGCACCTACAATTCCAATTAATTGTTTATCAATATCGATTTTTTCTTCTGCCTGGGTGATATTGAATACAAAAAATAATGCTATAATTGTCGATAAAATTTTTTTCATCCACTTAAAGTAACATTTTTGACAACTTTTTCAGCTTGGCTTGACCCATATTAGGTGAGGTTTTCTAATCTTTAATAAGTAAAAGTGAATTATATGTAGTCTAAAATCAGTCTTTATTTTGATTATTTATTTAAGTGGAATGACTTTGATAAACTAATTGCGAACGAATCTGAAATATAATCATAATTAATTATATTGGCTTCAGAGATGATTTTTTCGTATGAAAAGTTCACAAATAAACTTTTATCTGGATCGATTGAGGGAAAAAAATCTCCAAGCGCTTTGGTCAACATCAAATCAAAAGTATTTGTTACATCTGATCTTATTCTGTTTGAGTTTATGCTTGTATCTACATTTTTGTAATCATTAAAACTCAATGCATCCCCTACCGAAATATAAGCCCAAGGAAAAGCAAAATTTAATCTGAAACTCAAATCATAAGTTTCAAAGTCGTTTGTCCCCTCTTTTGCTTCTGAAATGCTATACCCTAAACCTGTTGATGATGAAATTATTTCATTAAACATATAATCGTGTCCAAGTGAAACGCCATGGCCTTTAGCATTCGTTTCATTTGCAGTTGTATCAGTACTATTTCTATTATTTTTAGAATCTGAAAAAGAATATCCATAGCTAAATGAATTTTTTTCTCCTACAGAAAAAAATCCTCCTATTCCTTGCATTAAAGAAAAGCTATCTGCATCATCTTGATAATCAGTTTTGCTTATCATTATATATGGACTTAAACTTTGGTTACCTAAAGATGTATCTAAAGCAAGAGTTAAACCATAACTTTCAAAATCATCTGCCGTTTCTTCTCTTTGATCTGAGTCTGTGAAACTGGTATTTATCATTAATGATGAAGTTTCCCCTAAAGATCGAGTTGCTGTTAACCCTAAGCCCTCACTATACGTTTTATCATACTTTGCACTATTAAATCCGATGACTTCATCGGCGCTACTTTGTAATCTTGTTTTTGAAACACTATTAACATTTTGATTGAAAACACCACCAAAAGATACATCTGCATAAAAATTCCATAGCTTGGGACCTCCCCTTTCTTTAAGTGTAGTTTCAATTTGATTTATTGTTTCTACATCTTCAGGTGTTAAGTCTTCACTAGTTTTGATATCTTCAATTATAGTCAAAGCTTTATCGGGCGAGTCTGCTTGGACTAAAACGGAAAGTAAATATAGTTTTATCTCAACATTATCTGGATAAATCATATTTAATCTTTCCAGAGTTGCGATGGTTTGTTTATAATTTCCAATTTTTCCTTGTTGTTGTGCGTACTTTAAATTTAAATCTAAATCATTTGGTTTTTGTAAAATTTGTAAATAAGTAATATTTTTTTCTGAAGAACCTGGAATTAAAATTTCTTCTCCATCAACTATGATTTTAGAGGCGCTAGTATCTGCAGCCATTATGGTGCTCGTCGTTTCTAGAAATAAGCCAATTAAAAAAACAAAAAATAAGACTAATGAAATACCACTTGTTTCTGGTTTTTTATTAATCATTTTTAGTCCAGATAAAGTAAAAGAAATATGGCATTGTTGCAGGAACTATGCCAAACCAAAACCATTCATCCCATCTAAAACTCTTATCTGATCCTAAGTTGCTAAGTCCATTCCACCAAGTTAGGTAACCAATAGCTATTATCCAAACTAAACTAATAGTTGCTGATATTTTTTCTTTTTTAGAAAGATTGTTGGAAAATAATTTTTTAGTAGGTTCATCCATTTTTATAAAAATATTTTATCAATTTAAATTACTTGCCCGTCCAAGTTCCGTTAGCAGTCATTGTTAGTGTTTTGTCTCCATTGGTTGCTGTCACAATATAGCTTGTCCCATCTTTAGCTATACACATGTCATAACCAGCTTCTTTTGTAATTATATCTCCCCCACCAAACAGTGCGTCTTCAATTTCTATTGAAGTATTGCCAGTTGAAGGTGGCACACCAATATCTGGTGAGCAGCTACCATCTTCATCTCCTGTAAAATATTCACTATTATCTGAGTAATATTCTGTTTGTGCTAAGGATATTTGCTGCATAACATTTTCTGCGGACTTTTGTTTTGTTCCTGAAACATAGCCGTTGTAACTAACAACACCTACAGCTGAAAGAATTCCTATGATTGCTACAACCACTAAAAGCTCAATTAAACTAAAACCTGAGCTTTTAGTGATCATAATTTTTAGATCTTGGTTTTATTCACCAACTTCAATTGTGTTTACAACTGTGTTTGCTGGTTCACCCGCCCCTGGTGTTGCACAATCGTTTTGAAAACAAGTTGTAATTGTTAATTCATCACCATCAGCTTCTATGTTAACAAAACCCATGTCTGCTTTCACAGCAAATGCACCATCTTTTCTTACAGCACCAGAATTTGTGTCATATGGATTTTTAAAATCTGCCAAAGCTAATACAGCAGCAGTAATCACCGTACCACCAGTTCGAGCTGTACAAGTAAGGTTATCACTCATTGCCTTATCCTCACCAATATTACATTTTTGATCTTCTGCAGCTATGTATTTTACAACAGATGCATGATTAGATTTAGCAGATGATTTTTTTGCACCCGCAGTATAACCATTATAAGCAACTGTACCAACTGCTGCTAAAATTCCTATAATTGCTACAACCACTAGCAATTCTATTAATGTAAAACCTTTATTATTTTTTTTCATATATAATTTCCTTTAATTAATTTTTACTCTTTTAAATTTAATCAATAATAACCTCTTAATCTAAGAAAATAGCCAATCATGCACCCATAATGGGTATATTTTCTTGATTTATGTGGTAAAAAATTGATGTTATCACCTTTTAAAATATGACTTATAAAATTAGTGAAAATGCGAACATCAGTACTGTTTTTCTAGATGGAGAAATAGACATGGATGTAACTGAGAAAGCCAAAGAAATTATTTTCCCTTTAGTTGAAGCGGGCAAAGAAGTTCATATTAACTTAAAAGATGTTTCATATATGGATTCATCAGGAATTTCTGTTCTTATTGAGAGCCATCAAAAAGCATTAGAAAAAGGTACGAAAGTAATTGTAAAAGAAATTAGTAAATCTGTCTTAAAGGTAATCATGATGGCAAAGTTAGAACAGATATTAAATCTAGAGTAATGACACTATCAGAATCAAAAGACTTTGTAGTAAATAGTTCCAATCTTAAAGAAGTAAGAATATTTTCAAGAGAAGTTTTTAAAAAAATAAATTTACCTCAAGAGCAAAAAGATGAATTAGTTTTAGCAATTGCAGAAGCTGCTCAAAATATAGTCAAGCACGCTTATAAAGATGTAGAAGAAACCAATGATAAAATGCAAATTAAAATTTCATTTAAAGATAATCAATTAGAAATAGGATTCTTTGATAAAGGAAAACCTGTCATACCTGAAAATATTCAGCACCGAAAATTAGATGATATTAAGCCCGGGGGGTTAGGTACTTTTTTTATTAAACAAATTATGGATGAGGCTATTTTTAAAAAAAACCAAAAAGGTTGGGTTAACCATCTTGTTTTAACAAAAACAATCTAACCAATTAATGCTCCAACATTAAATATTGGTGCATACATCGCAATCATTAATCCACCAATCATAATTCCCATAAAAACAATCATGATCGGTTCTATTAAAGTAGACATATTATCTACCGCTGTATCAAACTCTTCTTCATAATAATTTGCAACAGAAGTAAACATTTCATCTAAACTTCCTGTTTGCTCACCAACGGAAATAAGTTGACTAAACGTTGGTGGAAATAAAGGTTCTTTTAAAAAAAGTTTTGTGAGTGTGTCTCCAGAGAAAACTCCTTTTTTAACATTCTCTAAAGCTAAAGTAACACAATCATTATTACTAACAGATTTAGCAATATCTATACTTTCTAATAAATTTACACCTGCGGCACTTAAATTACCCATGATCAATGAAATTCTTGCTAATAAAGATTTTTTAATCATATCTCCAAAAATTGGTAATTTTAAAATTTTTGCATGCCATTTATATCGAAACGCTGCATTCTTAGATACGGTATATCTAAAGGCAATAATAGTTCCTGAGATAATAAGAAAAGTCATCAATCCACCAGTACCTCTCATAAAATCACTAGCAGCCAAAATACCTGCTGTTGCTCCAGGTAACGCAATTCCCATTCCATCATACATTTTTGCAAAAACAGGAACGACCTTTATTAACATAAATACCATGACCGTAATTGCTACAGTAAACATCACCATCGGGTACATTAAAGCACCTTTAATTTTTTTCTTAATTCTTTCTTTTTTTTCTAATGACTCAACTAGTTTTAATAAAAACACATCTAATTTACCACTAGCCTCTCCAGCTTTAATTAAATTTACATAAATATTGTCAAAAATTTTTGGATAACTTTCAAAACATTTTGATAAAGTTGTTCCTCCTTCAAGCTTTTTTTTAATCTCTACAACAATCTCTTTAAGTGAAGGATTGTCAAGTTGGTTGCCTAACATATCCAATACTTGAAGAATGGGTAAACCTGCTTTTACCATTGTTGCAAACTGTTTTGAAAAAATTACAATATCTTGAGGTTTAATTTTTTGCTTAAAAAAAGAATTTTTTTTTTTTTTTTTTTTAGTTTTTTTGTTTTTTTTTTTTTTAGATCTTACTAAATTGGTAATAATTAATTTTTGTTCTTTTAATTTGTGAGAAGCTTCATCTTGATTTAAGGCTTCTATTTCTCCTTCTACGTATTTACCTGCTGAAATACCCTTGTATGTATAAAATTCCATTAATTATAATTATGAACTTGATAGAACACGTTCAAATTCTCTGAAATTAAGATCTCCAGAAGCAATCATTCTTTTGCCCATTTCTTGCATAGTTTGAAAACCCTCTTTAATAGCAATTGCTTTTAACTCAGGTGTTGTTGCTTTCTTTAATATTGCTTCTTTAATAGGTTTTGTGACATTTAATATTTCATAAATTCCCATTCTTCCTTTGTAGCCAGAATTTTTACATTTTGGACAACCTTTGCCTTTAATGGCTTTAACTCTAGAAGCAAGTTCAGGGGTAAAACCAATATCAGTTAACACTTTTGGATTTACATCATCATCAGGCACTCTACAGTCAGTACAAGTTTTTCTAGCCAGTCTTTGAGCCAAAACAAGAGAGCATGCAGCACTTATTAAATAATCTGGTGTTCCCATATTTTGTAATCTTGTAATTGTGCTTGGGGCATCATTAGTGTGCAGAGTGCTAAACACCAAGTGTCCTGTAAGAGCTGCCTTTAAACCTATGTCAACCGTTTCCTTATCTCGCATCTCTCCTATTAAAATAATTTCTGGATCTTGACGCAAAAAAGATCTTAAAGCTGTAGAAAAACTATAACCAATATCATCTTTAATTTGAACTTGAGCCACTCCATCTAATTCATACTCAACAGGATCTTCAGCTGTTAAAATATTTAAATGAGGTTTGCTCACTTCTTTTAAAATACTATAAAGCGTTGTTGTTTTACCCGAGCCTGTAGGTCCTGTAACAAGTATTAGACCTTGTGTGCTGTGAATATTTTTTCTTAAAATTTTTAAATCAGTTTCGTCAAAATTTAATTGTTCAAGTGTAATATCTCCTGCATCTTTATTTAGAACACGCATTACAATTCTCTCGTTGTTTGCGGTTGGTAAAATTGATAAACGTAAATCAACTACCTTTCCTTCTATCTTAAAATTAATTGCACCATCTTGTGGTAGTCTTCTTTCGGCAATATCTAATTTACCCATTATTTTAAAACGAGTTACTACTGCTCCATAATTGTCATGTAAAAATTCTGTATAATGGTCTTGTACTAAAAGCATTCCATCTAATCTGTAACGAACTCTTGAATTAAATCGATAAGGTTCAATATGAATATCACTCACTCCTAATTTAATTGCTTCTGCTACAACAGCGGTACTGAATTTTATAACTTCAGATTCATTTTCTAATGCTTCAATATCTTCTTCTGGAGCTTTCTCGAGAACTTCTCCAACATCGCCTAATTCAGAATCAAAAGTTTTTATTTTTTCTCTATTATCCTTATTTTCTTTCCTAATTGTTGCTGTAGTTACATCCCCACTTTCACTAAGAAGTTTTTCGATAAATTCAGAAATTTGAGATACTTTAGCTGCATGTAATTCTATATTTTTTTTTGTTATAGCTTTTAAATTTCTCATTAAACCAAGTTTAGAACTGTCTGGTATTGCAATATGAAGTGTTTTGCCGTCAACTTTAAATGGAGCAACAAAATTCATATTTATATAATTAGAGGGAAGTACAGTTTTGATATCTTCAGTAATATTAACTTTTGATAAGTCTACTACTTCAAGATTTTGTTCTTTAACGAGTACATCTAAAATCTTATCTTCATCTGTAAGTTTAAGTTCAAAGACAGCATCAATTTGAGATTTGTTGCCCTCGCTACTTACTTTTTTAATATTTGGTAAATCTTTACCCGATATAATGTCATGATCGATTAAAACATTAATAAGATTAATTTCACTTTCTCTGCTGATTTTAAGCATTTTATAATATCCTTGGTGCTATAAATATTAATAGTTCATCCAGTTTGTCTGATTTACTTTTACCTTTGAATAGATTTCCTAGAACTGGTAAATTTCCAACACCCGGTGTCTGTGATTTGCTACTAAATACTTTATTCTTCTTAATTCCACCAATAACGACAATATCTCCATCTGCCACTAAAAGCTTTGTTGAAATTTCCATTTTATTTATTGATGGCTCACCAGCATTTGCTCTATTTACAGTGTTATTGTTGACCATAATTTCTAATAGCACGTTACCATCTCCAATAATACTCGGTGTAACTGTTAATTTTAATGCTGCTTCTTTAAATGAAGTATCTGCTCCTTCAGATCCAGTAGCTTGATAAGATATTTCCTCTCCTTGTGTGATTGTTGCAACTTGATTATCTAAAGTAAAAACTTTTGGATTAGATATAGTTTTACCTTTGCCCAACACTTCTAAAGCTGTAATTTCTGCTTTTAATACTGCTGATCCAGTTTGTCTTAAAATACCTATGCCACTTGTTGCACCAACTGCAGCAAAATCTGTTAAAGCATCAGACGCACTTCCTATGGCTGCTGATGAAGCGCCAGTTCCTGTTGAGGTAATACTGCTTGCACCTGTTCCACCTATTTTTTTACCCTTTCTTGAATATGCTCCACCCAACCTAGTTCCTAATGCTTGTTCAAAAGATGAATCTGCCTCTACGATAAATGCTTCAATTAAAACTTGTTTAGTTCTTACATCAATTTCTTTAATAACTTTATCAACTACATCTAAGTCTTTTTCTTTTCCTCTAACGATTATGGATCTTGTAGTTGTTTCTTCTGTTATTTGAATTGGAGAATAAGAAGAGTCTCCCACTGAAGTAAATAGTTCAGTTATAGTTTTTTTAGCTTGTGCAGGACTAATATAATAAAGTCTAAAAATTTCTGAGAGAATTGGCTCAACTGAATCCTCAAGTTCCACTTTTTTCTTAACAGCCGCAGCTCTCGTTGATTTATAAGTTTCTTGTCCAGTTAAAGTTGAGGGAGTGTGTACTCTTATAAGATTGCTTGCCACATCAATATCAGCTGCAAAATTCTTCATATCTAATAAAGCGTTGAATGCTTTATCCCATGGAACATCGACTAATTCTGCTGAAATAGCTCCTGCAACTTCATCGCCTACTAATATATTAATTTCTCCAATTTTACCCATTAAACTCATGGCTTCATTGTAATCTAAGTTTTGAAAATTAAGAGTTACCGATTGTTTTAAAAGTTGAAACTCGTCAGGTATAAGCAAGTAATTTCGTGTCTTCTGAGATGATATTTTTTTTCTTTTTTCTAATAAATCTGTATCCTCAATTCTAGGTTTTGGTCCCATTTCAACTGTTTTATCAACTTCAATTGTTCCAGATTTTTTAATATCCTCTTTTATTAAAGGAGTATTATGATTAAATGTCTTAGATTTACCAAGCTGACCAGATGCACAGCCAGTTAAGCTGAGTACTAAAAAAGAAAACAAAACAAATATTTTTATTAATCTAAAATTCATCAGTTTCCTTTATTTTATTTTTAAAATTAATTGTCATATAGGTGTCGTCTGCCTTTTGAAATACTGCTTCGTTAAGTGTCATATCAACTAACTTTACTCCATCACTTAATTCTTCATGTAATTGCAGAGTTATAATTTCGCCTGAAGCATTAACTAAAGAAACATAACTCTCGTAAGAGCCTGAAATAACTCCAACAAGTTTAAAATTATATAAACTCATTTCTTCACGATCCCCAGTTTGACCTGTTGAAATTATACTTGTTCCACTTCCACTTCCTAAAGAGGAGTTTCCAGCAAAAGGGTCATTTAAAGGTAATGGTTCCTCAGTATTTTTTCCCACATCGTGACTATCGGCTATTACATTGTTTGGAGTAATGCTCATAAAAAGCAACACCAGAAATAAGGTTATAGTTTTAAAAAAAATCATTTGCTAATCCTACAATAGTTAAAGTTCCATCAACTTTTATCGTGCCAGCTGAAGTTCCTTGCACAACTTTTATTGATTCTTCGTCAAAATTAAGCATTTTCTTTGACAGAGATATTTGTCTTTTAAATTTAATATAGCCTAAAAAATTACCTGTAATTTCAAAATCCACAGGAATTTTATAATAAGCTATATTTTTTACACTTTTCTTTTTGGTCGTCTTTTTCTTTTTCTTTTTCTTTTTATCTAAAATATCTGATCTACTAATTGCTTCTGGTTTTTTCTTTTCTATTTTTGAAATAACTAAACCATTTTGTCCTGCAAATTCACTTAGAGTTTGATAAAGCCCTTCAACTTCTGCTCTGGAATGAAATAATGTAGAATATTTTTCATAATCGGGTCCTAGTTTTTTTATCTTACTTTTGTTTGCTTTTATTTTTTTGTTGAATTCAATTATTTCATTTTGTTTAACGATCATATCATCTAGTTTAATTTTTTTAGAATTTACAATTGGATTTTAAATAGAATAGTAAATAATTAGAAAAAAAATAATTGCTCCTAAAGCAATTCCGCTTTTTATAAGAGTCTTTTCATCGGTAAAAGTTAAAACCTTTGCTTTTAAATCTTCTATTTTTAAATTATTTAAATCCATTTTTTATCCTTTTTTAATTTTAACGAAAATTTTAAAACCTTTGCTAGCTTGTCCTGTTTTATTAGAACTATTTGGTAATTGCATTGAAGTTAACGATGCTTGTTGAATTAATTTTTTACTACTTAAATTACCAATTAACCTTAAAATATCTTGATCACTAGCAGCAACACCTTGAATTATAACTTGGCTTTTTCCGTTATAGTCTACAGACTCAAATTTTACTCTATTAGGAACACTCGATGCTATTTGTGCTAAAACTCTATAACTAATTTCTTTATTTGATTTTAAACTTTTACTTAATTTTAAAGTTTTTGTAATTAAACCTAACTCTTTAGTGCTTTTTGCTTTTTCTTTTGTTTTAACAACGTGCATTGAAAGAACATTTTCATAATTATTTAATTTTTTGTTATAGGAATGAATATTCCAAAAAGATAATGTGAAAAGTATTAAATAAATCCCTATTACTCCTCCTACCACCCCCTTAAATGCAAAATTTGAAACAGCTTTTATTTTCTTTTCTTTAATTAAACTTTTTCTATTTGGTAATAAGTTGATGTTTTTGACTGCAGTTACAAATTTGTAATACCCAAAGACATCTAATTTTCTAAAAGCAAGTCCAATAACTGTTGATAAATAAGATCGATTTTTTAAAGTAATAGCTTGTTTTAGTTGTTCTGGAACTTTCAAGCCATCTAGTGGATCAAATAAATTAAATCCTGTATTGATTAAATTTTTTCTAAAAATTCCTAAAAAAATATCTACATTTGGTAGGTTTGAAACTACTTTTATGTTTCTAATTCTTTTTTCATATTTAGTTTCAAAGTCCTGTATCGCTTGTTTTACTTGTGTACTAAACCTTCTACTTAAAGCTTCTCTTTCTTCATGATTCCCTGAATCTAGTAAAATTTTTCTATCCTGACCTCTTAAAAAAATATCAGTTATAATTGGATTATTATTATATAAAATCATTAAATAATTTTCATCTAAACCAAATTCTAATACTGCTGTTAAATTATTATCTTCTGCACTTTTAGAAATTTGATTAATTTGATCTACAGCTGATTTTAATGCAAAACATTTAACATCAATAATTACGGGATTAAGACCACTATTTTTAATTATGGAGGTATAATTGTTTATGTCAGACAATTTTGATGCAACAAATAAAATATCCATCGTATTTTCTTTTTGATTTCTATTTATTACTTGATGAAAAATAGAATAATCATCTAGGTTGTCAGTTAGTTGAACCAAATTTTCCCAAAGTGAATTAGTATCAATTGCTTTTGCTAATTCTTCTTCAGTCATTAACGGAGCTGTTACTACACGGATTATCGCACTTGTTACTGGAATTGCAATTGCAGCATTTGTTGTTACAATTTTTGCTTTTTGTAAAGCAATCGTTAATTCATTACTTACATGATCAGCATTTTCTAAAACTGAAGCTTCATCTGGTAAATCAATAGGATGTATAAAAAATTTATCAAGAACCCACTGATTTTCTTTATTGTTTGAAATCTGAGCTAATCTAATTTCTGTATTATTAAGTTCTATGCCTAAAATTTCTTCACCTTGAGCAGATTTTTTTCCAAGTCGTGCTTTAAAAAAACTCTCAACCTTTCCTACAAAATTATTTTTTCCTAGTGCAGAAATTTTATTTGTTAAATCTTTTTTATCAAAACTTATTTTTTTTAATTTAATACTTTTAATTTTTTCAAAAACACTTAAATTTATTTTTGACTCTGAAGCTTCTTTATTCTCAACTGAAGCAGCAACATTTTGTGAAGCAGTTACAGGTTCTGTTTGTTCTGGTAGTACAGATGGTTCTTCATTTATTTCTTCTATTGTTTCTTGATGAACCTGTTCTTCTTTTTTGTTTTCTGCATGAATGTCATCAAACCATTTTTCCAATATTGGTATAGCCTCTTCAAGATTGGGAGTTCCTGATGAAGAAATTTTTTGTTTTCCATCAATATAAATTCTGCCAACAAAGTTTTTTGATTTTAGCTCACCTTTATATTTATCTTGTCTAACATATATGTGTAACCTGCCATCTTTTTTGTGAATTAACTCGCGATCGTTATTTTCTTCAATTTTGGGTTGTGTTTCTTCTTGGTTTTCACCTGATGTCACAGAAGGATTATTTTCAGCAGAACTAGATTCACGCTGTGATTGATTCTCATCAACCTTGAGATTTTCATTAGTCTCTTCGTTATTATTAATATTGTCTTTATTATCTTCGTTCATAATTATTATAATAAAATTTTTTCTCTAACACCAAACTTAAGAATCTCTAACACAAAATAATAATGTAATCATAAGTTGTGGACCTAAAATGGGTGACGCATCAAAAATTCAAAAACATTTTAACAATTAATCTTTTAAAATTTTAAGAATTAAATTGAATCATAGGTTATGAAAATAAAATGCTTAATTTATTGAAATTGAAAATTGTGAAATTATCGATTTAAAATAGAAAGTATAAAAAATAAGAAGAAATATTTAATTTTATTATAAATTTTGCAATTTTTCGTTAAATAAACAAATTTGTTTGTGTTAGAGTAATTTTAACATTGTGTTAGAGTATTTTGATATTGTGTTAGAGTAATTTATCAAAATAAAAATTATTTTTTACTCAAAAAATCAATAAATATGATTTTTTTCATTTTTATCTTGAATTACAACTTTTGTGTTAGAGATATTAGTTTTGTGTTAGATAATAATT
>ENA-OWPI01003183-OWPI01003183.1-marine-metagenome-genome-assembly--contig:-NODE-3183-length-14343-cov-10.652390_pt1 | contig 14343 bp, 10 predicted proteins | sample MGYA00238138_ERZ651775 | MGnify/ENA primary metagenome ERZ651775 (study PRJEB26906, sample SAMN06265043) | marine metagenome | isolation source: Helgoland LTER site | place: Germany:Helgoland, sampling...
TCACGAGACAATTTCAAGCTAAACCGTGCCGCCGCTCTTACTGAGTGGCGCCAACTATTCAGCGCATAGCCTCAGGCTGCGCCAGCAATCCGATGCGAGTTCTCATTAGTTTAACAGCACCGAAAAAGGATATCGCAGATGTGTAGCGGCTCCTAAAATTTAGGTTGGGTAAGGGCCATGCCGCAATGACTTTACCGCTGGCAAACGTACAAAAACTATGCGAAACACAACCTAGGTTAAGGGCTGCATCGGGACTAAAAATGGTAGGCGCCACCTCTTCCCCTTCGCCGCAAGGCACGGTGAGCCGCTCCGAGGGAGCTGTTCGTGTTCTCTCGGTGGCGGAGGCAAGCCTTGCACACACTGACATCTGTTCATTCTACGCTGAAAACTGGGAACGTCCGATCGCATTGTCGAGGGAGGACTTTTCAAATTGGCAGTTTAACGCATCACCCGCAGCGTTTGGCCAAAATTGCAGTATCGTGGCACTGGAGGGTGACAAGATTATTGCGGTGATGGGGGTTACGCCCGCCGCCTTCCTTGTTGACGGGCGAAGGCAGACAGGCGCGGAGCTCACAACTTGGGTCGTCGCACCCGCGGCGAGGGGCAAGGGTGTGGGGCATAAAATCCTGACGGCTTTGCAGGACCGCTACGATGTACTGACCGGAGCAGGGATCACGGCGGCGGCTGTACCGCTTTACCTCAAGGCGGGATTCGCGTTTCTGGCCCATACCCCGAGATTCTTTCACATCAGTGACTTCGAGACGGTACAGCGGTTTGCACCTGCGTCTCCGAGCGCCCTCAAGTTGACCGTAGATCGCCAGTCCGCAGCAGCGCAACTGAAATGGCACGCGACCGCTGTTTCGGCAGCAGACCTTGCTGCACAGGCTGCGGCGCTTTCTTCGGTCGGACATTTCGCGCACGATGCCGAACGATTATCTTGGCGATACGACCATCACCCGGCCTTTGAATACGAGGCATTCTTGATCAAGGACGCCCATCAATCTGGTGCTGGCGCCGGTGTGGTCTTGCGCGCTGACCGTGTCGAAGGCACACCAATCTTACATGTCATCGACATCTTCGGAGACCCCGACGATCTGTCTGCGGCGCTGGCGTTTGTCGAATGCGAGGCCCGACGCCGATGCGCTGCGTTCGTCGATGTCAGCCTGACCTTGGGATCAATCTGTGCGCGCATTCGTGCCCGAGGCTGGAGTTCGGCGATTGATTATCCGCTGGTCGAGTTACCCTCGCTGTTCTATCCGGTTGAACTCCGCCGACCTGCGACAACATCTATGGTGATATGGGCGCGTGAGGGGCGTGAAGGTCTGTATGATTTTTCACGCCTACACATAACCCGTGGCGATATGGATCTAGATCGTCCAACACTTGAATGGTACGAAAGGAACGCCTGTTGACTGCTGCCTTACCTCTTCTTACCACCGTGATGTATCACTATGTCCGACCCGTTGCACAAAGCGCATTCCCTCGACTCAAAGCACTGGAAATAAATGATTTCCTTGGCCAACTCGATCATCTTCAGGCGCACTATAATATGATATCGCCCCAAGATTTGTCGACAGTGCTTTCAGGGGAGGGCGCCTTGCCATCCCGTCCGTGTCTTTTGACCTTTGATGACGGCTATTCGGACCATTACCGCTATGTGTTTCCTGCCCTTGCGTCGCGCGGACTGAGCGGGCTGTTTTTCCCGCCACGATCTTCGCTGATGGAACGCAAGATGCTGGAGGTCAATCGCATCCAGTTCACGCTTGCAAACCATCCGGATCCCGAAGCCCTTGCAGATGAACTCGACGCCCTGTTGCGGGCGGACGGGCGATTTGAACCTGCGGTACTGCGCGCCACCCATTTCTTCCCGAACCGGTTTGATGGCGCTGGCGTCGCGTATGTAAAGCGGGTGTTGCAACATGTCCTGCCACCCGATCTGCGCACAAATTTGACCGGAAAACTCTTTCGCGAGCACGTGAGTGAAAATGAAGCGGCATTCGCGGCAGATCTCTATCTGACACCCGATCACGCGCGAGAAATGCGGGCGAGTGGTATGGAATTTGGGGGGCATGGAGATTTGCATCTATGGCATGGTCAAGCCTCTGCTGACCAACTTGCAAATGAGGTCGATGGCTCTGTCGCTGCTTTGGCTGCCATCGGCGCGCCCGTTAAAGGCGGTTTTTATTGCTATCCATTTGGCGACGAAAACGACGATGTCGCCACTGTGGTCCGCGACGCAGGTTTCGCCAATGGATTTACGGTGGTGCCCGAGTTATGGTCGCCCGCGGGGGACCCTTTGCGGATATCGCGGCTTGACACAAATGACTTGCCCGTTGCAGTCCAACCGGATTGCCCTTGGCTTTTGAAGGTCGCGGGGTCGGGGGAGGCATGAAAAGTCCCCTTGCAAGCGGTACGACGTTCTGATCAGGTTTGTGTCATGATTATTAAAGTGTTCTTAGTCTTTTATCGGTTGTTGTGGATCATGCTTGTTCCGCTCGTCCTGATTTATCTTTGGCACAGGGGCAGGCGCGATGCGGATTATAGCGGCCATCTGGCGGAGCGTTTCGGATTTTACCGTCGGTCACTTCCGCAAGGCGCACTGTGGTTTCACGCCGTGAGCTTGGGCGAAACACGCTCGGCCATCGGATTGATCCGACTTGTCCTCGCGCGCGGCGACAAAGTGGTTCTGACGCATTTTACGCCCACGGGACGGCGCGAATCCGAACGTCAGTTCAAGTCCGAAATTGCCTCAGGGCAATTGGTGCCGATCTGGGTGCCATTCGATATGCAATGGTGCTACCGGCGCTTTTTCCGAGCATGCCGCCCAAAGATTGGCCTCACACTCGAAGTTGAAATCTGGCCCTCGATGATCTTCGCGGCCCGTACGGCTGGTATACCTTTGTACATGTGCAACGCCCAGTATGCCTCGCGACCGCTTGCGCGGGACAGCAGGGGTTTGCGTCTTCGCCAGCGCGTCATCAAAGGCTTTTCCGGAGCCTTCGTGAAATCCCCGCTTCAAGCAGAACGCTTCGCCTCCGTAGGCCTTGAGAATATCACGGTCACCGGCGAATTGCGCTTTGATCAGCCAGTGCCGCCTGCGTTGATCAAAGCGGCTGCTCGCTTGCGGCCCGCACTGGCCCAGCGACGAGAGGTCATTGCAATAGCCAGTGGCGATCAAGGCGAGGAGCAGCTGTTTGTTGATTTGGCCACACAGCTTGTTGCAGATGCGCGCGCGTCGGGGCGGCTCGCGCCCCTCATCGTTTATGTGCCCCGTGCTCCTGAACGCTTTGCTGCCGTTGCCCAAGGATTGATTGACGCAGGACTTCGCGTTTTGCGCCGCAGTGAGGTGCTTACCCCCGAACTGGACCACAAAACCCAGATCGACGGCGCCGACATCTTTCTTGGCGACAGTCTTGGAGAAATGTTCTTCTATCTTTCGCTGGCTGACCGTGTAGTCGTTGGTGGCGGCTTTTTGGAACGTGGGGCGCATAATATCATAGAACCCCTGATGATGATGAAGCCCGTGTTGACTGGACCCTATGTCTGGACCATCGAATTTCCGTTTACCGAAGCCGAGGCTGCGGGTATTGCTATCAAACTGCCCGACCAAGCCGCACTGGTAGCAGCACTTTCGCAACCGGCAATAGAACAACGCGACGCGATAGAAGGCTTTCTTGCTGAACATTGTGGCGCAAGCGCACTAACGCTCCGTGCCATCGATAAAGCGATTGGTGAGCAAGGCAATTCGGATTGAGTTGACAGGGGCCTTTGCCAATCACAGCGAAGGGATCGAAGGGTACTGTCAGACAAAACGAGCTTGAGACAACCAATGTTGTTCTCAGGCCTTAAGACCAAGTTCAATCGGCTCACAGTGGAATATATTGACTAATGACTATTCTTAGCTTATCGAATTCTGAATTCTGAATTCTGAATTCCGAGATTAGTAAAGAGGTGTAAATGAAGCTCCTTGGATCTCAGCCAAGTTTGGCGGAACAAGTTTATGACGCCATCGTTGACGAAATCGCGGCGGGTTCGCTACCGTCCGGTACACACCTTGTGCAGGAACAAATTGCCGAACGTCTGGGTGTTTCGCGCCAACCGGTGCAGCAAGCGATGGGATTGCTCAAAGCAGATGGCATGGTGCAAGAGCAAGGCAAGCGGGGGCTCTATGTGGCAAAGTTAGATGGTGCAGCGATGCGGCACCACTATGAAATTCGCGCGGTGCTAGACGGGTTGGCCGCGCGCCTGACAGCGCTACGCGCACACAATGACGCATCTGTCGCCAATCAGTTCCGCGAGCGTGCCGAGAAAATTCTCGCATTGGGAAAGATTGCAGTCACCGAAGACCAGATAGCCAACCAAGTGCGCCATGACATGGCACTGCACAAGCTCATATACGAGATGTCGGGCAACCCGGTTCTGGCACGCACAGCCGAACCGCACTGGCGCTTCCTGCAGCGCGCCATGGGTGAAATCCTACGCCGCGCCAAGCTACCGGTCGAAATCTGGCAACAACACGCGGAAATCGTTAAAGCCATATCGACAGGGGACGCCGAAGACGCGGAGCGTTTGATCATCAGCCATGACCTTGAGGCGGCAGAAACACTGCACACCGCATTGCTGGCACAGGAACGACCGTAGCGACTTCCATTTCAGGGAAGGGAGGAAAGGGGAATGAACTCAATGCTGACTATCGGCGAGATGCTGACTGCGCAGGCGCGCTTGCAGTCAGACCGTATCGGTGCACGTGATCTTGAACGTGCGATGACGTTCCATGAATGGAATGCGCGGGCCTGCGCACTTGCCAACGGATTGCTGGACATGGGGCTGAAGAAAGGTGACAGGGTTGCCGTTCTGGCTTTCAACCGAGTCGAATGGGTCGAGATCTATGCCGCCGTCGCCAAGGCCGGTCTAGTTGCCGTTCCAATCAACTTCCGCCTGACCGCGCCCGAAGCGCGTTTTATCGCCGCCGATTGCGCGGCATCAGCCTTGATAGCGGAAGAAGCGCTCGTCTACGTTGCTGAAGCAATTCGGGAAGGGCTGGATATACCCGCCGATAACCATCTCCTGATCGGCGGGCACCACGAGGGCTGGCAAGGCTACGAAGAGTTGATCGCGGCAGCATCGCGCGAGGAACCCGCCGTTAAGGTGACGCCTGACGATACATGGTGCCTGATGTATACCTCCGGAACCACCGGCAACCCAAAGGGCGCGATCCGCTCGCACCGCGGTATGACAATGCTCGCTCTGATGACCGAGGTGGAACTGGGGCTTGGACGCGATGACAACGCACTTCTGGTCATGCCAATGTGCCACGCTAACTCGCTGAATTTCTTTACTGCCTTCCTCTACATTGGAGCGCAGGTCACGGTCTTCTCGTCAGCCAGTTTCGATGCAGCTCTTTGCCTACGCACCATTGGCACCTACGGCATCACTTTTTCATCTCTGGTTCCCACGCACTACCAGATGATGCTGGATATCACCGAAACAGACCTCGGGGATACAGGGTTTGCCAGCGTGGCCAAGCTGATGATTTCCTCAGCACCTGCCCGCGTGGAAACTAAACGCGCAATTATGCAGATGTTTCCAAATTCCGGCCTGTTCGAACTCTATGGCTCGACCGAACAGGGTTGGGCCACGATGCTCCACCCGCACGAACAGTTCGACCACCTCGGATCCGTCGGGCGCGAGGTCGTCGGCTCTGCTCCGATCAGAATTCTGGACGATAACGGCAAGGAAGTGCCGGACGGTCATGTGGGCGAACTTTACTCCTGCGGCCCTTACGCCTTTGAGGGGTATTGGAACCTGCCCGAAAAAACCGCCGAGGCGTTCCTTGGCAAATATCTATCAGTTGGAGATATGGCGATGCGCGACGCGCACGGCTTTATCAAGCTGATCGACCGCAAGAAGAACATGATCATTTCGGGCGGCGAAAACGTCTATCCGACAGAGGTCGAGGCCATTCTCGGCCAGCATCCCGAAGTCAAGGATGTCGCCGTTGTTGGCGTGGCAGACGACAAATGGGGTGAAAGAGTCGAGGCCGCATTGGTCTTGCGAGAAGGCGCGGAGGTGAACGCGCAGGACCTAATCGAATGGACCCGCGACAAGCTCGCCGGCTTCAAACAGCCGCGCAACATCATCTTCCTGTCTCAGGACGAAATGCCGCGCAACACCACCGGTAAAATCTTACATCGCGTACTCCGGGATATGCTGGCCGAGCGCGCTTCCGTTCAAACCCAAGGAGAAGTCAAGTGACCGAAACTCAGGACCTCAACCGCGACGATGACAGTGTCGCCGCATGGATCGCCAAACTACTGCAGGAACGCGGCATCGACAGGGTCTTCGGCCTGCAAGGCGGCCATATCCAGCCGATCTGGGACAATCTTGGCAAGTTGGGCATCCGCATCATCGACGTTCGGGACGAGGGTGCCGCCGTTCATATGGCCCATGCGCATGCAGAACTGACCGGCACATTTGGTGTTGCGATGGCAACGGCGGGTCCCGGTGTGACGAACTGCGTGACTGGGATGGCCAATGCATCGCTTGCGCGGGTGCCGGTCCTGCTGATCGGCGGCTGCACCTCGCGGCCACAGGCGAACATGGGCCCACTGCAGGACATACCACACGTTGACATCATGCGCCCCGTCACACGCTATTCCCGCACCGCGCGCGTGGCCGAGCAAGTGATCCGCGAACTGGACGAAGCGATTGCCCGCGCACAGGGAGATATGGGAGAGCCAGGTCCCTCTTACATAGAAGTGCCGACGGATATTCTCCGGACGCGTGTTGCTGCGAGGTTGATCCCTGCTGACTGGATGTCTGCAAAACCTGCGCGTGTGACAGCCTCAGATGCCAAGACCCTAGCCGAGGCGGTTGCCTCAATAAAGGCCGCCAAGCGACCACTAGTAGTCTCCGGTCGCGGCGCGCGCGGTTCGGCTGCAGCGCTGGTTCCCTTCCTTGATGCCATTGATGCCCTGTACCTTGATACGCAGGAAAGCCGTGGCCTTGTACCGTCCGATCATCCGTCAGTGGTCGGTGCAGTCCGCGCAGCAGCAATGGCGCAGGCCGATTTGGTGATCACACTTGGCCGAAAGCTCGATTACCAACTTGGCTTCGGCTCGCCCGCTGTCTTTCCCGAAGCAAGCTTCTTACGGATCTCAGACACCGCAAGCGAATTGGTCGACAACCGCCGAGGAACGCCGGAAATTTTAGCCCCTGTCAGTGTCACGCTTGAGGCATTGACCAAGGCGCTCGGGGACAATACCGACGCACGCGATAAAGACTGGTTGTCAGGGCTGCGCACCAAACATGCCTCCCGAATCGAGAAGGGTCGCACAACGCCGGCCCCGCAGACGGGACCTGATGGCAAAATTCACCCCATGGCAATTTTCAAAGCACTGCGCGATATTGCCGACTCCGACTATATTGCGGTAGCGGATGGGGGTGACTTGCTAAGCTTTGCACGAGTCGGGTTGACTGCGTCGACTTATATGGACGCAGGTGCTTTCGGCTGCCTGGGTGTGGGCGTACCTTTCGCCGTCGCGGCGGCACTAGCATTTCCTGAGCGGCAAGTGATCTCGGTCAATGGCGATGGGGCCTATGGGATCAACGCGATGGAAATTGACACCGCAGTGCGTCACGGCGCGAAGGCCGTGTTCATCGTTTCGAACAATGCCGCGTGGAACATCGAGCGCTATGACCAAGAGTTCAACTATGGCGGCCGTGTGATGGGCACAACGCTGCGCCATTCTGACTATGCCGCTATGGGCCGTGCACTAGGGGCCCATGGCGAAAGGGTAGAAAATCCTGCTGATTTAGCCGCATCGATCCGCCGTGGCCTTGAGAATGCGCCCGCTGTGATCGACGTCGTTACCTCTCAAGGGGTGGCGTCTTCTGATGCGCAAAAGGGACTAGGCTTTGTCCCCGATTATCAGGCACTGACCGCATGGGACGACGCAGAGCGCAAGCGACGCGAGGAGACATAAAAAGGTTTAGTCTAAAGTACAAGCGAGGATGCTATCAAACTAATGAAAACTCGCATCAGATTGCTGGCACAGCATGAACCTATGCGCTCAATAGTTGGCGCCACTCAGTGAGACAAGCGGCACGGTTCAGCTACATAGCGAGTTTTTTTGTCATTTACGGACGCTACAAATACAACCTGCCCACTTGAACCGAGTTTGATCTGAAATTGCCTCATTTTTTTGTACGCTAGTCATAACCCGTCATTTCTAAATAGCCGCGCCCTGTGTGGCTGCCTTGAACGATAATCGGACCCTCCCAGTAGGGGACTGAAGTATCCATCCATGCCTGTGGGTTTATCGCAGTCACCTCGACATCCACCCCACGATCAGGCAACCGCACATTCCATGTGGTCGGCACATCGCGTCCCCCAACATCAGAGATCGCAACCGGGTCAGCTTCAAACGCGCTGTTGGAATAGGAAGTTGTGGTACCGTTAGGGTCAATCCAAGTCGCAGAGGTATAGTAGCTACCATCGGTTTGGCGCAGGCGAAATCCCATTAATTTGCCATCCTCCAACGACAACGAGAACCAGTCCCATCCCGTTTGATTGTCAGAGAGCGGCTGAGAGGACCATTCGCGATCTAGCCAAGCATCACCAGCGACTTTTATACTACCCGTCGGAAGAATCAGGGTTCCCTCAATTGCGTAAAACGGTTGAGAGTAGTAATAAGAAGCTTGTCCTTCTGCAGATTTTACCGAGTATCCCTCATCGCCGTGAAATACCAAAGGGCCATCTGAATTCAGGACCATATCATAAGCAAAGTCCGGCCCACTCGCCGTCACGGTCAGCGTTGCAAAATCGGGGCCTACTAGCTGCCAATCGTCAATCCAGGCCTCAAACGGGTCGGCCTGTACCCCCGCCTGTCCAATACCACCACGGGCAAGACGCTCGGTCACGAAATGCGCGTCAGGAGTGGTTACCGCCGCGTGACCCATCCACAGCTGGGGTGAGGACCACCCTTTGCCAACATCTGACGTAAGCGCAGAGCGAAACAGCGTCCATTGGAGACCGTACGGCGTCCCATCAAGACCTTCGAGATTAGCAGTCAGATACCACCATTCAATCCGATAATCATCGTGGGGACCATGATCGATCGGAAAATCAAATTGTGCTGGGCGCTGCGGAGACGAAAAACCGTCGACATCAGTGCCGAGGCCCGCGAAGCCCTGTGCACTTGCGGTGATGGGCCAAAGCAAAAGGAGAAAGACTCTAGCGTTCATTTGCAAACACTTTCAGCAAATCCGCTGGCCGCGTCCGAGCAAGCTTTGTTGCAGGCCAGAGCGCGGCGATAACAGCAGCGACCACCGCAAAAACAGCGAGGCGCGCGTAGTCCAGTGGGAATAAGAACAGCGGTAAACGCCATCCGAAGGCCTCAACATTGACAACTGCCAACAACGTCCATGCCAGCGAGAGCCCTAGCGGCAATGCGAGAGCCGTGGTGAGTAGCGCCAAAAGGGCGGCACGGACGATTTCCAAACGGCCCAGCCGCGCGCGACTAATTCCCTGAGCCCAGATAGGGGCAAGTTGTGGAATGCGCATGGTAGCGAGGGTCAACAAACTCATCAAAATGGCAAAGCCCGCCACGGCGAGTGTCAGTATATTGAGCGCACCGGTCACCGTGAAGGTCCTATCAAACACCGCCAATGAAAACGCCTTGATACCTGCTTGATTGATCATGTTTACCTCAGTGAGGCCGAAGTGTGTGCCAAGATCGAGAGATAGGGCCGTCACGCGCGACGGATCTATGCGCACGCCAAACCTAAGGGGGGAAATATCGGGAAATAGGGCTGCAAACTTGGCTTCAGTAATGATGACCTGCCCGATTGGATTGCCGTAATCACCATAAATACCGAGAACTTTAAAGGGGTGCCCTGCAATCGTAATTTCATCACCAATCGCGATGCCCGCGCGACGCGCGAGTTGTTCGTTAATCGCGGCCGCCTGCCCTGCTTCAATCAGCGCCCAAGCGTCGGGTGCAGCATCCAAAAAAAGCCAGTTATCGCGGTATGTTGCATGGGCGATAGGACCGTAGATTTCAGATGGAAGGCCGCGGATGTCTTGATTAGCGGACTGAATTGGCAGAACCTTGTCAACACGGAGTTCAAGATAGGCGCGCAGGCTGGCGGCCTGTTGCGCGTCATCCGCATAGACGTAAAATTCTGAAGCAAGCCGTTGGTCAAGGAACCCTGTAAAGGTCAATCGGAAACTGCTCACCATCGTAGAAACACCAACGTTGGTAGCCATCGCGATCAAAAGCGCCATCAACGCCAGCGACAGGCCTGGAAGTTGTTGGCGCGTATCCGCCCAGAACCATTCCTCCATAATAGATTTGGCATGCCGCGCGCCAGCGGTAAGTAGACCGTCCAATATAACGGGTAGGGCAAGGGCCGCCCCAATCAGAAGAGCGGCAAGCATGGCAAAACCGGCCACTAGCCCACTGCCCAACCATCCTAGCAGACTGGCCGCAACAAGAAGAAACATAGCCAACACAGTTTGTATCAGGCGACTACGCCTGGCCTGCATCGCCCAAGCATGTGGCCGCGCCGACGCAAGGAGGGGCATACATGCCAAGCGCCAAAGCGACGCGGCTGCAGCCAAAGCCGTACCACCCACAGCAATAAGAAGGCTAGAGACCCACCATTCCGGCCGAAACTGCAAGGTGCCTGAAATCGATTGCCCGTAAAGACCCGATATAGTGGCAGCAACGTCAGGCAACAGCGAGGCAGCTATGAAATAGCCAAGCCCGACGCCGATCATGCCAGCCAATACTGAGATGCCTACCAGTTCAAATGCGATAAGGGCGATCAGGTGTACTAGGGGAAATCCTAGTGCGCGCAAAGTGCGAATGACCGGTCGACGCTGTTCAAATGCGAGGCCGATTGCGCCATGCACGATGAAAATACCCACAACAAACGAGAGGAGACCAAACGCCGTGAGATTTAAATGGAAACTGTCTGTCAAACGCCCCACGTCCGATCCACTTTGAGGCGGGATCAGTTCGAAATTTGGGGCGATCACTTCAAGTGGGGGCTGTATGATCGGTTGTTGTGGCGCAACGATTAGGCGCGAAATCTGCCCATCTAATCCCAACAGTATTTGTGCAGTGCCAACATCTGTTAAAATAACAGCAGGTGCCACATCGGATGACGGGAATTTGCGTACATCTACTTCACCCAACCGCTCAAGTGTTTCTTGGGTCGCAAACAAGATACCTCGTGTGATCATATCGACCGTCAACTTACCGTCACTCAGACCAACAGGAGTCAGACCACCCGGCGATGTCAGGGCATCTATTCCAATCAAACGGATGCCGTCCAATCGCCCTTCAACAACAGGGCTGACAAGCCAGCCCGCACGTCGCAAGGCAATGAAATCTTCCTGCGGTATTGTGCCTGTGCGAGCAATGATCTGGGCGAACATCCCCTCACCCAAAGTTTCAGCGGCGGCATCATATGAGGCGCGCGCTTCGGTGTTGACCGCCTGAACTCCCGACCAAAGCGCCGTCGCCAAAGACAGCCCCACCACCAACGTGAATAACTGCATCGGATTGCGACGCCAATGGGACAGCAACGCTAAAAGACCCGCATTTGTCATTCTTCAGCACGTTCGATTTGGCCTGCGCGCAAGTGTAAGCGGCGGCCCATACGTCCCGCGAGCCGATGTGAATGGGTGACCAACAACAGGGCAGCATCAGTTTCTATCGCAAGGGTCATCATAAGCTCCATCACCTTGTCGGCTGTTTCTTCATCCAGATTGCCAGTAGGTTCATCGGCAAGAATGAGTGCGGGCTTCGCCGCCAAGGTGCGCGCGATCGCGACACGCTGTTGCTGACCGCCTGAAAGTTGTTCAGGATATTTCCCCAACTGTGCAGACAACCCCAGCCGGTCTGCCAATTCCTTGATCCAGTTTTGGTCCAAACGGCCTGAAAGGCGGGCATGGAACCCAATATTGGACGCCACGGTCAGGGATGGAATCAGGTTAAACTGTTGAAACACTACGCTAACCTTGTCACGGCGCATGCCTGCGCGCCCAGCATCATCCATCGCCCCGATGTCCACACCATCAACTGCCACAATACCGCTGTCAGGTTGATCGAGGCCTCCAATAATGTGGAGCAATGTACTTTTACCACTGCCCGATTCGCCTGTGAGAGCAAGTGTTTCGCCTCGCGCCAGAAGCATTTTGATACCCCGCAGAACAGGCAAATGGCCATCAGGTCCGGCGTAAGACTTGTGCAGATCGCTTACGGATAGAAGCATGGGCTTCGGTTGATCCTTCGGTAATTGGAAACTTATTACCTAAACTAGCGGTGAGGCGAAAAATTTAAAGGGGTGTTCGATTTTGCGCATATGCTTCATCGCAACGTCAGAAGAGGAGGTTTGAGGGTGCCGTTAGACAAAAAGGGGGTCTTATTGGGCGTCCAGTATAGCTTTAACCTATGCGCTCAAAAGTGGTGCTTCATAGCGAAGCTGCGACACGGTCCAGCTTGAAATTGACTCGTAAAACATTTGATGATTATCCCGTCTAGTTTGATTAAGCCCTACTCAGATTTCTGATAATTTTTGATAAAATATCAGATTTCATGGGTGCTATATTGCAACTGCGGGCAATCCAGCTATCTGACATCGATGAGAAATAGACATAGTGAAGCTGGTGCTCGCCCCATCTCAGTGCCAGCCAGACGTTTTGAACGATTGGGAAAGCTTGGTTCCTTGTCTGCAGGTATAGCCAGCAGCATGGCGCTAAATAGCGTTAAACAATTGGGACAAGGCAAACGCCCCTCTTTACGCAACCTATTGTTGACGCAATCCAACGTCCAACGTGTGTCAGACCAACTGGCGCAAATGCGCGGTGCGGCAATGAAAATAGGTCAACTCATGTCTATGGACGCTGGGGATGTACTTCCACCAGAATTGTCCCAAATCCTAATGCGCTTGCGTGACAATGCAAATCCCATGCCTCCTGCCCAATTAAAGAGGGTTTTAAACGCTGAATGGCCAGTTCAATGGTTACGGTCTTTCGATAAATTCGATGTACGACCAATCGCTGCAGCTTCCATCGGGCAGGTGCATCGAGGCCAACTTAAGGATGGACGCGATCTTGCCATTAAGGTGCAATATCCTGGTGTTGCCAAAAGTATCGATAGCGATGTTGCAAATGTTGGTATTTTGATGCGTATGTCTGGTCTGTTGCCTAAAGGTTTCAAACTGGCCCCGTATCTGGAGGAAGGCCGCAAACAACTCCACGCAGAAACCAACTATAACCGAGAAGCTACTCAACTAGTGCGGTTTGGTGATTTGCTGGCAAATAAAACGCAGTTTGTTGTTCCCGAGCTTCACAATGACTGGAGCACACCAAATATTCTGGCAATGACTTATGTAGCAGGCGTGCCAATTGAACGTGTTACGGAAGAACCCCAAGAAATTCGTGATCAAGTTGCCAAAGACTTAATTGACCTCACTCTGCACGAGTTATTCTCCTATGGAGTAATGCAAACAGATCCAAACTTTGCCAATTATCTCTATCAACCAGACAATCACCGGATCGCCTTATTGGACTTTGGTGCAACCCATGAAATTTCGCAGCCTGTAGTACAATTTTACCACCGACTCATGCTCGCCGGTTTTGCTGGCGATGATGTAGCCCTAGAAGCGACGATAAAGGACATTGGTTTTATCGATGAAAACATAAAAGATAACCAAGTCAAACAAATAGTCCATATAGTCAAATTTGTATTCGAAACATTACAAGAAAATCTCTATCTGGATTTTGCAAACACAAAATTAGCAACGGATCTTCAGGACTTAGTAATTTCTTTGGCTAAGGATGGCTTCACACCACCACCATTGCCAATAGACGTTCTCCTAATACAGCGAAAATTTGGTGGGATGTTTCTCCTAGCAGCTAAACTCGCTGCTCGGGTCGATGTCGTCTCATTAGTCGCAGATCACTTGCAAGGCAGTGCACCGAGTTACTTACCCCATAGCCCCCCTGTGGCCCATGCATAGGCCCTCTAGTGCTACTGTAACGGTATTCTGGGATACTGGGTAACAACAGTAACCATCATGCATAAGCTCCATACGAAGTGTCAGAGACATATATACAGCCCGCACCCTACCGCACAGATGAAACCGTCAAGTCATAGTTAAACAGGCTAATGCTGCTGGTTGACGATACCCAAAACCCAATCGCAGGTCAGGGCTATGTACGGTATCCCTAGGGGGTGGGGTGGCACATGCAGGGGGGGTCTGCATTACTGACCAGATTACTGACCAATATGCGCCTTATTGCAGTGAACTGAGGTATGCTGTATCCAG
>ENA-OWPI01003184-OWPI01003184.1-marine-metagenome-genome-assembly--contig:-NODE-3184-length-14340-cov-16.980509_pt1 | contig 14340 bp, 1 predicted proteins | sample MGYA00238138_ERZ651775 | MGnify/ENA primary metagenome ERZ651775 (study PRJEB26906, sample SAMN06265043) | marine metagenome | isolation source: Helgoland LTER site | place: Germany:Helgoland, sampling...
ACTTAAGGTCACCGCGCTTGTATAGGTTTGTGTACCGGTGGTGGTCACATCACCGCCAAGGTTGGAGGTGCCGGAGATGGTTAAGCTTGAAGTATTAGCAGTGTTACTAATCGTACCGTTTAAAGTGAGGGTGGCTGCAGTGAGTGCCGCTTGTAAATCCAGAGTGGCGCCCGTGTCAATCACAAGATCAGTTGCACTATTGAGGTTACCGGTGAGTTTAAGGGTACCCGCACTAATGGTGGTGTCCCCGGTGTAGGTGTTGGTGGCACTTAAGGTTAAGGTACCGGAGCCGGTTTTCTCTATCGAACCAGCTCCTTCAATGGCACCACTGATGGTTTTATCATTAGTAGCATCGCCGAAGGTAAGTGTTTTAGTGATTGCGATGTTAATGGTACCGGCACCGGATAATGATTGAATGGTATCGGTTTGATCGACATCGTAAACTGCACCGGATGCAACGCTTACATCGGTGGTGTCGGCTAAGGTACCGGTCACTGTAAGGGTACCAGTGGTAATGGTGGTGTCACCGGTGAAGGTGTTATTGCCACTGAGGGTTAAAGTGCCGGAGCCGGCTTTGTTAACAATGGTGTCGGTACTGATAATACCGGAGATCTCACTGCCTGCACTGGTTGAAGTAAGGTTGAGTTCACCAAGGTTGGCAAGATTGCTATTGATATCAATATCACCTGCACCAGTGTTAATGCTGAGGTCGTATTCGGCGTAGGTGGCAGCGTTATAAGAATAGTTGACCACCACGATACCGGACCCGCCATCGCCGCCTGTTGGAGTTTGCGAATTACCGCCACCGCCACCACCACCACCGCCGGTGTTGGCAGATCCATCTAAACCATCGGTGTATTGATAACCGCTTGGTGCAGATGCACCACTACCACCATTACCGCCACCTCCTAGGCCACCATTACCGCCTAAGCCATCACTACCCGATCCGCCGCCACCGGCATAGTATGTTGATGTGCCTGTAATAGAATTCGCTAAACCTACACCACCTGTAGGTGAGGTTGAATAATAACCAGAAGGCACATTTGCATTAGTTGATAACAAAACTGCTGAAGCATTCAATTGACCTGCTCCACCAGCACCACCACCAGCGCCACCTGAATTACCTGAACAGTTGTTACCGGTGCAGTTATTAACCCCAGCTTGATAGCCTGTACCTGCATTTCCCTGCGATGCTGTTCTTATATAAGCATTGCTAACATTCCAGCCTGTACCGCCTGATGAACCGCATCCGTTGGTCGGACAAGCTGGTGGAGGTGTACTACCACCACTATAAGATCCACCACCACCACCACCATAAGCTTCTACAGCTCCGAAGAACGAGCTTGTGCCATTGCTTCCAACTACTCCATAAGTGCCGCCTGTGCCGCCTGAGCCTATCGTGACTGAATAAGCTGTATTTTCAGTCACTGAATATGCTGTGTTGTAGACATAACCACCAGCACCACCGCCGGCACCAGCAAAGCTACCGCCACCGCCACCGCCACCGGCAACCACTAAAAGTTTGGTGGATGTCACATTGTCTGGAGTGGTCCATGAATAACTACCTGAGCTATAGGTTAATGATCCTGTCCCTAAAGTAGTGGATGAACCAGATGCTGTACCTGTTGAATAAGTTGAACCAGAATCGGTAGAGTATTTATAACTACCACTACCTAGGAACTGAATGATGCCTGATTCTGAACCACCGGAAACCAGTGCCGTATTAACATCCCCATCAATTTGTACATTGCCACCTAAGGTATTTAAACCGACATCGGCACTTAAAGTAATGTCACCGGTATAGGTTTGTGTACCACTGGTGGTCACATTGGCACCAAGGTTGGAAGCACCCGACACTGCTAAGGATGCTGCATCAACGATATTGGCATCTAAATCTAAGTTACCGGTAATACTGATTGCACCTAAGCCAACAGTGTCACCGACGAGACCACCAAACTGGATGGAGCCGGTGGTGCCACCAGTATTAATAGTGAGGTTTCGGGTTTGGTCTGCATCACTGTCAATGGTGCCACCGAAGGTCACATCACTATTGGTGGTAGTCAGTGTTACTGTGGCTGCACTTAAGGTCACCGCACCGGTATAGGTTTGTGTACCACTGGTGGTCACATTGGCACCGAGGTTACTTGTTCCTGACACAGATAAACTAGCCGCTGAAGTAATCGCCGCATTCAGATCTAGGTCACCGGTGATGCTGATCGCACCGAGTGGATTAGTTGCTCCTAAGGTGTCAGCGGTGGCGTTGCCGAAGATGACATCGGCGGTAATGGATTCTGCATCTGCCCCATTTAAATTCAGGGTTAATGCTCGAGCACTCACTCCATCTGAATCAATGGTGCCGTTAAAGGTGATGTTGCTGTCAGTGGTGGTTAAAGTCACCGTTGCTGCACTTAAGGTCACCGCGCTTGTATAGGTTTGTGTACCGGTGGTGGTCACATCACCGCCAAGGTTGGAGGTGCCGGAGACGGATAATGAAGCGGTGTTAGAGATAGCTGCATCAAGATTTAAGTTACCGTTAATATCAATTACATTTAAACTATTATTTGCACCCACTGTGTTTGCAAATTGAACGGTACCATCTGCACCGTCACCACTGTTGTCCATATCAATGGTTAGATCACGTGCAGTACCATCGCCATCAACAGTTGAACCAAGGGTAATGTTACTGTCAGTGGTGGTTAATGTAGTGTCAGCACCAAGAACTACGGCGTCATTATAAGTTTGTGTTGAGGAAGTGGTGATCGCACCACCATTAATATAAGTAGTTCCCGATGCATTGGTGGTTAATGTAGTTAATGCAGTTGTGTTTCCTACCGCACGACTAAAGGTATTATCACCTGTGGTATTAACAGTTAAACTATAAGCACCATTCACCGTTCCGCCTAAGGTAATCGCACCTGCCGTATTACCCGATAATATGGTATTGGCTGTCAATACAATTGGAGTTCCAGCATCGCCTAGGCTTATTGCAGTATTGGTTGTTTGTATCGTACCTGCAAGATTGACTTGGCTTGGAGCAGCTGCCGTTACACCCCCAGTAAAGGTTGTGGTATCTCCTGTACCATTACCAAAGGTCACATAACCTGAGTTACTGAAAGTCACTGCATTCGTAATGGTTGAAGTGGTACCGTTGAGGATCACATTATAAGCTTCAGCAGCTGTATTTAAGGTAGTGGCACTAACATTGCCGTTAAAGGCAATACTAGCTGCATCCGAAGTATCGGTTAAGTTAATGGTGGTTGCGGTTACTGTGCCGCCTACTGTCGTACCGCCTGTGTGGGTTAGGGTTAAAGTATTCACAGTCACCGCATCAGACAAAGTTAAGGTGCCGGTATTGTTAACGGTGAAGACATCAAGTTTATCGTCAGCTCCAATGATACCCGTGACACTAACGCTACCCGAACCGGTGACTAACGATAGATCACGGTAGGTGGTATCGAAACTATTAATCGTGGAACCAAAAGCAATATTATTATTAGTAGTGGTTAATATGACACCTGCGTTTAAGGTTACCGCACCGCTGTAGGTTTGAGTGCCGGTGGTGGTGACGCTAGCATTGATGGCAGACGTTGAAGATACATTAATGCTTGCTGCTGTATTAATGGTTCCATCTATAGTTGCTGTGGTAGTTGCCACCGAACTTGCAAAACTTACTGCGTTATCAATATCTAAAACATTAATACGGTACGTGTTACCGATAGCACCCGAGAAGGTTTTTAAGGTACCCGTGATTTGTAAAGTACCTTCATGATCCGCTGCGCCATCAATGGTACCTGCAATGGTTACGGAATTATTTTGTGCAAAGATAACTTTAGCATCTCCCGTGTTGTCATCTAAGGTAATACCTGATGAACTGGTGACCGCTTTATTAAAGGTAACGGTACTGTCTTCTGCATCTACATTACCTCCGGTAATAGTAATCGTTGGTATTGTGACTGCTTCTTGGAAGAGCGCAGCTCCTGCTTTAGAACCATCTAGTGCACCAACTCTTAAGGCTGTTGCAGTAATATCATTTGCAAAAGTTACTACTGCCGGTGCAACATTGTCTTGGCTATCTTCAACTCTAATAATGTCAGCTCCACCTGCAGTATAAGTTATATCTACTGTTGCACCTGATCCTGTGTGGTTAAATAATAAACCACCAGAGTTTGTAACCGCAGCAGTTAAATCATCACTAAAGGTTGCGGTTTTATTTGCAGCATTCACAATACTGGTTGCTGTTACCGCTGCTGTAAAGGAAGCGCTACTGTTAAGAGTTAAAACATCAAGAGCGGTTGTACCAACAATACCTGTAATTGATGCAGATCCTGATCCAAGCGTTAATGTTAAATCACGTGCTGTACTATCGCTATCTATTGTTGAACTAAAGGTAATGTCACTGTCAGTGGTGGTTAACGTTACATCGTTACTTAATACTACTGCATCTGAATAAGTCTGTGTGGATGTTGTGGTAACATCTGCACCAAGGTTAGAAGTTCCAGATACCGATAATGAAGTCGTATTAGAAATAGCAGCATCTAGATTTAGGTTACCGGTAATATCAATTACATCTAAACTATTATTAGCCCCAACGGTGTTTGCAAATTGAACAGTACCATCTGCACCGTCACCACTGTTGTCCATATCAATGGTTAGATCACGTGCAGTACCATCGCCATCCACAGTTGAACCAAAGGTAATGTTACTATCAGTGGTAGTTAATGTAATGTCATTAGAGATGGATACATTTCCTGTGTATTCTTGTGTACTACTGCTTGTCACATTGCCGTTTAATGAAGATGTTCCCGTCACAGAGAGTGTACTTAAACCACTTATTGCTCCATCTGCATTTAAATTACCATTAATAGTTAATGCTTTAGATGAAGTTCCTCCTGATAAAGCAAAGTCTCTTACACCGTAACTTTCATCACTTGCTGCTTGCATACTGTCAGCATCAATTTTTAATTCAAAACTATTAATAGCAGGTGTTGTTATAGTAACTAAAAAACTTGAGTCATACCAGCCACTGTTAGAATTTCCATATGATGCATAATTTCCAGAATTTCCATTTGATTTACGATTGACAAATGTTGTGGTGTATCCAGAGCTAGTTTGACTTTTGTTAGTTGTGCTGTTTGTAAATGTAGAACTAAAAATTTGAGTGCCATTAACTATTATTTTTAAAGGTTCTTGATTGTCCCAACTATCAATTTTATACCAATTAAAGGTTACAGTAACTGATTGACCACCAAGACCTGTTACTTCTGAATATTTAACAATATCATTAAATCCTGCTAAGATTTCTTCACGTCCATTAGTGCCATCGTTGTAAAATATAGTTGGACTCGATAAAGATGTTCCAGCGTTATTAGTCCATCCATTTAACCCTTGAGCAGAAATATTAAGAACAGATCCAATTGTAGATTGAGTATTAATTATTGTTCCAGTTAAGGTTATATCAGCACCTAATACAACAGCACCCGTATACGTTTGAGTGGATGTTGTAGTTACATCTGCACCAAGGTTAGAAGTGCCAGATACACTAATTGAGGTAGCATCAACTAAAGCAGCATTAAGATCAAGATTACCAGTAATAATAATCACACCAAGCGGGTTAGTTTCACCAATGGTATGTGTTGACTCGCTTCCAAAGATAACCTCTGCAGTAATTGAATCGGCACCCGCATTATTTAAATTTATAGTGAGATTGCGACGAGTGCTATTGGCTGAATCAACCGTACCGTAAAAAATGATGTCACTATTATTGCTGGTCATGCTGATGTTGTTGCTGATGACTACATCCCCATAATAGGTTTGTGCTCCCTCAGTAACAACGTCGGCATTTAAGTTGTAAATATCTGATACGATCAAGCTGGTTGCTGCAGTGATAGTTCCGTTTAAATTTAGCGTCCCAGCAGTAATATCAATATCACCTAATGTTCTTAAGCCACCGACCACGTCATCAAATTGGAGGACAGAGGCAGTCACTGTTAAATCGTTTGTCTCGCCACTTTCAGAGTTAACAGTGTCATCAAAGGTAATCTGAGCACTGCTAGTAGTTAATGTCGTATCACCCGTGAGGGTCACTGGCCCTTCATAGTCTTGTGTGCCTGTGGTGGTGATCGAACCTTCTATATCGGCCGTACCCAATACGGTTAAACTTGAAGTCCCCGCTACATTGGTAATCGTGCCATCAAGATCTAAACTAGCTACCGTTTGCGAAACTTGAAGGTCAAAAGTTTTACCTGCTGCCACAATTAAATCGGTGCTTTCACTGAGCGCTCCTATTAACCTTAAGGTTCCGTTCACCACATTTGTATCTCCAATGTAGGTATTTGTGCCAGATAATATTACGGTCCCCGTTCCGATCTTAGTTAAAGTGTAATTGTTGCCCCCATCATCAATGACACCGCTGATGGTTAAGGTGCCGTTACCACCAATCGATGCAGCGGCATTCATGAGGATGGTTCCGGTGTAAGTTCCCGTGTTGCTGCTAAATAAGTTACCGTATGATGAAGTATAGGCTCCATTGATAATGAGGCTGTTGTTGATGGTACGGTTATAAACATCTAATCCTGCACCATCGTCAATAGTGACTGTACCGGTACCAAGGTTATCATTATGATTCCGCACTTCAATTTCACCAGCACTAATAGTGGTGCCGCCATCGTAAGTGTTACCGCTTGAACTACTTAAATAAAGTAAGCCGTTACCCGTTTTCGTGACACTGTAACTATTGTCACCATCGGTGATGACACCGGTGATGGTGGTGGTTGAGCCCGCTTCAATGGTTGAGTTTTGACTTAAGGTGATGGTATTAGAGATAGTACCACCATACCCATATAACGTACCGCCATTTAAAGTGATCTCATCCGCAAGGGTGTTACGCACATCTAACACACCGCCGTTGACTTGTACGCCGCCCGCACTGGTACCAAGAGCATTATTAGTATTTGTTCTTAAGGTACCGGCAGTCACCGTGGTTAAGCCGGTCCAAGTGGAAGTGCTATTACCCAGTTTTAAAATACCCGCACCAGTTTTAGTAATCGCCCCGGTTTGACCACTCGCATTCGTCCAGCTGCCCGAAGATGTTGTCCAGGTTTTACCCTCCGCGACGTTAAACGTATTTGTACCACTTAAAGTAACGTTACCGTACCAATTTTGGGTTTGTAACAGTTCAACTGTTGCCCCTTGTAAGATCAAGTGTACGTCGTTTTGATTAGCAGAAGTTTCATTTAGAATTAAAGTAGCACCACTGGCTATGGTTAAGTAACTCGCATAACTAGAGTCGTAAGTTAAATTACGATAATCATCGAGTTGCAAGGTACCGTTAGCAACCACGAAGCCGCCGTTAGTTGAATCGCTAAAACTGTAGACAGCACTATTACTTGGAACCACTGCACTGGTAGTCATGTGTAACTTACCGTCATGACTGCCGTCATTGATGGTTAGTACGTGCGCTCCGGAGCCGTTATTATAAAATTCATGGTTTAAGGTTAAGGTTTTGCCAGTAGCGATTAAAATCTTAGTGTTGTCTGAGTTGCTGATTTTGATACCCTGATTGCTACCGAAGGTCACATCATCCGTGATCTGTAATACGCCTGCGTTATATAAATCGATACAATCAATATTATTGCAACTAGTTGGACCCAGATTGAGTTCATCACTAATCGATAAGGTCCCGTCATAAATTTTCGTACTACCAGTATAAGTACTGGTACCACCAAGAACTAAAGTACCAGTGGTGCCGGAGTTATTTAAGACCAGGTCATAGCTCGCGTTGGTGCCGGAAATAATACCATCGTAAGTTAACGTGGTGTCATCAGCTACCTCAATGTAAGCATTAGCATTATTCAAATAAATGCCGCGCTTGCTGTTGATCGTCATGTCAGTGGTAGTTTTTAAGCGACCGCCTTGAATGTAGATCATATTGTGTGTGGTTTCAGCAGGGAGTGTACCGAGGTTAGCATCGCTACTAATGCTTAATGTACCTGCAATTACATATGTACGTGTGTAAGCATTAGCCTCGGTCAGGATTAACTCTCCATTTCCGTACTTCAGTAAGTTCCCATCTGAAAAAACACCGCCAAGAGTCGAAGTGCCGTTAGTGAAAATTGTTAAATTACCATCATTTAATGAAATTGGCGCTGAAACATCGATTGTACCCCCATCTAAACGTAAATCTAAGCGCCCAGAAGAACTTGAAATAGATGAGTTGATGTCAATTGTGCCCCCATCTAAATATAAAGCTGCATCTGTACCTGAAGTTTTATTAATGGCAGCATTAACAGTTAATGTATTAGCACTGTTGCTGCCTGTGGTAATTGAAACATCAGTTCCATTATCCAAGGAGGCTTCGATTGAGCTAGCTAAAATTACGGTAGAAGTGCTGGGGGTAAAGTTTGAAGAATAAGTGGTACCTGAAGGGCCACTCGATGAAATCGTCACATCATAGGGGTCAATAATCCAAGTGCCCCCACGGCCAACATTAATTAAGGTTAATAAATCGAGAATATGCCCAGAAGTCTCCACTACGCCACCACTGTTTAATCCTAACGCCTGAATTAACGAATCAGAACTAATGAAGGTATATTTAGAAAAAGGGATCGCCTGTGTGTGAATATTATTACCAAGGTAAATTGTGCCCCCAAAATCAGAGCCATTAGATTGTATGCTCGTGTTTAAAAGGACGGTGTGATTATAACCGGCAATCTCAATTGTACCCCCACGGCCAGAACTGCCATTGGTCTGTATGAGGCTTGATTTAAGACTGACATTGTTCTTAGATGAAGTGATTCGAATAAAACCACCCTCACTCGCATTGGATGAGATGGTAGCATTGCTAATAAGAATATCCTCTAGCGCATTAATGGTGTAGGTCCCCCCCCTGCCATTGCCTGCATTGGTTTGGATAGTACTACCCTCTATGACTAACTCGTGCTCAGATGATAAATTAAGCTGCGCATCACGACCCATAAGCTGAATACGACTTTTGGGTCCGGTTGAGAGGAACTTGCTGGCATGGGCTCTTACGGTTGAAGATTTCGAGTCCTGTCGCCCACCATAAATTGCCCCCATTAATGCTACATTTGCCCCCATAAACCTAGCTAGAGGCGAGCTATTGTTACTACCATAGACATAAATATCCCCCAGAACATTGATGTCTCTCTCAGCCTCAAAGCTCACCTCCGCGGCCCTTATGAAAGCAGAACTGCCAAGAGTAATAGTTGATAAGGCGCTTAGTTGAACGGATAAGTCTGTGGCTTCATTATTGGAGATGCTTCCGAGGATGCTGGTACTAGCTGACGACATAATACGCAACGATGTCTTCGGCGAATTAGACGACTTCTTAATAACATTTACATCGCTGGGTATGACAATATCGCCTGCTTGGGCAACAAGCATAACGCTAGCATGATCAAGTGTATTCGAAATGATCTCAGCTGTATTGGTATCGATATAATGTTGATTTGCTGTATGGGTCCAACTACCTTCGTTTTCATCTATCCTATTCAATCCCGCCTTAGCAAACACAGCAAGGCTGGATGCTACGCTGATAACATTGGGGGAGTGCGTCGTAATAATGCCCCCGTTACCCTCATTTGCCCCATTCGCTTCAATGTTGCCCCCTAGTGCAAGCTGCTCGCCAGAGGTTATGCTAATGTTGCCCCCATCACCGCTCATTGTGGCTGAAGCTTTCATTACCGCACCACCTTCCAATACAGCGGTTTTTGTAGCATCGATCGATATCTTGCCACCTTGGTTTTCTGCCGAGGCTAAGGTTTGTGATTCTGATGTAGCTATATAATGATTGCTAGATATTGTGATCCGCCCTGCCTCATTTACAATCATAGTCGGTGTATTGCCTACATTAATGAGGCCTGCCTGTTTGATCACGCCCCCCCTAATCTGGTTCACCGCAGTCGCTGAGAGAATAACTCGGCCGCCTGGGGCCTCAACGATATATTTATTTTCGATGAAGGCATTATATTTACTTGGAGTTACGGTCAGCGACGTAAGTGAGCCATTATTAACACTAAGGGTAATTATATTTCCAGAAGCAAACGCGACTGTACCTTTTTGCGCCGTCACTATACCCTCATTAATCACATGGGGGGCTAAGAGCGCGGCGTAACCACCAAGACTTGTTTTGATGCTACCCTTATTGGTGACGGTTGACTCATTGTCACCCTCCTCAAACACATAGTTATCGCTTAGATAATCCGCATTCTTGATGTTATTTGCACTTGCAGCAATAGATCCGACATCAATTCGTGAATTTTTTCCAAATAAAATACCATTTTCATTAACCAACAATACCTCACCGGTAGCATTAATGCGGCCATGAATTTCAGAAGCACTTTGGCTGTGAATTCGATTAAGGGTTGAGGATGATGTGTTAGGTTGATTAAAGTTAACAGTGGATTGTGATCCCACATCAAATGAATTCCAATTAAGGACCGCTTTTTGAGAGGATTGATTGATATTTAAAACTGGGGCAGTTGGTGAACCTTCACTAGTAAAGATTACGTCTCCACTTGAAATCGATCCGCCTGTGGGTAGGGCATTAGAAACAGGCTCAGCATTTATTGAGCAACAAAAAACCCCTAGGGTCGCTCCCGTTAAGGTAAAAATGACTTTGTTTATATTCCAAAAACTCATGCGCAAATTTAAACCTTTTGATCGATCTAAAATTTTATTATAAATTGCCCCTAAAAACAAGAATTTTTTTTAAAAAAAAAGGGGCACAATTATCAAAATGTGATGTGACCATTGAGCCAAATAAAGTTTTCTTTATGCCCCCCATCTTGATCGCTTCCGTCCGACTGTTTATTTGGATTACCGCCAATACGATGTGACCATGTTACACCTAAATATGAGTCGTTAGGGGCCCTCCACTCGAGGCCAGCACCGTATCCTTTAAGGCTATATGAGTTGTTTGTTACGTTATCGCCCGAGTAACGGTCCTTAACCTGTTTGATTGCCCCCATATCGTAGAAGGCCTTTGCTTCAAGTGCGTAGGGTAAGGAGCGTGCGATTTCAATGGTGGATAGAATGCCGTGGGTGCCCCCACCTTCGCTGACAGGGTACGCTCGGATACCGGTAGGCCCCCCAAGATAGAATTGTTCAGAGGAATTCATATTGCTGTCAGCTATCTGTCCTGATATTTGGAAACTAGCCGACCAATAGCTGTCGATGTATTGCACCCTCTCATACTCAAAAGTTAATTTTGTAAACAGACCATTCTCTGTTGAGCCGGCGTAATCAACATCGCCGGTGTGGAGAAAAATCCCATAGTTATTAGAAGCTCCTTCCAGCAGCATATAGTCAGTGTATGAACCCTCGATACCAAATTTTGCCACGTTTGTGTCGAACTCACTAAGCGTTATACTGCCGGAGTCGTTAACGAATGATCTATTGCTAAATTGCGCTACCACATCCATAAAGCCTTGAGAGCTAATTTTAATGGGGTAGTTAAATTTGCCTTGGAACGAGAGGGAATCTCCATTTATGTCATTGTCCTCATACTCACCATGAATTACCTCATACTCCATGTAACCAACAGTTAAATTTGCACGAAGTCCGTCATAGCCAATAGGCACGTCATAACCTAAACTAATAAAATCTACACCCTCGGTTTTCATGTAAATTGCTTGCAATTGCTCTCCAGTGCCAATGGGATTGTTCCAGTTAAGGCTGTAAAGACCTCGTGTTCGCCCTGTTGTTCTAGAGCCGTAGTTGTCTAAATTAAATACAGAGTCAAATCTTGGTAGATTTTCCAATTGGATCAGTACCTTAGTGTCGCCCTCATAGTCCCCTGCAGCCAGTGAAGATGTTGCTTCAACACCATGATTTCTATTAAAAATAAGTACCTTTCGATCGACAACATGAAGGCTTAGGATTTTATTTAAGCCATGTGATTCAAAGAATTTTTTTACGTATTCAGGATCAATGTGGGAGTCGTTTCCGTCAACGGTGGCAACTTCAACACCAGCAAAGTTACCCTCAGTGATATTAATCAATACATTACCCTCTGTCACATCCTGGTCGGGTAAAGAAGCCTGTGCCAGAAAACCTAAATCACGGTAATAATTTGATAACTCATTCACAATTTCATTGAGCCCATTCACAGTAACCTGCTTACCGACAAACTTGTCTAGATACGCTAAGATTTCTTTAGAAGATAATGCCTTGTTGTTAATTATATAAAATTTCTTGATTTCAATCTTTGGGACATCTTTATCCTCAACAATGGGTTGGTTGGGCTTAATAAGCAATTTATCTTTCACAACTTTAGGCGCATTAAGCTCAATTTCTTTAATAATTTGCCCTGCATCTGGTTGCGCGGTGTATGCCTGGAACGAGACCATCATAGGCATCAAAGTTATTAATTTAAATAGGTTCTTCATAAGCATTTTTATCTTAAATTTTACACGAAAACTATCAAATAAATTTAAAAATTATCAAATTAAACAATCAGTTAATATCAAAAGGGGCATCAATAAATAAGGGATATTTTTGGGGGCATTATTTATTAAATAAATTAATGACAACTTTTCTTCCCTTAGCACACCCAATCTCTATACAGCCCTTGCTATCCTTGGGCACGTTGAAAAATACTCCTAAAATTTTATCCTCTGTCAAGCCAAGCTTAATTAGTTCGTCTTTCATCATCAAAGCTCTTCCCTGAGCAATTTGCCTATCCTGAGTCGGATCATCAGAAAGATTCGCAAAACCCTCAATAGCAAATTTTTGACCTGGTTTATTAAATAACTCTTTTAAATTATTCACCATATCAACATCTAATCCTGGTGTACTCTCGTATAAACCAAAGTAATAGGTAAGTCTGGCTGTAAGCCTATATCCATCGATCAATGACGGCATTGGATTTGTAGAGCCACTGTAATCAATCGTACTAACTTTTGTGTCGTCATCCTTCTGAGGTGCCGGTACAACCTGTTGTGATTTTTTTAGTTCCTCTTGATTTATCTGCTTAAGTCTTCCCCTCTCTTTTAATTCATCATAAAACTCTTTTTTTACATAAACAGAAATATGAGTTTTTCTAAAATAAGAGCACATAGGCTCAATGCAGTCAGCACTGATTTTCGGGGCATCATAATAAGTACCAATGATTTGCTCTTTGTTAAAACCAAGAACATATAACTGATTGGTAAATTCGTAAGCACGCCGTTTTGCTGCAAGTAAGTTCGCTTGATTATCTCCCCTCGCATCAGAGAATCCCTCCACCACCAGATAAACATTATTTACTGCTGCAGCTGAAAACGCTTTTTTTGCTTCATCACTTAATTGTGGTCTGTACTCATTAAGTTTAAAAAAATAGGTGAAATAATCAACCTGAACGTAATTATGTTTATCTTTCCAGTTATTCTCTTTTGAATAAGGGTAAATGGTTTGTGTAGTAGCTTTGATTGTCTTCTTAGGGGCATCTACTTTAGGGGCATCTACTTTAGGGGCATCTACTTTAGGGGCATCTACTTTAGGGGCATCTACTTTAAAGGGTGGGAGTAGCAGCTCAGCATCGCTTGGCTCATAAAATTTACCAGAACTCTTAATATCCTCCACAGTTATAGGGTTTTTTACGCCCTCGATTGGAGTAATTTCCTGATTAATTTCCTTGTTTGAAAATGCCTGAGTTATTAAATAAATGGTAACAAGCAGTAAGGACAGGATAATCAAATAGAACATATTTTTCTTGTTTCTAAAAACAAAACTTATAAAAATTTTATATACCGTTCTTAGAGTGGAAGCCAACGCACTTGCTAAGGTTAATAAGAAAACTATGGGTCTTCTTGTTGACGCACAGAAAATATTAAATGCTTTGCTAATTAAAATAGGGACGCTGGATGAAAATTGTTTAACCGATTGTGTTTTAGACATGATCGAAATGGATGCACCTCTTAATAACTGTCTAGCCGTTATAATAACGATTGATATATACGCTCTAAGGTTATTAAGGAGCTTGCTAATTGTTAGTGCAGCCCACCTAAGAGAAAGCAAAACTTTAAAAATATGCGCCGCCCACATGCCTAGACCAGCTAATTCATCTAATAGAGATTTTACAAAATTCATAACGCGGTTAATAAATTGGGTTATAAAAGCCAATCCTTGACATATATTGTTTCTGTTTAAGGGAAAATTACGTTTTATTGAATCTGTAAAAGATTTATATGCATTCGTGAATAAGCTTCTTTTGCTTTTATTAAAGGTAAATTGGGGCAACTCTTGCTGAGATTGGGGCAACTCTTGCTGAGATTGGGGCAACTCTTGCTGAGATTGGGGCAACTCTTGCTGAGATTGGGGCAACTCTTGCTGAGATTGGGG
>ENA-OWPI01003193-OWPI01003193.1-marine-metagenome-genome-assembly--contig:-NODE-3193-length-14260-cov-3.114785_pt1 | contig 14260 bp, 12 predicted proteins | sample MGYA00238138_ERZ651775 | MGnify/ENA primary metagenome ERZ651775 (study PRJEB26906, sample SAMN06265043) | marine metagenome | isolation source: Helgoland LTER site | place: Germany:Helgoland, sampling...
TATACCTTCTCCGTTTATATAATCTGTAGAAGCACCTGTAAATTCTAAATCAAATGTTCCGCTTGTTGTAATTGTTTGTGTAGATCCTTCACTTATTGTAATAGCATCACCATCAATCATTGTAGTTACACTTGTAACAGTACCTTGCGGTACACCTGCAACAGCAGTATCAACATATGTTTTTGTAGCTGCATCTTGAGCAGAGGTAGGATTTACTACATCTGTTATTTTACAGTTTACATCTAAAGCACTTGCGTTGTTGATTCTTAATATACTATCTGTTGCGTCATCAACTGTAAATAAACTAACATTTGTAGTTCCTTGAAAAACAATCCCTTCTCCTGGGTCATTAATATTAAGTTGATTAACCCCTGTTATATTATAATTACTACCTGTAATACCGCCATTAGCATTTGTTAATCCATCTATACCTGCATCTGCACCTATTTTACCACTAAAACTTTTAACTCCAGCTATACTTTGATTACCTGTAGTTCTTACAACTGTACTATCTACTTGAATAGTTCCTGTTGCTGTTATTGTACCACCTGTAATACCGTTTGAAGTAGCTATAGAAGTAACACCTGAGCTTGTAACATATCTACCATCTAAATCCACAGTTAAAGATGATAGTCCTCCATTTCTAGTTGCTGTTAAAATACCATTATTAGTAGTATTGAAACTTAATCCTGTAACATAATAGTTATCATTATTATCTGTAGAATTTATAGTAATTGTATCACCACTTCTAGATGTAGTAGTTCCACCTGTTCCAGTAATAGTTAATGTATCATTATTACTATTTGCTGTAGCTGTACCACTTTGTGTAGCAATATTTTTATATATAGCTTGGCTTGAACCTTTATCAGAGTTTGTTAAAGTAATAGTACCAGAAGAAGTAACTGTACCACTACCACTTAGTCCTGATGAACCTTGTACTGTAACTGAAGTTACTGTACCAAGATTACCTGTAGCACCAATATCATTAAGTATCTGAGCTTTTGTTCTATATTTAAGAACTCCACCATCCCATACCATAATACCTGTATAAGTACTATTATCAGCTGTAATACTACTAACTGATAATGTACCAGTTATTTCACTGTTTCCTGTTACAGATAAGCCTGATATAAATTGTATAGCCATGTTCTTTTTTTTGCTAAGATACTAAATTTAAAAAAAAGGGAAAAGCTTAAATTGATATATCTAAGCTTTCCCCAATTTAATAATTGTTATTATACTACCTTCATTATTATAAATTTCAGGCTATTTGCAGTAATATTATTTGTCCAACTAAAATCAACATTACCACTAGTAGTGTTATATTCTGTTTGAACTTTTACTTCAAAACCACCTGCATTGTATACTTGCGTAATAAATGGTCCTGTACCCAACCCGTGTGTTCCTGCTGTTACTGTAAAAGAACTAGTTGCCGTTGCTGGTCCACTAGCCACATAAGTTCTTTTTTCAAGATGAACTTTTAAAGTAGCTGGTGATACAAACAACTGTTGTCCTGCTGTACCCGCATCTACTTCTGATTGAGTTGCTGTTTCAGCTACACCTCGTGCACCATAAGTTGAATCAGGTAACGTTCTTGTAGAATTAGCTGTAATAACACCATCAGTCATTGTTAATGTATCAATTACATCAACACCTGAAGTATCTATATCTGAGTCAGTACCAATAATTTTATTAAATGTACTTGCTAACTGAGCATCACTAATACCACCTGCTTTAATTGTAATAAAACCATTAACTGTTCCAGCAAAAGAAGCATTACTAAATCCAGCAACACCTTTTTCAGTTGCCCCATCTGTTGCACCTACACCAGCAATATTTTGATCTTGAATTACTACCGTATAGTCACTTAATGAAGGTGAAGAACTTCCTGCTATATCTGAATTTGCAAATATTAAGTCTCCTACTTCAAGTGATTCTGTAAAGAAGGTTCCGTCTTGTGTTACAACATAAAAGTCACCTTGTGTTAATGCCACATTGTTTGCTCCTGTTAATACAGGATTGTTTGTTGATGCATTATATCCACCTTGGAATACACCTACTCCAGCTACTGCAGATTGCATTTGTGCTAAATTAACAGCATCTGTTCCAGCTGTACCAGTTGCAAGGCCAGTAATTTTATTATTTCCTAACGCTATATTATTATTTGGTACACCTAATACGTCAAGTGGTATATCAACTATAGCAGCCTTTTTAACAGCTCCTGCTGCACTATCATCACCAATTAAAATTAGATCATCTGCCTCTGCAAAGCCTGACATTCCACCAGCATCACCAATAATACCTGTTGCAGAATAATCTACTGCAAGTGATCCTGTACTTGTTATAGTACCACCTGTAAGACCTAAACCACTTCCTACACTTGTTACACCATCTACTGGTAAAGTAGCAAGTGTTAAGTTACCTAAGATTACTTGTGAGGCAGTACCTGCTCCAGCAATGTTTATATTTCCATCTGCTATAAGAGGTGAATTTGTAATTGTAAGAGCATTACCAGTTTCTGTAATACCAACACTTGTTAATCCTGTGTTTGTATCTGTAGCCCATGCTGGAAGACCATTACTATCTACTTTTAATACTTTACCTGTTGATCCTATAGCTATTTTAGCTAATGTTGATGTACCAGAAGCATATAGTAAGTCTCCTGCTGTATAACTAGTTAATCCAGTACCACCATTATCTACGTCTAATGTACCTGACATTGTCATAGTACCACTAGAAGTAATTGGAGAGTTATTAAAGGACATTCCAGTACTACCACCACTTACACCTACTGAAGTTACAGAACCTGCACCCGCATTAATATAAGTTGCTACTTGAGATAAGTTTGCAAATTTAGCATTGCTATCTGAAGCATCAGAAAATATTACTTTATCAGTTCCTGCTAATGTAACAGATGTTCCATCTGCTGCCGCTAATACAACGTTATCTGTACCTGCATAATCTACTGCTAATGTTCCTGAAGAAACAATTGTACCACCTGTTAAACCAGCTCCAGTTCCTATAGAAGTAACTGTACCGTCTTTACCAAAACCAGGCATATTAGAAATAAGTGATTTTCTTAATGTATTACTATCACTTACATCTGAGAACCAAACATAATCAGTTCCTACTGGATCTGCAGCAGTTAATACTTCAATTGCATTATCTGTACCTACAGTATCAATATTAACTGTTGGTGTTGTAGAAGGAGAACCTGTAATTGTTATACCAGTTCCTCCTGTTAAAGAAGTAACTGTACCAACATTATTTGTAGCATTTGTTGTAACTGTAAGAGTATTTGATGATCTGGTTACGGTTAAGGATGCTGATGCTGTACCATTACCTTGTATTATTACATTATCAGCTACACCATCGTTATCTATTAATTGGATGCCTGCTGTTCCATTAGCACCACCTACACCAAATAGTTCATAAGTTGTATTAGAATCTGATCCAGTTGTAAAATCTACCCATGCTCCATTTGCACGGAGTCTCATTTTGTCTGTGCTAGAATTGTAATAAATCTGACCATCTCCTAGCAAGCTAGCACCAGTTGGATCTGCAGTTTCATTTTGAATTCTGGCGTTCTTGAACGTACCCTGGTTGATAAGCGTGATATGCCCATCAACTTGAATACCTGCTAAAAATTGTATTGCCATTTTATTTATTTTTAATTGTTATTATTATTGTTTAATTGTTATTTTTTAATTTAAAAAAGCACACCCTGCAAATGAATTACTAAATGATACTCTTATTTGGTTAGTAGATAAATAATCTATATCACCTATCACTACATTATTATCTAAGTCAGCTATTGTTACTGATGGATACTCCCCTAAATTATGTGTTATTGTCCATACCGCAGCAGCTATCTCAAAACACTGTACAAACGTTGCTTCATTTGCAAGTATATCTGCTAAATCTAATACTGTACATACATTAGTAGGAACAGCCGGACAAGATACACTTGCCTTTACATTTATTTTTGCCAATGGCTCAACAAATACACCTTTATCTTCTGTTGCAACAACAACCTTATCTGATTTTTTATCTAACCAATCACATAATTCTTTTTGTAATACTGCATTAGCAAAATCAGTATAACAACATGCTTCAATACCAAACTTAACTTCTTTAAAGTTTGCATATGCTTGGTTAGCAAAAGTCTGTTCTACTCTTATTCTTTTTTCAAGAGCCACATGCTTTACTTGATTTGCATTTGATATTTCTCTAGGTTTACCCATTTTTTAAATTCACTATTTGTTGTTTAGCAAGTTCTAAAGATAAATTTCTACTACCCTCTGTAGCTTGTTGTTTAGCTTTAGATGAGTTTTTACATCCTTTGCAAATTACATTTCCATTTTCATCATGTGTCTTTTGACATCCACACGTAAATTTTTTTCCACATACTGAACAGTTATTCATAATTCTTTGGTTTTATACGTAATACATTCCTCTCTTTGCTGATCCACAATTTCCAGTTGGACAAGTAATCTTATTTAATCTGGCTTTTGCATAATTATATATTTGCATAGCTTGAGTTGTAGATTGACAATATTCTGCATTTGAAACGGCAGCATCAATCATTGTTTTTATATAACTCATTTCAGCTAATAATTCTTGTTTCTCAGAATCAGGTTGACAGGGTTGTACATCTAGATCACACAATACTTCATAGTATTGTCCAAGTAATTGTGTAACTCTTAGATGATTGTATTCTACGTATACCTTTGAATTAGGTGATACACTGTATCTTATGATATATATACCATCAGGTATATTTTCTTGTTTTGTACCACAATCCGTGGTTTGCAAAGCAAGTGTACATGCCGTTAAACACATGTCAAAATCTTTATCAACCTTAATTAAAACAGGTACAGAATAGCCAGGTAAAGTAATTAATAACTCTTCACAATCAACTGCTAAATCCTTTGAATATTGACTTGTATCTTTTATGCAAAGTAAATTACAGTTAGATACTGTAGGTATTTCTAAACTTAATATATGTCTGTCTGCCATTTTGTATTCTATTAATAAATGATACTATATAGATAATATACAAAAAAAATAGAACATATAAAAAATAAAAGAGCAGGAGATTTCTCCCCTGCTCTAATATCTTGGTTGATAATTTTAATTATTACCAAACAGCATTTTGCTCAATAGGTAAGTTATTCCCATTGTCTTTAGCCCATGCTTGTAATCCTTCAAGGAAATCCTCCATAGCATTTTGTGCTGCTGTATCACTACATTTAACATAGATCTTATACTGATACTGGTCATTATCAAACACTCCTGATGGATTGTTGAATCTTGGCACAGAATGTTGTACGTAATAAGCTCTGTATGTTGATGTTCTATCAACTGCAGCTAAAAGCTCATCAGATAATTCAATCTCTCTGATTCTAGCACTATCAGCATTTCCTTGGTTATAAGGAGACTGACGGTATCTCTCAGACATAATTAATTCTCTAATTACTTCTTCACCTTGTGTTTGTTGCATTGAACCTGGTGTAGCTGAAGCAACACCACAGTCATTACATGGATTACCTGTTTCATCTAATAAAGATACAATGATCTCTACAGGCTCAGCATTGAAATGATCTCTAGTGTCAAAAGAACAGTTACCAAATACAGTGTCAACGTATGCACCTTTGAATTCTACACATGCAGAAACCTTAGTAGCTCCGTTTGGATCTGTTGAAGCAACATATGTTCCATCAACTACTTCAGCAATACTATAAACTGCTTGAGTAGATACGCCACCTGTAGTAGTTGTTACAATAACACCACCTTCAGAAACTGAATCTACTAAAATAGCACCATCTGTACCACCAGCTACAACTAATACATCTCCAACTGCATAACCTGATCCTGCAGTAGCAATAGAGTAAGTAGCAATAGCATCACTAACACCTAAACTTACAATGTTAATAGTTGCACCTGAACCTGTAGAACTACCAGAAGTAGCTTGAGTTGATACTGTATAACCATTACCACCAGCTGATAATGTACTAGCATCAACACCGTCTACATCAGCTTCAGCAACAAATGGTTTGATAAGTGGATCACCTAAAGCCATTTTAGCCATATTAGCAATGATTAAAGCCGGGTCAATATATTCTTGCCCTTCAACACAACATACATTTGCTGAGTCAGCAATTGCATATGCATTGTGATTTAAAAATCTAAGTGCAGGAGAACCTTTTACATCAATTCTCATAAACTGTGTTTTACCACAAGGAGCACAATCAGATGCTAAACATAATTTAGCAGTTGCTTGTGATGCAGTAAGACAGTTTGCTGCCCACATTCTAGTAAGATATCTTGGGTTAATCCCTTTAGATTTTACTGATTCTTTGTAACCCCCATGTCCTGGGTTGTTACCAATTGTATCTTTAGTATAAAATGAACCTTGTACAATGTACGCTAGTTCACCAGCAGTTAATGCAGCTGGAGCAGCAGCACCACCTGGGATAGCAACTGACTTCCAGTCACTTCCACCAACTAATGCTAATTCACCAGCAGCTAAAGCACTAGTAGCAGTACCTGCTGTTTGCTCTACTGAAGACACAACAAACGTTTTATTAAACGCATGATTAAAATAAGCCATAATTTGTTGTTTTGTGTGAGGACCATTACCCTCACTGGTTATAAAAAAAGATTTAAACAGTTTACTCTGCTTGTAACATCAGTGTTACTATAATAATATAATGATTTTCTATCAGATAAACAATATATTAATTATTTCTTTCAGCAGCCTGCAATCCTCTTTGTTGCTGATACATATTTTCTATATCACCTGCAATCAATGCTGCAGTATCATCAAGGATTACTTCTACTAAATCATCTTTAAACTCACATATAACATTATTCAAGCTAATATTACCAGTGTATGGATCTGTACAGCCTTGTACTTGTATCAATGTAGGTTGTCTATAATAAGTTAATACAGGATTTACTATATCAAAATTTCTTTTGTATATTCTTATCTTGTTATCAAGCATAGTACAAAAAGTTTCTCCCCATTCAAAATCTGGATTCTTTAGGGGATCTCTCATAATTAAATTAACATTAGCTTCTTCAGCTAAATATACAGTCATTGATCTTGGAGTACAACAGTCATCTTTTGCCTGTGTAGTAACTTTCTTAAATTCTAAATAAGTTTCCTCAGGAAAATTGTCTGTCTCAAAATAATCTGGAAAAACATTACCTGTAAGGGATAATTCAATTAGGAGAGGTTGCAAGTCATCCACTCTTCTTTTGGATAACTCATCACCTTCCTGATACATATTTCCCCCATGTAAGTTTCTTCTACACCACTCAACTTGTGATTTGTTAAAAGCCTCAACAAACTGCCAACATTCTATATTATCATAGTCTTGGCTATCAAGCTTATTCAGCCTTTGCTTAAGTTTTATAAGTAATGTATTATTTTCCATTTTTAATTATTTTTAAGCATTCCAATATGGTTCAACTTTATCCATTAGAGATAATAAACTTTCTTCATTTTTAGGATCCATTAAAAAATCTAAACATTCAGACGGTCTTTTACCCATTCTAATACCACTATCCATTGGCTCAATCCATCCCCCTGCTTTAGTCAGTAAGAATCTATAAAATAAACAGTCTTTAACAAGTGCTCTTATTTTTATTTCCTCCATACTTAATGTAGAAACATCTAAAAAGTTTTGTGCTGCTTTTTTCTTATTACCTTCAGATCCATGACCTTGAATATAGTCATCCATATTTTCATACATAACATCATTAGGAGTAGACTTACTATACTGTGTGCTATTTGAATCACAGATTTTAGCTACATACATAAGCTTTGTTGCATTGCCATCATACATTTTTTGTAATTCTACTAATGCTCTATTTCTTATTTTACTAAGTTCAGTTCTAGTAGTTAACGTTTCTTCTAACGTATCTAAATAAAACTTAACTCCTTTAGAGTTTACTTTAGCATCTTTTAATGACTTTGCTACTATAGAAAAGCCACCTGCTTTAATGGCATATAGTTTAATTCTATCATATGGATCTAATTCTGGATCTAAGAATACTGGATCATTACCACATCTTAAACTAATCTTGTCCCAAAATTTATCATTATTAGGACTCATAATAGTTAAGTTGTTCCAAAAATCTTTGTCTTCTGGATCAACTACATTAGCTGCAAGAGATGCTTCTAATTCTGCAACTACAGTTCTAATTTCTTTAATCTTTGCTTTTTTCTCCTTAGGTGCTAACATTTTTACTTCAGGTGCAAATTCATTTAAACCAGTAACATATCTTTTTACTCCATTCATCTCTAGACATGCTAATGATTCTTCATGGTATACTCCATCATGTAATGCCAATCCATATTGTTCCAATCCCATATTTTCTTTATTAGGATTAAAAAATGGACGCACTGCAACAGATTGTTTTTTTTCCTGCTGATACTTTTCTACAATAGTGTACTCACTCATTTTTTTTGGTTTTAAATTAATAATTATTATTCACAGTCAAAAGTACATAATTATGTACATTTATTATTACTAATTTCTAAAGCAAGGTTTTACCCTTGCTAAAGTTTTTTGACTTTTAAACAACTATTTTCAAAGCTCCTGTAGTGTGATATATATCACCTTTTGCTAAACCTGCAGCTATTGCTGCTGCATTATCTGCATGGTCTCTAGCTAAGATGTCTTTACCAACAGCTTTAGAAGCAAGTATTTTTGAAACACTTGAATTTGAAAACTCATATGTTTTATTTTGTCTTTTAATATCTAGTGCCATGATTAGTTATATTTTAAAGGTTAAAAATAAAAAGGGAGGAGGTATTAGCCCCTCCCCTTTAATTATAGTTCTTAGAATGAGCCTCCTGTTACAGGGTTTCTCATTACAATTTTAAGAACTTTGGTTGGATCCTTAACCCATATAGCCGGCATGGTCTGAGTCATATATACTCTATATCCATTAAACTGACCAGTAGAAGCAAATCCTTGAGTTCTTCCCATGTAGTCCATAGTACCATTTTGGTAGAACCACTTAAGTTGATTATCCCAAGAAAGTTTCAACAAGTGAATGTTGTCATTTCCTTCATCAGTTACATCAAAGATAATAAAGCTGTATGAACTTAGAGGTCTACCATCAATTAATGGATTCTCTATATCATTTGTGTTTAAGTTATCAAATGCTGGATTCAATACAAACTTAACGTTAGCTAAGAATGGAATAGTAAAGCTTGTGTAAGCAAAACCATAATCTAAATCCATACCAGAACCTTTAACAGCTCCAATATCAGTTGCATTTTGTACTAAACCTGAACCATACACTTCATCAGCAATTGCTTTGTTGATTAGTTGCATACCACCAATACCTGTTTGTACAACAAGTGATCTTTGTGGGTCTGGCCCTTTAAATTCAACTTTACCTTGGTAGAAGTTATAAAGTTCAGACTTAAACATGTCAAGAGTAAATGATGACTTGTTATATACTCTTTTGAAAGAGTTATCTAACTGTGACCATAAACCTACAGATAATCTAATATCATCCGGTCCGTCTTGCTTAATTCTACCACCTTTACCCCACATTAGGTAAGTTTCAATATCCGTAGCAATTTTAGATAAATGTGCTGCTTCCATATTTGTAATGAAAGTTCTTGTAAGAGTTCCGTTTTCAAACGCTTCTCTTGCACCTGCTTTACCCATGTTAGCTACTAGTCCTTCAATACTAGGTACTGATGGATTGTTTGGATCATTGTCAAAGTTTCTCCAAATCTCAGTTACTGGTACAGTACCATCAGCATTCAAACCACCTTTGATCATAAGATCAGCACGGCTTGAAATAGAATAGTGTACGTGTGCTTCTGCTCCTCCTACAAAGTTGTAGAATTCACGGAATCCAGATCCTGTTTCAATGTCAGAAAATCTTTCACCATATTCACCTCTTGCAGAACCTTTTCTAAAGAATTTTGTTCCTTTAGCTAGATACTTATTATCTAAGACTGCTGCATTGTTGTTGTTAACTAATTGAACAGTGTAAACATATCCATCACCTGCAGGGATAATATCATCTGCTGTAATGTAAAGTTCAAGTCCATTATACTTATCATAAGTAATAATGTCACCATGTCCAAAAGTTCTTTTGTTGATCTTGATCTTAAATAGAGTTCCATCTACACCTTTAGCATCATTTGCTGGTTCAATGTCTGCCACTATGTAAGGAAGATCTTGTGCAATAGGAGTTTGCCACTTGTACTCACCTCTAGCATTATCCACCATGATTGTATTCTTTCCACCAAAAGAAGCCATTTGATATAAAGGCATTTCTACCTTTTGGGTCATTGCCCATAAATCAATTGGTCCCATATCCATAGGCTCGGAGTTACCAAGCATTTGGGTAAGGTGATAAGAATCAACATGAGAACTAGCTTTGTAGCTTGTATCACGTAGGAAAATCCCATTATTTAAAACTGGAGTTGCCATAATTTTGATTGTTTTTGATTAATAATTATTGTTTATATATTTAATACTTGATTAAATTCTTTTAAAAATGTTGTTAGCTCTTGGTATTTTTCTTTTAGCAGTTCTTTTAGCAGTTGGTTCTTTATCCTTAACTCCTAAAGATGTAGACCCTCCACTATTAGATTGTTCTGTTTTAAGTTTTCTTACCGTTTTCTCTATAGTTTTTTGAGCACCCTTATCCATTATTTTTGCTTTGTATCCTTCTGGATCTTGTAGCAACCATAATGCTTCAGATATCAAACCATAGTTTGGCTCAACAAATTGATACTTTTCAAGGAGATGTCCAAGTAAGTTAGTATTCTTACCACTAACTGATGGATAAGCGGGTTGTACCAAACCATTATAAAGCATAGCTTGTGTCTTCTTATCTATCTTAACATCATTTATAGAACCCCCTTTCAAAGTCTCATATACGTTTTTCATATATTGCTGTGATGCTTGTTCTTGTTGTTTCTTTTTAAGCTCTTGTTCTTCTAGCTTTCTTGCAACAACCTTTTCTTGCATCTTATCTAATTTTGGTTTAAACTTCATTGCTTGTTGTTCAAGCTTACCTAAGTCTTTCCAAATTTCTATTTCCTCAGCAATTTCTTCAGTAGTACCATATCCTGTTGCAGATAAATACTCTGTGATAATTCTTTCTTGATCATTTGACTTCTTAACATCTAATGATCTATTTTCTTCTACTTGTGATAACGTAGCAAACATTCCTTTTAAATCTTGACCACCATCTGCTACATAACGTGCAGCAATTTGTAATTCTTGTGGTAAGCTTTCAAAAAACTTTTTAGGAGTTTCTCTTCTTACTTCATTAGCTTTTTCTTCTAAGTTAGCTTGAATTAATTCTTCCCAGTCTTTAGCAGAATAATCTTCTAATTCTTTGTCATCATCAAAAGGAACAATCTTATCTTCTTTAATAAGCTTACTAAATACATCACTTATTCCAGAAATCTTTTTCCTTCCTCTTTTTTCTATTTTCTCTTCTTCAGAGTCTTCTTCATCAATACTGCTGATTACATCATCAATATTAACTTCTTCTTTAACTTCCTCAGCTTTTACTTCTGGTTCAGCTACTTCTTTTTCTGTGCTAGATTCTTCTTTAGAATCAGCTTTTACATTTAAATCATCTTTGTCATCTACATCTGGATCAGCAAAAGACATGTCTGTTTTTGACCCTGTACCTGAAAAAATGTTCTTGTTTGGTTTTTCTTCCTGTGGCAAAGTAACATCAGCTGCACTAGGTGCTGCATCAAAGATCTCATCTAAGTTTATGTCTAATGTTTCTACTTTACTATTCACAGATTCAGTTTTAGTACTCATAATATTTGTTGGTTTTAATATTAGTAATCTCTATACATATATAATATAAGAATAATCTTTCTAATTAAACTTATATAATTTGAAATAAATTAAAAGTTTTTAGCAGTATATAGCTAACACTTATTTTTTATCTTTATTTTCTTTGGATTTAGGAGCATCATACTTGTTTTTATTTTCTCTAGCTATGTCCAATTTTGTCTGTGCAATCTCTTTCTGAGCATTTATTTTTTGTCTTTCAACATCTAATCTACTATTCTCCATAGTCATCTTAGTAGTGTTTTTCTCTCTCTCCATGCTAAGTTGTTGATTGTATCTTGTAGACTCTTTAATTTCTTCCATAGCATCCTGATAATCAGATTGTTGATTTTGATTTATATCCATCTGTTATATTAAAATCAGCAATAAAAAATGAATTTTTATTTTTTTGTCTATATTCGTTTTGAAACATTAAAATATCTTTATCAAAAAATGTTGGTTTAAATGTTAAATCTTTATTATCTGAAACCACATGAAAGTAGGGTATTTGAAGTGACGAACCTAAGATATTTGAATTATTGATATGTGGCACTAAAAGACCTGACTGTCTTTTTACTGTAGGTCCAGGATGAAAAAATTTTGGCAAATACAATATTGGTATATCATAAACTTTTACTAGAGCTTTATCATAAAGTATTTGTTTTTTATTTTTGTCATAAGTTACTTTATCTGCTTGAATAGTCCATGGTGGGCAGCTATCATTTTTTTTGCAACTTGTAAAAATACCTTTATTAATTGTTGTAATGTCATTTTTACTAGATGATGATGTGCCTTTGAATCTTGGATCATTTTCTTTATTTCCAAAAAGATTTTTTTTTAAATTTATATCAATATCTTGAGCAATATAGCTCTGATCTTTTAAATTGAAAATTGCAGTTTTAAAATAATATTTATCACTAAATGGTTGATTGTATTTTGTGTTGATAAAAAAACTCTCACCTTTTAAAACTTCAGTATTTAGTGAATAACTAAATTTATCTATTTCATATAATGTCTGATTTTTTTTATTAACAATTGTAGCATTTTTATCAGAACTTATAATTTTTTCTTCTCTTAATATTATAATATCTTCTGTTTTAAAATTGTAATTTGAATTTATTAAAAATTCTGATTTTCCATCAATCTTAATTTTTTCATCATCTTTAAAATAAACAATACTTTCTGATGATATTTCATAGTTATTTATTTTATCTTCAATTTTTATATTACCACTTGCTTTTAGAATATTGTTAATTTTATCATATTCAAATTGATCAGCATCTATAGTAATGCCATTATTAGAGGTAATCTTCCCTCTTTTTTTTCCTATTATTTTATTACCTCCATCAAGAATTTCTATTTGAGATATATCAAAATTTAACTGGTCATTACTAAATACGTTTGAAAAGATTAAATTAAAAAAAAATATTACAAAAAAAATAAAGTTTTTATTTAGCATTTAAATTTCTTATAAAGATTAAATTGATTAAAGCAAAAAGCAATAATGGAGTAAAGATTGAAGTGATAACCCCAATTTTTTCTGAAGTTCCCAAAACAAAGAAAAAATTATTTATGTAATAAATTATTACTGATAAAAAAAGACCAATTATTATTTTTAAATTTTTACTTTTAAAACTTTTAGTGCTCATCATAATTATTCCTGAAAAAACAAACATTAAACAAAAATAAAATGGAAAAGAAATCAATTTTAGTAACTGAAGATCTATTTCTGTTAGAGAATAATTGAGTTTTTTATAGTTTTTCCTCATTTCAATAAGTTCTAAAAAGGAAAGAGATGACATGTTGGAAAATAAACTTTGTATTATTTCATAATCAAAATTTGTATTTAATTTTAGTTCTCTTGCTATTTCTTTATTATTTTGAATATAAATTTCTGCATTTTTGATAACCCATTCTTTTTTTGTAATATCAATTTTTTTGCTTTTAATATTTCTAATTATTTCATAATCTTTATCAAATTCAGAAATGTAAGCATTTAACAGTTCATTTTGATTTATTAAACCTGCATTTATCATTAGAGTTTTTTCATTATATATATCTTTAATCCAAAGGCCGTTATTAGTAATTACTGCAAGATATTTATTGTCTTCTGTATGATTTGATTTTAATCCTAGATATAAATTTTTTAAATTAGATGATAAATTATAAAAAATAATAATTATAAGAACACCGATAAAGAAAGTTGTAAAAGTTAAGATAGAAAATATTTTAGAATTTTTAAGTCCTGAATATTTAAAGATATTTATTTCATCATTATTGATTAAATTACTAAAAAAGAACTGGGTTGATATTAAAAATATGAACGGAAACATTTCAAATATAAATATTGGAGTATTTATTAAAGATAGATAGAGAGGAAAAATTGTACTCACATCACTTTTTTTAAAAAATTCTAA
>ENA-OWPI01003195-OWPI01003195.1-marine-metagenome-genome-assembly--contig:-NODE-3195-length-14249-cov-2.932896_pt1 | contig 14249 bp, 7 predicted proteins | sample MGYA00238138_ERZ651775 | MGnify/ENA primary metagenome ERZ651775 (study PRJEB26906, sample SAMN06265043) | marine metagenome | isolation source: Helgoland LTER site | place: Germany:Helgoland, sampling...
AGGACCATCATCCCCAAACTTTGCATTTTCACTAGCACCTACGGTGAGGCCTGATGCCACTCTCCACTAATCCTGCAGCTGCCATGACTGCCATTCACAACGTGTCATCAACTACCTCCACTGCATCCCAAAATCCCAAGACCACCCCCATGAACTTTTTCACCTTGATAAAGATGCTCCGCTTTGTGAAGGAGAGGGATGTAACCCGAAAAGCTGGTGACAATTTGTTCAAGTGGGCGGTGAAGCGAGTGATTAATTTGACGTCCTTAATAGCATGTCTCTCCTCTCTTTCTCGATCACAATGCTCAATGGCATCACAGCATATACTCCAGATGTGCCTGAATGGGCCTGACTCTTCTGCAATCCTGATTGACTGCGGCGTTTGTCCCGCTCTGGTGTCTAATCTTTTTCTTGAGGGCTCGAGAAATGTTAGGATTGTCGCCGAAGCTCTCATGTCCATTCGGCACCTGTGCAAGCACCACGAGGCGTGCATTATCTTTTCTGAAATGGATGAGCTACCTGAAGTGCTCAATGGAATATACAGGGGTGACAACAAGGTTCTGAAGGAGATTGTCGCTTCCATCGTTAGCGAAATTTTTAGCGTTTTGGGGGAAGGCGGGGAAGGTGCGCAGCTGGTGAGAAAAGGTGTGAGGGTAATTGCCAGCAGCAGCAGCGGCAACAAAAATGGCGATGGTACCAGCAACAAGGAAAACGACGAAGAAGACAACAACTACAACCAAAATGTCAAGAGAGAGCCTCTTCCCCTCCTTTCTCTTTTCCTTCACCTCCTCTCTTCCCCCACACCCTCAATAATTCTTCCGACCCTGACGACCCTGGAGACACTCACCTACCATTTCCCTAATGTCACCCTCCTTTGCTCCCTAGAAGAGCCCTTCGGCATCCTCACCCGTCTCCTCGAGCTCCTGAAACGAACTGAGGAGCCAGAAGTTGTATCACATTCTTCCAGAATTGTCAGCAACATTGTCTGTAACTCCAGGCTCGACCCCAATGTGCTATATTTCTCCAGGAGCCAAAACATCCTCGGGCAGTTGCACGCAATTAATTCGAGCTTCATGGTGCTCCCCCCTGCGGCAAAGGAGGACCTGCACGCGGCTATCTTTGACATGCACTGCGCGCTTCCGAGGGAAAAAGTAAGATCTTGTGGACCGAACGAGAGAAGAGAGGCGACAATTGTGAGAGAACAGAATCGGTAAAAAATGTTTTGTGTACATATAAATTTGTAGCAAAAAGTTTGTAGCGCGCCAGTTATACCTGCTGGTATTAATTCATTTTCCCACCGCTACTATTAACGCGCGGGAGCAAACTATCGATACCGCCATAACCCCCATTACCGCCACTACTTCCACCTCCTCTTTCGGTGCCCACAACAGTTAATGTGCTCGCTCCCACACCCCTCTGTTCAAGCCTATTCCTCCCACTGCTATGACTATGACTAACGACATTTCTATTCTTGTTTGCGGGAGACTGCGTGGTCGCTGACCCATGCAGATCACTGGCACTCTGCGAGACCACCCCACTGGCCCCTCCAGATGGCAACATGCCACCAAACTGTGCTGAGGGAGGTCCAGGGGACGGAGATTTGTGGCGCAAGGACCGCACACGGTCCGACGAAATTTTTTCAGTGTCGCGGGTTAGGGTCGAAAGCAGCCACGACTGCGAGCTGGGGGAGCTACTTTCACTGTTGGCCAACGATTTTTTGGGATAGCTCGAAGGCAAAACCGCAAGGTGCTTGTTCGCCGATTCTCGCCGAATCAAGCTGCTCCCAGGGGTCGAAGAACCGCTGATACCGCCCGCGCTTCCGACCCTTAGCCTATGGATTGCCGAGGTACCAGCCGATGACGGTGCAAGAGTGCTGCCAGAATTGCTTTCGCTGTGCATGAAGCCGTTGGTGATGCGGTGGTGCTTATCGTTCAACCCATTTCCGAATATTCTCGTTTTTGAGCTTGAATTGTCGTGATTTGGTGATACTCTTCGGACTAAAATTTCGTCAGATGCGGCCGTGCTTGTAGAGCTTGATGCCAGATTATTATTCTTGTTGTCACCAGATAAAGTCATATCGGGGTCACTGTGCTTTTGCTGTTGTTGGTGTAGGAGGTGCTGATGTTGCTGCTGCTGCTGCTGCTGCTGCTGTTGGCGGGCTATCATAAACCCATTCACCTTGGCGGTAGCAAGTTTCTTACCACTGCTGAACTTATTGTGAATGGTCTGGGAGGAGTAGCGACTGCTTGAATTGTTATTATTGCTATGGTTATTGCTGCTGCTGCTGCTGCTGCTGTTGTTATTGTTGTTGTTACTGCTTCCACCATTGTTGTTGATGTTGATGCTGTTGGTAATGGATTCTGACTTGCCGGCCGTCCCAGTCGACGTTGCGTTTCCCGCCGCTTCATCCTCTTGCGTGGTCAGTTGGTTGGCAGCAACAAGAGCATTGTCGGCCCTAATCTGTTGCATTGCCTGTCGAGCCGCCGCCATCCTCTCGCTCCGATCTCGGGCCGCCTTTTTCTCGCTCGCCTGCTTGAGTAAATTTGCCGCTTTCTCCCTTTGCATTGGGTTGGGGAGAAAATAGTCAAGAAGGGTGTCGATAAGCGCCCGGCCACTCTCGCACAGATGGGCAGTATTGAAATGGACATCCTTGAGCGGCCCGAAGTCAGCTCCGCAAAAAGTGGCCTCCATGGTGTAACTGTTGTGGATCCCTAGTTCCTTGCTGACCACAACTCGGCCGGTTCCCTCTCGACCCTTTTTCACAGCAAAGCAACAGTCTGCAAAGGAGACATACTTACGACCATACTGGTTCCACGAAAGCAGTTTGGGGAAGACACGAACTGTCGGGCGCGGCTTGCGCCTGTCGTCGCAGCCGTACATAAATGTGTTCATCTTCCGACTGTGGCCGTGGAGATCCACAAACATTGCTACCTCGTAAGTCGACTTCAAATCGCGAATCAAATTTTTCCAGTAATAAATAGTCGGGTGCTCCGTCTTTATTGGCCGCTTCCAAGTCCGGTTCAGATCGACTCCTGACAAATTGACACGGTTGTTGCCGAAAACCACTCCATCAGGATTTAGCATGGGGACAATCTTGAAAACGAAGATGGAGCGCAGCAGCGCAGCCTGTTCACTCTCGCTCGTCAAAAAGTCTAGCACACCCTTCATCATCCAGCTCGCGCCCACCTCGCCAGGGTGAACTCTGGCAGATAGAACGATGCACTTGCGCTTATTTACACTCTGAGCGATTAAATCAGCCTCCTCCACCCCGAACGCCCCCGTGTCTTTATTTTCTGTCGCCGCAAAATCCGCAATCGTGAGTATGTCCGCATCGTGCCCTCCCAAAGTCTTACAGAGCAGCTTCCGGCGCATGTGACGAGAGGTCCTAGGAGAAGAAAGGAGGTTATTAAGATGGTACTTGAGATCCGTGTAGGTGTAGGGGTAGCTATGGGCAAGGAGGTAAGTGTCGTCAGCGTTATGGAAGTCGACTGTGAAAGTCAGCGTGTAATAGTTGGCAGGGTTAGCCGTTGACTGCCCGTCGTTCGAGAGGCGAGTAAAGCGGTTGGCGAAGTAGCTAATAGAGCCAGGGACACCACAGCGAACCCATCCCTTTGGATCATCGTTGCTATTGTTGCTATCTTTCACGCTGTACATCACTGGTCGCATCCCTTGGTTGAACAAGCTGTCGTTCTTCAGCATGTTCACAATATTGAACTTGATTCGGGAGGGCTGGTTTTCGCCCAGCGATTTGTTGTGGGTGTTCGACACAGCAAAGTAAAACCATTGTGTGTGTTGCGCTGCGGAGTGTAGGTCAGGCCTGCAGAACAAGTCGTATTCAGTGGGGCCACGCTGAATTGCCTTCATCAAATTGCCGCTCTCAAAACAAGCGTCGAAGCTCAAAGAGTGTTCGAAAAGCGGAAATTCGGATTTCGTCTGGTGCACGATCTCGTACGGAAAACGCAAAGGTTCCCGCGACTGTAGCCCCAGCCCAGCCGCCGACGCACTCTCGTAGCATAGTTGCATCTTCGTCGGCACATCCGTCGGTTCGTTCTCCTCCCCGTAACTGTTGCTTCGCACCGGGTGAATCATCTCTAGCTCGTTGGGCGAAAACTGGTGCAGCTGCCGGAGGTTTAGTGATGGATCGTGGATGGGGTGCACAGGGATCTTTCTCGACGAAGACTTGAGTGCCGGATGGACTCCATGGTTGCACGTACACTTTATAGTTCCTTTAACAAACTGAACAGGTTGGTTGCTGTACTTGCTGCCGTTCTTCTTCGCGAGCTTTCCGCTCGAGGGCGACCGAGTCATTTTCTTCTTCTTGGCGCCGCTTTTGCTGCTTGTATTATTCCTGCTACTGCCGTCGTGGGTGTGCGTGTCTGCACCACCATTGGAGGATGAGGAGGCACTGTTATCAGCCTTGGGCGTTGGCACGGCTTGTCCTGCGTCCTCACCTTTCGCAGCACCGTTCTTCAAATTCGAGTCGCTATTGTCGGCGTCGACTCCAGGGGGTATGATAGCAAGAGAATTTGCAACCTTGACAGTGCTATTGTGAGCCGCTGCTGCTGCCGCTTCGTTCATCTCCGCCTCCTGAATGCTCGGAATCAGGCAAGCGAGAAGAGTATCTAGCTCATTCCAGGTTGTCGAGAGCACAGCTTCGTTGCTCATGTTGGGGTTGGCAGAGGAAGCGAGGGGAGAAACGGGGGCTGTAGGGAGTGTCTCATCAAGCGCTGTATTGTCAAACGGGTCCGAAGACAGCCTGTCACTGCTGTCAGAAGATGGCATAGACTCGAAGAGAGTCGTGACAATGTCTTTAGCGGCTACGATGTCAAGCGTGTTGCCGCTGTTCGGGTTACCGGAGTTGGCATTTTTTGAGCGCAGTCGACCCACACCAACAGAAAGCGAAGAGGAGTTGTACTGTTTCACTATTGTCTTGAGAAAACGAGCCATGTGAAATACGCAGACAGCTCGATCTGTCGTCCAAAATGACTGGTTGGTTTTCGAAGAGTTCTTCACTACCCAATCCTTCTTCGCCTTGTTCTCCTCCAACTTATTTTGTCTAGGCTTCGAAGTTGCAGCTGCGGTGTGGGCGTTGTTGTTTGTATTATTCGTAGCAGCCAGTTTATTTGAGGACGTTGTCGGAGAAACTACTAGATCCGGTTGCTTCGAATTCTTGCCGTTGACATCAACGTTACTCTTGTTGTTACCTGAAGGGTTGTTACCAGGATTGAGCTCGCGGGCGAGCATCGATGCCCAGACAAGTGTCACGCGGAAGCTGTCTTTCTCCCAATCCCGAGCCTTATTCGCTGTGTTACCCGGGCGGGCTGAACCTCCATTAAGCATATTCTTGGCAGCGACTAGAGTGTTCGTTATGGTAGCAAACACGGCTCCAACAAGCTCCATGTCGTTCGGTCGAGCCTTTAGACAGCTCAACAGGCCATTAATACTCATTTCAAGGTCGTTGGTGTTGCCCCCGATGCCAGACGAGGAGCTGTAGCTGTTAATGACGGAGAGACGAGCACCAGGTCTGCTTGGAACTCGCTTGCTCAGCAGCTTGACTAGCAAGCTGCAGCTATCAGTAATGTCGCGCGCCTGGGTGTGCTCCGATGCCGCAGCAAGAACCGCCCCGATGCTCTCGCTAGCGTCAATCCAGGCTAGTAACGCACGAAATTTGGAAAGGTTGACCAAAGACCGAACGCAGGCCCGAACCACGTCCTTCCGGTTGCTGTGCCGACGGATCACTGCAATAAGTGCGTTAAGAGAATTTACTCCGCCGTAGTCAGACGCTTGCCCTGTTGTTTGGCCCGTTTTGCTTGGACTTTTCCCTTCATCCTTGGTTTTGCTCTCTTCGCCATTGCCAGTAGAGCTATTGTTATTATTATTACCGACAGCAGAATTGGCAACGGCTGCGGTGCTGGGGGCTTCCAGAAGCTGAGCTTCGATGTTAACTGGGTCAACTGTGCCGCCCACAGCATCTGGATGCGTAATTGAGTAGAGGATATGGCAAGCAGCTGCTACAGTCTCGACCTCGTGGTGACGCTCCTTCAACACACAAAGCATCAGTGGGACACCCCCTCTCTCGGCAATCTCACGAGCGACCGGGGATTCTTGTAGCATCCTCAAGAGGACGACGGCGGCCACACGGTGGAGATCAATATGGTTGGGATGGAGTTTCAGAGTAGGGAGCAGTACCTTCACTCCATTCGCGGCAGATATCTTAGCGCCCTGCCCCTGGCTATCGCTCAGGATCGCCAGGGCGTGACAACCACTCTTGACAAGGTCCGCCCTGCTTCCGTGCTCGTGAACAGACTCCAAAATGAGCTTAATTGCCCCCGTTTCGCTGATTTCCCTGCCGTTCCTTTCATTCCCAACGATTAAGGACGCCAAGGCGTCAAAAATGAAGGGCAAGAGGTTGCTGTTCGCCTTGTGTCGCTTCAGTGCGTCCAATATACCAGCAATTCCGCCATGGGCGGCTATTAGCGATTGGTTTTGGGCGTTTTGACAAAGGTTCGAGAGAGCACCACACGCAGATTTCAACAGGTCAGCGCAAGAGGCATGCAGTCTCATGCCCTTGATAATAACAGGAATCCCCCCTTGGCGTCCTATCACTTCCTTCACTAGATTGTTGTTGAAGGCAAGTGACCACATTAAGTCGCACGCAGCTTCCTGGAGAGACGGGTTCTGGATATGAGAGTTCATCACAGAAGTAATCAACCGGATGCCATCCCGGGCAATCAAAAGCTTATTCGCCTCATCCCGGGAAAGAATGGCAAGGACTCCACAGCACGTTTTCAGAGAATCCACATTAGAAACGTTTTCCTGCATGCGCAGCAGGATCTCAGAAACACGGCTATTCGCCATTAGGCAGGAATTCGGGAGTCGAAGGGGAGAGGGTGTTCGTATTGCAAAAGTATCAACCAGGTATTAAGTGGAAAGACTGTTTTGAATGGGTAGGGTTAATGACTATCCAAATAAGCACGAAGAAGATACGGTGTAGCATGAATTTATAACATCACGAACGCCATGTTGGTAATGTCAGGATCTCATCAAATTATTGTTTACCCCCGGGTATTTTTTCGATTTTTGAAGTTTTCAGTTTTGGTTACCAGAACGCCGGGGAATTGCTCACCAAAAAAAATCTGGCAAATTGAATCTAATTTGGTGTAAAACTTACCATACCTGCACCGAAACTTGGGAGAAAAACTCTAAAGAAACGTAATATATTTTATAAAGAAATTCTCGGTCTGCACCAGTGTCCGTGATGCTGACACATCCTTTGTTCTGTGTCGTCCTGCTCATGAATGCCGCGGTTGTCTTCAGTTTTACAAGTAACCACCACTTTAAGATACCATGTTTTGTGCGAGGAAGAAAGTTGTGTGCTATGGAAAAGCTCGAGTTCAAAATTTACCCCGACGGACGCGTTGAGGAACTGGTGAGTGGGGTCAAGGGTAGCAATTGCAAGCTAGTAACGGAGGAAATAAACAAGCAGTTAGGCAAGGTGATAAGCGAAAGGCCAACAGAAGAAATGTACGAGAACGAACTTACAGAGAACGTGACAGTTGAGGAGAAGAATAAAAACAACATATCTTGGTGAAGGAATTGTGCAGCTGTATCACGGTTCTTTTCTTTTGTTTTTGATGGTTGTATCGCGATGGCCGCGCTCGACTTATTATTTTTGTGCTACAGTAGATAACGGTAACCATCCATAATGACTATAGTTGTGAGTTTTGCAATGCCCCTTGAAAAAATCTCACAACAACAAAGTTTACACAATATTATTTTAAGCCATCCAACAACACAATTAATTAAGCATCATCTGCATCCTCAAGATGCAGAGCTTCACTCTCCCTTGGCGGCAAATGTTCTCCCCCTTGAGCGATAGCTAAACCATCGCTATCAGCACCGACGTTGATGTTCTTTACCTTCTCCATGAATTGTTTCTCACTTTCTTCAAAGTCGCTGGTGTAACTGCTGGCAATTGCGTCAACTTGGCTACGCAGACCAGCAAGCGACTCTTTGCTGATCCCCTGATGCTGTGCCTTCCCCTGTGCCCACTGACCACCGCTAACGCCGCCACTGCCATACGCCGTGTTACTTATATTGAGGCCCTGCCAGGTACTCCTTCCTCCGCTTGTCCCAGCAATTGTAATGGCGCTATTCAGTTTCATGTTGAGCTGGCGATTAGATGCCTGGTCCCTGATCAGGGTCATTCGCTCGTGACTCATGCTCAGCCGCTCGCTCTCCATCTTCTTCCGCTCTTCATTCAATGCCTCCCTCTCGGCGTCTACTTGATTTTTTGCGGCAAGTGCAGCCCTACCAGAATTTATTCCCTCCTCCTTCACACTGGCCGCCTTGGCCATCATCCTCTCCGCCTCTTTCCCCTTCTCCTCAACTGCCTTTCCCAACTTGTGCAGTTCCCTCCCTTTCCTATCGAGCTTCTCCGTATCCTCGTCGATTTCTTTTCGCAGCTTTTGAATCTCGATTCGTGCGGTCTCCGCTGCGACAAGCTCGCCTCGAGCGGTTGCTTGCCTCTGCTCAAAAAGTCCAACGTCACGAGCCAAGGCTGACCTCGCATTGTTGAGTTTCTCCTCTTCGCTCTTCAATTCGGCGATCTGAGCCTCCGCAGCCCTGCTCGCTTCGTCTTTGAGTCTTTTGAGTTCAATTCGTTCTCTTTTCATGACTGACATTTCCCGGTCGATCTCTTCTCTCCTCCTCGCCAGCTCCTCCTCCCCTCTTCTCTTTTCATTTTCGTAAGCAGCCCATCTTTCCCCTATGGCGGCCCGCTCCTCGCGCGCCGACTCCTGGAAAGACTTCCGCTCAGCAACGAGAGCCGTCTGCAAGCTCTCCAACCTGGAATGCTCCGACCTTAGACGTTCCCTCTCGTCGACATTCTGGTTCCTCAGGGATCTCATGACATCTTCCACACCGCTGATGCTCCCCTGCAGCCTAACGGCCTGTGCCTCGGCCCTCTCGACGCTCTCTTTGGCACTGCTCTCCATTTCGCTGATTAGCCTCTCACGAGCTTCCATCTGCGACTCCCTGCCAGCGTCCATCATCACTTTGCTCTTCCTCATTTCTGTCTCAAGCAACTTGAGCGTCCCAGATGAATGTTTAATCTGGCTAGCCAGCTTGTCTAAGAAGTCCGCCTCCGCAGTCCGTTGTTTTACCTCAGCCAACTCACCCAAGTGCATCGCCTTCAACCGGGCGAGGGCCTCTTCGTGGCTTTTTCGAGCGTCGGCATCATCCTGGGCATGTTGTTTTCTTCGCGTGCAGAAGCAGAAGGGGAAACAAAAAGATGTCGAAGATTGGTCGTCAGTGTTGGTCTGTTAATATAACCTACGCTGCAGCCAGCATAGTCTGCGCACTCACCTTAACTCCTCCATCTCTTCCCCCGCTTTCCTCCGCAATTCAGCAGTTTCCTCCATGTTCTTCAACCTTTCCTCTGCTCGTGAAATCGACTCCCGCTTGGCCTTATCCTCTCCATCGCGTATACTGGCGGACAGTCTTGAAATCTCTGACGTTTTCTCTGCCAGTTTCGCCTCAGCAGACTCACGGTGCGACTGTTCCGTAGCTAATAGCCCGCGTGTGTCCGAGAGTTGCTTCTCAAGAGAAGAGACATCGACACTTCCGCTTCCGCTTCCGCTTCCGCTTCCGGTGATGTTGCTGCGGTCTCGAATGCGGGAACCCGACGGCTGGGGGGAAGACGCGTTGGCGCGGGGAGACTCGGACCGAGGTATGGGCGATTTTGAGCGCTTTTTGGTGCCTGCACCGGGGTTACGGCCAGATCGCTGCTGCTGCTGCTGCTGCTGCTGCTGCTTGGAAGTCTTGCCACTGCTCCGAATCGAGCTGCTGCCCTTACTGTTCAGTGTATCCACATCACTGTCACTTGAGGAACTACTGTCATCACTGCCATTGTCGAACTTTCCTTCAAGGTGACTTAAATTTGGAACCCCTCCCGCTTGGTGCGTGTGCCGCCGTCGGTTTGCCCCAAACGGTTGAGATTCCGGGAGAGAGGTGCGTCGAACGCGGGTGCGGTCACCAACATGAGGGGTGTATCCCGTCTGCCGTGAGGGGGGGGACCGGCTACTACTAGAAGGAATTGCTGTTGTCGATGTCGTCGCCGTTGATAGTGACGACGTAGCAGTTTTACTGCTTGCAGCATTGCTGATTGATTTGAGCCCAGAAGACTCTGGAGATCTAGAGGAAGGCAGCATAGCATCAAGATCGAAGGAGTCATCCTTCGTATTCTTGTCGGGCGAAGCCATCGATGACATTGCATCATTGGAATCCTCTAGGCCGAGATCGTTGGCCAATGATCTGTTGTTGCTTTTATTGCTTGGTATAGGGGCATCCAAGAGGGCAGACATGGTCTGCCTAGAGGAAGGTGATGCGCCTCCCGAAGAGGATGACGACGGTTTGAGGAGAGAGGGTGCATTCGCGAGGGAAGACATATAACTTCCTTTACTCGGTCGGTGGTGCAAATATAGGTTCTGATGCAAACGACGGAGAGAGCACAAGGGGGGGGAGAAACAAACAGAACGGAAACAGAAGAGATTGGCGAAATAGAAGGATAGAACTAGCTTGAGAGGCTCGTTTTAATAATTGACCATCCCCTGGCTTAACAACAGTTGACTTTTAGGATGAACGGAGTTCAAAAAGTTCAAAAAATAGAAGGAAAACTTACCCTTGTATAAACTAGAAATTTACCCATTCTGCTAATTACTGATTAGACATGGGGCGAAATGAAATCCGACGCAGCATCCTAGCCGACAATAAACGGTCCCAAAGGACTGTCACACTCCCTCCCCCTGATCTACTAAAACTCGAATCGCTCCTCCACTCCAAGATCACTTCCAAGTATTCAAATGTCTTCAGTGGCCTAAAGAAAGCAATCGCGTCCTTTGATCTTGATCGCTCCGGGAGTCTGGAACTCGGAGAGTTCGGAAGAATGATTGGGGGTTTCATAAATGGTGTCAAGGAAGAAGATGTGTTGAGTTTGTGCAGGATGTATGACTATGAGCAGAAGGGAGCTGTAAGAAACAAGGACTTTCTGGATAGGATGCTACGAGATGATGTTGGTGAAAGGATTCCAGTAGAATACGAGCGGATCCTGCTTAGATTACAAGAGGAGAAAGAAAACAAGGTGCTTGGGGAAGAGAGAGAGCTCCCACCACCTCCCCCTCCAAGGCCTGTCAGCGAGCTTGCTATGACTGGGGACGTGTCCAACCGGCTGAAAAAATTTAGATCTTCCGTTAAGAACCTCATCGCTAGCAAAGCGCCGGCCGCTCGTCGGAGAATGAAGGTCGGGGAGAGGATGACACAACATAGCAGTAGCATTGACAGTGATTTGGTGAGTGACTTTGGTAGGAGCAAGCTCAGGGAATTATTCAGCAAGGTCGGCGGTTGGGAGGGTGGGAATTTGGGGTTAGAGGCGTGGTCGAAGGTATTTCAATTCATCACTAGAAGCCCGACGCAGCCTAGTTTGCATCCAGACGATCTCAAAGCCCTTCATGACACTCACGGGGGTGGAAATGTGGAGCAATTCATCGACAGCTTGTTCCCCCCAAAGGTCAGCGTCACCGAAATGATGAGGAGAGTACCCGGAGGGGACTATAAACTGAGCAATGACTGTGATGTAGGCAACCAGGAGGTTGGAAGGTATGCCTTTGATCCTGATGGAGAGGGAGAGAGGAGGGTCCTCAAGCCAACCGAGATCTCCGTCCCCAAGAGAATTAACTACCGTTACAGTCGGACGCCCGTGGCCCCGCCGACTTCATTCGATGTGAATACCGTGAGTATGAGCGGAAGGCTTCCCCGGGCTGATTTGGAGCTGTCCCACGTTCAGGGTTTCAGGGGTGACTGCGATGCCCGTAATTTGTATGCAACAAAAACAGGAGCTAGTGACGGAGGACCTCTCCTCGTCTTTACCCTCGCTGCCCTTGCCGTCGTATACGATTATCGTGCTGAGGGGCAGACATTCTTTAGGGGACACGACGACGACATCACTTGTCTGAGCGTTTTCGAGCCCGATGCCCGGGCGCATGTCAACGGCGTAAGGCAGATGCGGGCCGCAACAGGGCAGATGGGGCATACGCCTTACGTGTGTATTTGGGAAGTTCACAACGTTACAGAGCTGTATAGACTTGGGTTGAACATTTTTGAGCGAAGCGTATGTGGTGTCAGCTTCAGTTACGACGGAAAACACGTTGCGGCGATCGGCATGGACGACAATCACCAGATATGTGTCTGGAATTTGGTGGGCGGAAAAGACCGTGACACCGATAAAATCATTCCCAAGCTATTGGTTAGGGAAGACACGCAAACGGGAACGCCTCCTATGCTGAGTAATATTGTTTGGTGCGGTTTTAAGATTCCCAATCCTGAGATGAGGACGGCAACAGGAAAGGGTTCAACAACAAGTAGAGTCAACGGCAGCACTAGAATGAGCAAGCAGGCGAGTGCCAATAGTCGCCGCAGCAAGGAGAACTCCCAGAGGCAGGAAATGGCAGCTCGCCAAGGTCCCACCATGCAGGCCCTTGTCACTGTGGGAAAGGGCAAGCATCTCAAGATTTGGACTTTTGACACAACCCCAAGAAAGAACAATGACGGTTCTTTCAAGTCCCCCTTAAAAGCTTACATTGGGAAATTTAACAACGCCCCTGCTTCCAAGACACTGTATTCTTGCGTTCCGATATGTTCACCTAATGATCCAGAGGTCGGGGACATTGTCGCTGTAGCTGGGGAGACGGGTGCAAGTAAATTAAAAAAGTCAACGGGTATCGTTTACCTTTTCAGGATGTCGACGGCAACTTGTGTGAGGTGAGTTGAAAAGAAATGAGCGAGCGAACGATGCGAAAGTTGTTCAAACCGAGACTGAATTACTGAAGTTGCCTACTAACGAATATTTGCACATCTCGCTTTTTTCTTTCTCTCGCCTTTCAGCTTTGTTGAGGCCCACCCTCAGCATCCATGCTTCTCCCTTGCCTTCGAATCAAGCTCTAGGATTCTTTACAGCGGTGGAGGTGACGGCATGATCCGACCTTTTAGCGTTAGTGTGGGCAAGCTTGAACCTCTTAATACCAATGGTATCAACTTGAATCCCCCTGCACGAAAAAAACCGTCGATGCTTGCTCACCCAGAAAGCCTACACAACGACGCGACGATAAAAGCGTCGCGAAGGACGTTCTTCCGGAATAACGACGGCAAAAAGAAAAACGAGAATAGACGCGGTGAGGGCGACGAGCTCATAAAGGCTGGTCAGGGCAGGCCAAAAATCAAACACCTAGTCGTGGTCGAAGAGAGTGTAGGGGGTAAGGGCGAAGAGTGCGAGACCCGAACTTTCCTTGGTGCCGGGCTGTCCAGGGGCTCTATAAAACTTCTAGGCCTCAATTCAGGGACAAAGCATAGGACAATTTGTATGGGACACTCTGCACACGTATACGGCCTCGCCGTCCATCCCACTCGCCCCCACCTTTTCTCGACTGTGGGGGTGGACAGCGTCTTCCACACCTACGACATCAAGACACAAAAGTGCCTCCACCGCGCGACCCTGCCTACGCCCGCAAAATCCCTCGCATACAGTCAAGATGCTAAACATGTAGCGTTCGGGGGCTGCAACGGGGCTTTGCTAATCGTGGAAGAAGAGAGCCTAAAACACGGCTATGAGTTCGGCAGCGACAGTGTCAAGATTTTGGCTTTTTTTACAGACTGCGAGGAAGACATTGACGACCTAAAGTACAGTCCTGACGACAAGTCCCTCGCTGTGGGAAGCCACGATAACTTTATCGACGTTTACGATAGACTTCCAAACAACACATACAGGAGGAAGTGGCGAATGAGCGGCCACACAAGCTACATCACCCATCTGGATTGGAGCAAGGATAGCAGTGTCATCCAATCAAACGACGGAGCGTACGAAATACTATACTGGGACGTCAAGAATGGCCGCCAAATTAGGAGCACAATGGACACGATGGAGGCAGACACCGACTGGCAGACGTGGACGTGCGTGTTGGGATTTCCCGTGATGGGAATTTGGGCTCCAGCAAGCGATGGCACAGATGTGAATGCTCTCGACGTTGACACAGAAAAGAATTACATTGTTACTGCGGACGACTTCGGGAGTGTCAACTTAATCCGCTACCCCGCCGTCGTCAAAGCGGCGGCTTGCAAGAAGTATAGCGGGCATGCCGCGCACGTGATGAACGTCAGATTCGCTGGAAATGGAGACTACGTTGTCAGCGTCGGGGGCA
>ENA-OWPI01003200-OWPI01003200.1-marine-metagenome-genome-assembly--contig:-NODE-3200-length-14233-cov-3.151173_pt1 | contig 14233 bp, 7 predicted proteins | sample MGYA00238138_ERZ651775 | MGnify/ENA primary metagenome ERZ651775 (study PRJEB26906, sample SAMN06265043) | marine metagenome | isolation source: Helgoland LTER site | place: Germany:Helgoland, sampling...
CTCATTATTTTTTTTCTCACTTCACTTGTTATTTCACCACCTTGACCCTATCCATAACATACAATATCCATATTCATATCCATATCCATATCCATAACCATATCCATATCCATATCCATATCCATATCCATCCGAAAATTATCTCGCTTACTGCGTCCTGGTCTTCCTCCTCTTTCCGCCACCCCCGCTACCGCTGACCTTGTCAAACAGCCCCTTGACTTGGCTATCGTCAGTGCTCCCAGTAGTTCCGGTCGTGGTGGTGGGGTCATCCTCCCTATCGTCCTCCACGACACTCTCGAGGTTCTTAGCCCCTCTCTTCGCCTTGCTCCCTCTCGCTGTGCGCTTGCTCCCGGCCATCTCCTTCTCCGCGGCCACGTCGTCCTCCATGGAGCTGTCCTCTTCGTTGTCGCTGACGGTGGCAGTTGCCACACGCTTCTTGGCGCCGAGCTGGTTGAGGAACTCCTTGCCGCTGGCGGCAGCAACCTGCTGCTCCTCGTCGAGGTAGAACAAGTGGCTCTTGAAGGCGTCCTCGCACCGGTAGAATTCGTCCAAGACGTCGTTTTTCATCCTGGTGTCCTTCTTAACCCAACCAACATAGTGCTTGAGGAATCCAAGGAAGCTGATGCGACTGCCGAATCCGTCCTTGTCCTCGGTCTCGGTCTTGGTCTTGGTATTTGTCTTTGTCACAGGGCAGCTGAAGGAGTACCTGATGGCCTCCTTGATGAACTCGACCATATTCTCCTTCATAGCAACGGTCTTGAGGTCGTTGACTCCGAGAGACTTGCTCATCCTTACGGCCAGCTTGACGAGGTCCGCGTACTGGTTGTTGTGGTCCGCCTCGCTCTGGGTGAATGCGGCCATCTCCGCCTCGGAGGGCTTCTTCTTGGTGAGCTCCTTGGGCTGCGAGGCGAGGTGCGCCTCGAAGCTCTGCCTCAGACTGGCCATGTGAACCTCGAGCAGCTTGACCTCGTCCCGCTTCCTGACGGCCGCGCTGAACGCCTTGACGACGTCGGACGCGTCCTTCCCGAACCCGGTGAAGTGCCCCAGGAGGCACCCGGCCTCCCGGCGGTTCACGCCCTCCCAGTTGCTGAGGACGGCGCGGGCCTGGGGGACGACGGAGCTCTCCACGAAGAGGTCGTCGCCGTCGCCGTCGCCGTCGCCGTCCAGGCGCATGGCCTCCTCCTGCACCTTTGCGAAGCGGATCATTCCCGTGGTCACCTGCCCGTCCTCCGTGAAGGCCAGGGCCCTGAGACCCTCGGAGCTGCTGTTCTTGAAGCTCTTGGGGAGGAGACTCCTGAGGTCGGAGATCGTCTTCATGGCGACCTCCTGGCTGTCTTGGATGAACTCGGAGAGTGCGTTGTCGGAGTCGGACGTAGACGAAGACGTAGACGAAGACGTAGACGCGGGAACGTGGACCAACTCGAAGATCTTCTTGCTGAGGTTGACGACGCATTCTCTCATCTGCTTGAGGTCCGAGACGTCAACCTCCCCCTCGCTCGCGTCGCTCATATCGCCGTCGTCGGCCTCCGCCTCCGCGTCCGCCTCCTTGAAGTCGTCGTCCTTGTCAGTGACCCTCTTGTCCTCCTTCTCGTGGAGAGGACTGACCATCCACCCGAGCATGGTGATCCCAATCTCCAGCGCTTCGCAGACGACGTTGACGCTCTCCCTTAGGACGGCCTCGTCCTTCTGCTCGGTGCACTTGTCCACCCTGAGCTCCGCGCAACCGCAGAGCATCTTGACGAAGTCAGAGGCGTCAGAGGACTCCCCCGCCATGCCCACCAGCTGGCTGACGTCCATCCGCTTGGACAGCGTCCTGAACTGCTGCAGGGAGAGTCCCAGGGAGAACTCCGTGTCCCTGGTGACTTCCTTGCCGTCGGAGAGATTGGACTTGCCGCGTCCCTGGCCCTTCTTGGGCGTGACAACGTTGGCGGTGGTGAGCTTGCGACCGCAGTGGTCGGTGATCTTCGCCTTGAGCTTGTCGGCGATCTTCTGGAGCGCGAGCTTGGCGTCCGCGCTGCGGGCGTGCCCGCCCTCGGCGAGGTGCCGAAGCGCCCCCGCGGTGATCCCCAGGACCTTGTCGTCCCCGCTCCTCTCAAAGAGAGCGACCATCGAGTTGAGGAGGTTGGTGACCTCCTTCTTCTTGCCGGAAACGCCCAGGACGTCAGGGCTGAGGTAGCGGGGCAGCTGGGCGAGCTGACGGAGCGCCACGTTGTCGCCGGCGAACTTGGACAGGAGGGAGGGAAGGGAGGGGAGAAGGGCGTTGGATAGGTCGGTGTGGCTCTTCTCTCCTTTCTTGGATTTCTTCTTGGAGTTTGAATCAACGTCAACTCCAACGTTAACAAGACCGGCCATCGTCCCCTCCAGGAACGAGTCGCCAAGCGCCTCCTTGCACTCGAGCTTGACGGCCGCCATGAGCATCCTGGTGAGGACGCGCTGCTTGGCGAGGTCGCTCACGTTGGAGGTCTCCCCCGCGGCCGTCACGGCGCGAGTGTCCGCCGTGAGCGAGTGCAGGAGGGAGGGCCACGCGGTCGCGAGGCCGGCGAACTCGGGGATGGAGCGAAGGCTCTCCATCATGTAGTAGGCGCAAGAGACTGGGATCTCCTCTCCGCTGTCTACGCTGGAGAGGTCCACAGACCCGCCACCAGTGACGGCGTGGGCTGCCCAGCTGGCCAGAGCGTCGATCTTGCTGACGTTTCTCTGCTCTTCTTCCTGTTTGGTGACCTTTTGGTTCTTTTTGGAAGCCTTGGCGGACTTGGCGGACTTCGCTGCACCCTCATCATCGTCCTCGTCGTCAGAACCGTCGTCAAAAGCCTCCAACTGCTCAATCACAAACTGCAGAGAGAGACGGCGCATCTCAGGAGTCGCCTTGGGATCCAGAGATCTGAAGTTGATCTGATCCCACAGCTCCTCGTCCTCGACCTCGTCCATGAAGCCCTCCCTGAGCAGGCTCCCCAGGAGCCTCCCCGCCTCCTCCTGGACGAGTCCGCCGCTCACGTCGAGCGTGAGGTCCGCGAGGTGGGGAAGGAATTTCTGCGCCACGTTCTTCAGCTGCAGGGGGTCCACGGTGGCGTCGTCGGGGTTGTTGTCGAGGTGGAGGAACGGGGCGTTGAGGGCCTTGAGGGAGGTCTGGCGGACGGAGGGGTCGCTGTCGTGGAGGAGCCAGGCGGGATATTTCAGGTAGGCGTCCACTAAAAAACTCTCAGGGCAGACCAGCTGGTAGTGGGAGAGGTAACTGATGCAGAGGGAGCGGATGGGGGGGGAGGAGTCGCGGTACCGGTGCATGAAGACGGGGGGGATTACAGAAGTGGTGATCAAAGAAGTGAGGGAAGAGATGGTTTTGTCCAGTGCCTTGACCTGACTGGCCAGACTCTCGCCTCTCTTGGTGCCGGCGCCGACGGCTCTTCTCTGCCTCTCTGCCTTGCCCCTCCTCTCTGTGAGCCTCTTCGACTCGCCCAGGGCTCCCCGCCCCATCTCAAAGATGGCCAGACTGGCGGCGTATCGGATGTCGGGCTGTCCGACGCCGACAATCTCCGTGAGCAGTTGAATTAATGTCGCTACTAGTTCCACGTCCAGGATAGCGGATGTGGAGGTGGCAGCGGAAGCGGAAGCGGAAGCGGAAGTCGCGTTGGGGAAGTCGGCGCTAGACGAGGGTGTCGTGGCCGCGAGTCCGTCAGTCAGGGCCGTGGTGGCCAGAAGGCGGAAGAAATTCGAAAAGTTGGAGTGGAATTTTTGGGCAGACTTTGTCATCTTCCTCTCCTCGACACTTTCGATCCTGACTGCGCGCGTAGACGTAGACGCGCTCCCGCTTTCTTCCTCTCCCATCTCGGCAACAACGTCAGTCAGCCTCTCCGCCCATTCTTCCTCCCCAATATCATTGAGGTTGGTGTCCTCGCTGATTTCGCTCCCCGAGCCGCCGCCAACGGAGCGGAAAAGGAGGTTTAGAAGTCTGACCTGGGCCAGGTTGGGCGATTTGTTGTGGAGGGCTACGAGGTCGGTGACCAGGGTCAGGGTGGAGCTGGTGGAGGAGTAGAGGGCTGAAAGGAGGGGGTTGGAGGAGTGCGCAGACTGATTGTGAATTCATTTGCAATTTGCGTTGGCATGCGAGTTGAGTTGAGTTGAGTTGAGTCAGTTGAGTTAGTTGAGTTAGTTAGTGGGCTTTACGTGCTGCTGCTGGTGGTGGTAGGTTGTCGCATGCACGCTGCTCGCGCACCGCTGCTTGCGCGCTGTCTTAGGCGCTTTGTGTTATATGTCATTGCCCTCACCTGAATACTCAAATTTACACTCTTGTCAACATTCGCTTTCCCCTTGTTTACCCTGGCCTTCTTCACTGTGCTCTTGGCTCCTGGCGTCCTCCTTGGCTTCTTGGCGGTAGAAGCGACATGGGTACGGTCGTTGGGATTGGCATTCTCATCATCGTCAGAGTCAGACGTCTCCATACCACTATTCAGGGTCATCTCAGACTTGTCTCCACTGCAGTCGGTTAGGAAAGGTTGCAATCAGGATCAAGATGGATTTTATATGAGTCAAAGGGGCAGTACAGTCGTGGAAGAGAGTTTATGAGGGTTAGAAGTGGTGCAATTGGCCTTGAAATTGGTTCGGGAATTGGTACCATCTTTTCGGCGGACTCACGGGGGATTGTTTAAACACAAATACGAGAAATCAGCCAGCAGTGAGGTCGCAAGAATCACTACACCTCTCTTTGGGCTTATCAAGGGTCCAAAACACAAACACACACACACCACAGTCCGCTCAAAAATTCAGGCGGGGGAATCGAGATTCGAGTGTAAAACCAGTTACTTACGTGATTGAGATGCTGGAGTCATTGAGGAAGTTCTCCGGCTTCGTGCGAGTGCGGGAAGACCGTCGGCTTGTCGCCATTTTCGATAATGGCTTGTTTGGAGATTTGTTTTTCCCTCCTTCGACGAGCAGTGCCTCGAAACTCGAAACTCGATGCTGCTCCAAAAAGAAAATGAAATTTGTGCAATTCCACCACACCCTCACCTCACCGCAACCTCACCCCCACTCCTCTGGTAGTTTTTCGCATTTCGTATTGTCATAAGCTCAACTTAAAAACGCCCACCTAAAATCCACTATCAAGCCATGCCCAATGCCCCGATTCTGCAGAGTTGCTCTGGATGCTACGTTTTTAACCCTCGTGCGGTGGTTTGCTCGCGATGCAAGGAGGTGGACGTTTACTGCGATCGTTCGTGCCAGGCAAAACATTGGAGAACGCACAAAACATATTGTGAGCAAAGCCACATGAATTGCAAAAGTGTGGCAACTTCTAGTCAATTTCGTGGGCTGATTGCGATCGAATCAATAAAAGCTGGAACAAAACTTCGTTGTAAGTCATCTCAGTCAAGAGCACTTGTTCAACCAGTTCTGTTCGGAGATCTTCGAAACTCTCGGTGTGCATATTGCTTTGGTGAAGGGGTGATTCCCCCTTCTTCTTCAAAAATGATTCACAGATATTGTTCGACAATTTGCGAGGCGAAAGACGTGCTTGGAAGAATGGAAAATTCTGTTTTTGCACAACTTTCCGATGTTCCAGATCCAGACCCGACTGTAATTTTGGCACATCGCCTCGCAATCTCCATTCACATGCGAGGAGACATTGAGGCTGAAGTGGTAAAAATGGTCGGCAACACTCCGTCAAGCAGCGCATCAAAAGTTGGCGAAAGATTGTTGGAAATGATCAACATTTTCAGGGGAAATCCGATTTATATTCAGACAATTCAGTTTCCCAGAAAAACCGATAAATGCTGGGATTTGTCCGCAGCCACCCTGCTTTTATCCAAGATTTCTCAGAATGCTGTGACAATGACTGATGAAGAAATGAACCAGCTCGGAATAGGAATTTTCCCGACTTTGTCTACGACAAACCATAGCTGCGAACCGAATGCTCTTCAGTCATTCACGATAGGTTGCAATAACAGCATCCCATCTCTAAATTTATATGCCAGTCGCAATATTGCTTCTATGGAAGAGGTTTTCATTTCATATTGTGACGTCGGGGTACCGACATTGGAGAGGAAAACGAACCTATTAGAGACATATAAGTTCACTTGTGATTGCTTGCGCTGCTCGAACCAAGATTCCATAGAGGCTTCGACCTACACTGAATTCCGTGAGCTAGAAAAGGAGAAGTTAAGAGCGCTTGATGCAAAAGATTTTCAGACTGCCTTGACCTGCTCGCGGAAGTTGCTGGCTCCGACACAGAGAATATACGGCATAGACTCGATCCATTATGGGATAGCCTCTCTCACTCGCGCAAAATTAGAGCTGCTGATGATCGAGAATCCTACCAGCGAAACGATGAAATTGATTGTTGATGCCAAGGAAATTTTTGTCAGGCTTTATGGTGAAAATTGCGACCTCGTAAAGCAAATAAGAGATAACTACTGCTTGTAAAAAATAATGCGGTCGTGAGAAGACAGAGAACGGCGCAGTAGAAGACACTCTACGAACAAAAGTATGCAATGTTGACGTAGTAATAAGATGGAAATTGTGAAATTGTGAGTAAATGCTTCAAATTCCACCTTTTTTCCAAAGTGACGAAAATGCTCCGAAAAAAATCAGCTCGCTCCCACGTGATTTTGTTCATTGTGCTTTATTTTCATACCCATAAAGACAAACACCATGGCTAGCTTCAAGAAGCTATCCCTCTCTGATGTTGCTGAGGAGGGCTTTACTCCTCTCTCGAAATCAAAGTCTGATGCAGGCTATGCAGCCTCCTCAAAGACATCCACAAGGTACCAGATTCCTCTCCGGGACCCTTTGTCGGACTACTTTAAATATATTGATGTGCGCGCTGACATCTACGTGCAGCGTTTGAAGGAAGCTGTGGCCATTGAATCTGTTTCGGCCTGGCCAACACACCGTCCAGAGATTTTCAAGATGCTTGATTGGACCAAAGATTGGATTGTCAAGCTTGGTGGTACTGCCTCTTTGTACGACAATCCGGAGGGTACCCAGAGTCTGGACGATGGTAGCACGATTCCTCTTCCTCCCATCCTCTTGGGCCAGTTCGGCAACAACCCAGCAAAGAAGACCGTCTGTGTGTATGGTCACTTGGATGTGCAGCCCGCTCTTGTTTCAGATGGCTGGGATACCCCTCCATTCGTGCTAACTGAGATTGACGGGAAACTATTTGGTAGAGGATCAACTGACGATAAGGGCCCGGCCCTCAGTTGGCTATGGATGGTCGAAGCTTTCAATGCTCTGAAAATTGATCTCCCTGTCAACATTAAAATTATCTATGAGGGGATGGAAGAATACGGTTCCGAGGGAATGTTCGAGACAGTGAACGCTCTTGCGAAGCCGGGTGAATTTCTTAGTGACGTAGATTTCTTCTGCATCAGTGATAATTACTGGCTTGGGAAGACCAAACCATGCTTGACCTATGGGCTTAGAGGCATGTCATACTTTGAGGTTGGCGTTGAGTGTTCCACAAAAGACCTCCACTCTGGAGTGTATGGTGGATCCGTCCACGAAGGTATGACCGATCTCGTCCATTTGATGGCAAGTCTCGTTGACAGCCAGGGGAAGATACTGGTCGACGGGGTGATGAAAGATGTCGATCCTGTCACTGAAGAGGAGAAAAAAATTTATGAGAAGGTGTGTTGACTTTTAAGCTGACGTTTAGCCCCATCAAACGGCGTTTTAGCTTTCGCTTTTCGCTTATAAGCTCGCAACTCACACCAATCCAATGCACGCGTAAATGTTGCGCAGATCGATTTCAATCTGGATGACTATGCCCAAGAGACTGGTGTGACTGCCACGAGCAAAAAGCTCCTCCACACCACAAAGGAATCCTTGCTGATGCACCGTTGGAGATTCCCGACTTTGAGCCTACACGGTATCGAGGGGGCCTTTTCAGACCCGGGGGCGAAAACTGTCATTCCGCGCAAGGTCATTGGTAAGTTTTCTCTCCGTCTCGTACCCGATCAGGACCCGAAACAAATTAGAGAGGTGGTGACAAAGCACCTCGAAGAAAAGTTTGCGACGCTTAACAGTCCAAATAAAATGTGGGTCAAGGCCCACCATGGAGCCAAAGCTTGGAAGAGTGACCCAACACACCCCAATTATGAGGCAGCCAAGAAGGTAAGGAGCAACAATTGGAGGGGAACTGACAAGTTGTCACAATACACAACAGAACTGGCTAGTTAAACGCGAATGTATTCGGCCATCGCTAACGACCACTTTCCGCAGGCTGTTGAAAAGGTTTACGGATTGACCCCTGACCTTACTCGAGAGGGTGGGTCCATACCAATTGCTACCTGGCTAGAGGATGCTACTCAGATGAACTGTTTGCTTCTTCCAGTGGGCGCCTGCGATGACATGGCTCATTCTCAAAACGAGAAATTTGACCGCAGCAATCTGGTCAACGCGATTAAGGTGCTTGGACAATATCTCCATGAGATTGCAAAGATCCGAGGGCCCAAACCAAGCGATTGCAAGTGCGAGCCACTAAGTATGGAAGAGATGATGATCCCCGGAGCTTTTGCCAGAGGTTTTAGGTGTAAGTGTGAAATGTGAGAAGTGAATAATCGAGAGTGTCTAGTAACTTTATAAATGGAGGATAGGGTTTGTTTGTGCATACTTTAAAGTTGTCAAAAAAAAGAAGCCATTCCCGCATCTTAGAAAAAATTTCTTCAGTTTCGCATTGCGGCAATTAAATTTTCGGGCGGCTGAATCGGCCCCTGGCGGTCTGCTCGACAAATGTTGCCGCATTCTCTCCCTCTCCTTCTCCTTCTTTCTCCCCTTCTTCCCCATCGGCTACCGAAACGACGGGATAAATCTTCTTCAAATCCTCAAATGTCTTCCTGCCAGAGACCAAGTTATTCATCACCATCTCCAATTCGTCAATCGGCAGTCTGACCTGCAGCATGGTATCCCTGTCACGCATGGTAACAGTATTGGCAGCGAGAGTTTCGAAATCGCAAGTAAAGCAGAAGGGCACCCCAATCTCGTCCATCCTCGCGTACCGGCGCCCCAAACTAGCTCCGCTCTTGTCGCTCCTGCAGGATATTCCTCCACTAGTCAGGGACGAGACAATGCCGTCCACGATTTTGTTGAGGTTATTGTCGCCGCTTATGGGCAGGGCGGCGCACTTGACCGGGGCCACGCAACAATTGAATTTCATGAAGATCCTCTGCTCATCCTTCTCCCTGTAGTCAAAGCTGTGCTCGAGGAGAGCGTAGAGTATCCGGCCAATGCCGAAGGAAGGCTCCACAACGCTGGGAACGAATTTTTTTTCGTGAATCTTCTTCTTCTTCTTTTCGTACGTGAACATGTCCTTGGTGATCTCGAAGGAAGCGAAGGTGGCTTTGCCCTCAGAGTCGAGTTTCTGCACCAGTTCCTCAAAGGCGCCGATGTCCTCTTCCCCGAGTGCCTCAAGAGCCCCGGATACCTTCCTCGCGTCTCCCTTGAAGACCATGCCGAGCTTCTTGCGGTCGAACTTGATCTTGGCGAACTCAACCTCCACAGGCTTGTCCAGGAGCTTTGTGGCCACCATGTCGGTGTTGGTCGCCTTCCCGTGCACCTGAAGGTCGTAGCAGGACCTGTCCGCGTGGCCGGCGCACTCGATCCACCCGTAGCTGGTCTTGATCTCGAGATCCCAGCAGTCGCAGGCGTAGTGGGCCATCTCGGTGTCCAGGTGCTGCCGGAACCTGAGCCTCTCCTTGTCCAGTCCAATCTTCTCAGCGAACAGTTGAGTTCTTGCCATGAAATACCCGAGCGTCTGGTTGGCCACGAGTCCCTGCGAGACGGCGTCCCCGATCGAAACCTTCCTCGTCTTGCCGGTTCCGAGCTGGTCCTCCTTCCCGAAGAGAGTGAGCTCCTTTTTGGCTACCTGGTTGAAGTTGTGGTGGTCCTTCTCCTCGGGGTTCACAAAGTGCTCAATCTCGGCCATGCAGAACTCCCTCACGCGCAGGAGTCCAGCCTTGGGGCTGATCTCGTTCCGGAATCCCAGTCCAATCTGCGCAGCCGCGAAGGGCATCTTTTGGGCGTTGTAGTCGATGAGGCGCTTGAAGTTCACAAAGAGGCCCTGGGCAGTCTCGGGCCGAAGGTAACCCACGGCCGTGCCCTCAGGGCCGATCATGGTGCGGAACATGAGGTTGAAGGGATAGGGCTCCCCGTATTCCTTCCCTCCGATGGTCTTCACGCCGTAGTCCTTCAGCTTCTGGCCGAGCTCCTGGGGAGAGAAGGCGTCAGCCTGGAGCTGAATCTTTTGGTGGTTGACGCGCTCGTCAGGAGACATCGCTTTGCCCTCCTCGCCGTCCAGCAGGTTGTCGATGGCGTCTTCGAGCAGCTTGTCCGCCCTATAGCATTCCCCGGTCTCAGGATCCTTGACCATCAAGTCAGTGAACCTCTCCACATGGCCACTCGTTGTCAAGACATTTGCTGGGGTCAGATTGGTGCATTCCATCTCGAGCATGCCCTCGTTGAGGACGAAGTGCTTCCTCCAGACGTCGATTATATTCGTCTTCAGGGCGCTGCCGGGGGGGCCCAGGTCGAAGAGGCCCGCCACCCCCCCGTGGATCTCGAAAGCGGGCACCACGAAGAATTTTCTCACCAGCATCTCGTCGAAGCTCTTCCGGATGAATTTTTCGTCGGCCAAAGAGGAAATTGGAGAGAGGGCGGCAAGGGAGGCCTTCAGGGATTTCAGCTTCTCAACCTCCACGGCGATGGACTCGGGGGGGGCTCCCGATTTCTTCATGGACCGCACTAAAGACCCCTGTTTCGTCACCGAAGCTGAAAGGGCGTCGAAATCCATGCTGCTGAAACGGTTTTCGAAAAATTAGTGAGTGAATGACGGAGGATTTTTCCTTGTATGGACAAATATCATTAATATCTTATCAACAAAAAATCCGATAAAAAAAGAGCGAGAGAAAAGAGGAATCATGTAAAAGGTTTAAGAGTGGTTATTCTTTTGTGCTTGAACAAATAATTCAGAAGAGAGGGCTACCCATAGAAAATAAAGGCCTCTCTCCATAAATGAGTCCCCCTGTATTCACTGTAACCTTCTCGAGAAACTGAGACGGCGGCCTTCAGGAAAGGGACACAGTCCGTTCTTGCATTGAGGACGTCTTTGGTGACGATTGCGATATCATCAACGACTGTAAAGACGTCTATCCCGTCATGGTCATCCTAACTGTGAAGTTTGGATCCACGAAAGTGCAGGTCTGGAAAGGACGACAGCAGCTTCTTTTCAGAAAGAATTCTGCCGACAGGAAGGCTTCCATAAAGCAGATCACGCAGTTGCTGGAGGATCTGAAGGAAGATATTGAGTAGAGGGACTTGAAGGCGTGAGTGTGGTTTTTAGCTTGTTGGTGTTTATTCTATAATGACGGCTCTACCTCACCCCACTCGCTGTTTTGTGGGGAGTGGGGAGGGGATGAGCCCGAAACAAGAAAATTCACCATTGCTCAAGGCACCATAAATTTGAGTTTTAATTTTAATGGCGTTGTTGTGAGAAGCATAGAAGATGAAGTTTTTGTGCCACCAGCAATATATATTATTAATATAATTTTGCAGTGTATCCTGCTTTGTTGACGTGATTTCAGTTCCAAAATTAGTCGAATCTCTGTTTTGAAGGCGAGGTGCGAGGTGCGGCTTTTACTGTGATTGTGACGCTGGTATTTTAATTATTGTGAATTATCGCTTGAAGTAAGTTTTTTTATATGGTTAAGTTCAATCAAAGTTGGGCAAAATCCCTGCAATGAAAAATTGCAGGTGCCCCATGAAATTTTGGCCCACTAAAGCTTAGGCTTATTCTGTCCGAGTTTATATTTATCCCTTGGCGAACCTTTGCAGTGAAAACAAAGCACCCCCCCCGAAAGATGGGGGGGCGCTTAAGTTGCTGTCCACACCCCTCATTCTTCAATCTGCTCAGCTTGCTACTTCTAATCTCAACTACAGTGAGTGGGGCGTATGTTTCCATAACGTCTCTGGACACTACTTTGCCTGGTAATACGGTAAGTACGCTGTGATGGGAAAGTCCCAAGAAAGCTTTTCGTTCACCTATTTAACACCTACCACCCCAACACTAACCCGGGCTACTAGGGTTGGACTTACAACGTCTATGATGGCACGTACGACGATAATACAAGTCTCCAGGTGACAAACAGAATCACGTTGCAGTGTAAATTGAACGAGCCTAACCCATGTTACTTGGACGGTGAAGATGCCCGGATGGTCATGAGGGTTGATTCTGGCACAAGCGGAACTACATATATCAGACGATTCACGATCAAGCGTGGGAACAATATGATGGGTGGCGGAATGTGGATCACGGTTACGAAGGTGACGATTGAGGATTGCATCTTCGAACAGAATAATGCGATGGGAGGGGTCGGGGGTGGAGCTATTCTTATCGATGGCAGCGGCTCAGTGGTTACTATCAATGGCTGTACTTTTGACAACAACGAGGCATTTCCTGTCGGCGGAGCAATCTATATGAAAAGTAGTACCGGTACAAGGCCTATCATTACCATCTCGGACACACTTTTCAATTCCAATGAAGTCATCGCAACTGGATCCACCAATCCTGGTCCCGGGATCTCAGGCGGTGCATTGTACGTTCAGAACTGCGAACTGACAATGAGTGATGTAACCTTCAATTACAACAAAGCCATCTACAAGTATGACAGCGGTAGTGTTTACACCTCAAACTCTGGCTTTGCCCTTGGCGGAGCGATGCATATCACGAAAGGGTCCACGGTGACCATGACCGGAGGATTCATTTCAAACAGCGATGGTATGCGTCAGGGTGGTGCAGTCATGCTATCCTCGGGCTCGAATGGCGATGTTGGGACACCGGATACTACCACTCTCACCATGACCAATGTTTATTTGGCGAACAACGACCTCTTGTACCCTTATTATGGCGCCTACGGCGGCGCCATTTACAACGAGGACGCTGTGCTCAATTTGTTCGGCGTAAAATTTTATTCCAGCAATGATGCGTACTACGCTGACGAACTCTTCAATGCTGGCGTTGCAAATGTTTTCTCAGATTGCGTTGCCGGAGAATATGGGGATGAGGGTTCCGCCCTCGATATGAGCATCACGGGTGTCACGACTGGTGGTCAATTTAGTTACTGGAACACGGACTGTACACCTTGTGCAGCTGGAAAGTTCTCCAGCGCAGCGAACGCAATATCTTGCACAGTTTGTCCTGTCGGAAAGTATCAGTCCAGTGCTGGACAGACTTCCTGTACATCCTGCGTTGCGGGTACGTACAACGACAACACGGGGTCGTCGTCTGTCTCGTCTTGTACTTCTTGCCCTGCGGGTAAATACTCGAATGCGATCGCGGCTGGAAGTGAGTATGACTGTAGTCCTTGCCAGGCTGGTAAGGCTACGGCTTCGACTGGACAGACAGCGTGTCAAAGTTGCGGTGCAGGTACTTACTCCAGCAGCGCCGGCTTCACTGTTTGCACCGCTTGTGCTCCAGGGAAACGAAAGTATAATACGGGAGGAACTTCTTGTAGTGATTGTCAGCTTGGGCAATATGCTGACCAAGAGGGACAACAATCGTGCTCTTCTTGCATTGCAGGAAGGTATTCAGAGTCCACTGGACAAGCCACCTGCGACGTTTGTGCGGCGGGGAAGGTATCATCTGCAGGAGCATCTTCTTGTACAAATTGCGGAGTGGGAAAGTATAGTTTGCAGGGGTCATCAGTGTGTACATCGTGTTCTCCGTCTTTCGGTTACACACAGACGGCTTCTCAACAGTCCTCTTGTGATTATTGCGGCCCGGGCCAGTATGCCACTAGCTCGTCCGGGGGTTGTAGTCCCTGCGCCGTCAACACTTTTTCGCTGGGTGGGTCCAATAGCTGCAATTCTTGTCCTAGCAATAGCTACGCGTCCGGTGGTGCGTCGTCATGCTACAGCTGTGGACCTGGTCAGCGCTACAACCCTTCGTCTAGTGCCGACAATAAGTGCGTCAACTGCGCAGCAGGAAAGTACAACGTCGATGGTGATGGAATATCTTGTAACAGTTGCGAAAGTGGGAAGTTCTCTGCATCTGCTGGGGCCGCCTTTTGCGCGACCTCGGCAGCCGGAAAATACGCTAACAGTGCCAACACCGATGAAGTCACGTGCCCTGCTAACACTTACAGCACTGGAGGAGCTGATAGCTCCTGCAGTGATTGTCCTAGCAATAGCTACGCGTCCGGTGGTGCGTCGTCATGCTACAGCTGTGGACCTGGTCAGCGCTACAACCCTT
>ENA-OWPI01003201-OWPI01003201.1-marine-metagenome-genome-assembly--contig:-NODE-3201-length-14233-cov-1.997457_pt1 | contig 14233 bp, 10 predicted proteins | sample MGYA00238138_ERZ651775 | MGnify/ENA primary metagenome ERZ651775 (study PRJEB26906, sample SAMN06265043) | marine metagenome | isolation source: Helgoland LTER site | place: Germany:Helgoland, sampling...
CGAGGGGACTCTTCCCCGGCGCCCACCCCACAGCTCGAGGCGAGCGCGACGAGTGACCGGGTCGTCAGTTTCGTCACGACCGAACTCGCGTCGTCTCTCACCGCCTTCATCCCGGCGCCCCGAGCGACACCGGGACCATGACCCGAACGGCCGGGACTCCGAACATGCTGGAGGAAATCCACGCCGCGACTCCTCCCCAGGCGAAATCCGCGGGGGTCAGCGGGGGCAAGAAGCGGGCGGCGCCCGGCGCGGACACGGAGGACCACGTGGACCCACTGGCCGTCGCCCAGCGCACTCCCCCGGCTGCCGCCCACGCGCGCACGCCTAACGAGGAGATCACCCCGACCCCGACCAAGAAGCGGCGCAACGCCAAGCCCTTTCGCATCGAGATCGGCCCGCCCAAAGAGGGCGAGGAGCGCGAGCACGTCAACAAGCCGAACGGCCGCTACAACAAGAACGGCGTGTGCTTCCACAAAGCCTCGGGGAAATGGCGCGCCATCGTGTACGTGGGGAAACGGCAGGTCAACCTCGGGTACTTCACCTCCCAGGAGCAAGCCGAGGGTACCATCGAGAACGCGCGGACGCACGGGCTCCCGAAGGGTTTCACCGGACTGAGGGCGCTGCAGCAGCCCAAGCAGTCGAATCACGCGGGGGTCAACTGGGACAAACACACCAAGAAGTGGCTCGCGCGCGTGTACGAACCCTCCAAGCCGGGTGGCAAAGGGAAGGAGCACAAGGTCGGGTACTACCTGGACGAGGACGAGGCGGTCAAGGCGATCGAGGTACGGAGGAAAGAGATGGGGCTTCCGCCGTCCAAGCGGGGGCGAAAGAAGGAAGTCAACGAAGACGCCGCCGCCGACGCGGGTGGATTCGACTTGTCGGATCCGACGCCGTTCGGGCGTTCGGGCGGTACCATGGCGTTCGGGCCCTCCGGCAGGGGTGTCCTGGACATGGGATCGCCCGGGGGGGGCGCGGCGAGCGTGGCGTCGTCCATGCCGCGGCTGGGTACCAAAGGACGGCTCGCGTGATTGGAGCAATCTCACATTCTGACATTTCCCCCGATTCTTCTCCCCGCCGCCCATGGACCCAGCGCTGAAAAGCGTGTGGGACCCACGACGCGGCCTCCATTCACGGTGCATCACCCACGACGCCCAACGAATTGTGCATTAACGCTAGCATCATAACGCAACGACGAAACGTAGTCTACTTGTGTGTAACAAACGAACATGATATTCATCACACGTCGCTAGTACTCGGTTCTAACAACCTCGGCTCGTCGACTCGAGGTCTTCAACACTCAGAGCTCCGTTTTCTTCGAAGGCACGACGAAGCTCTTCCCCCGTACGGTCCCGGGAGTGTCACCACCCGCGTCAACACCGTCCGCCACGGCTTTGCAACGAATGTGCGACGTCTCCTTGGTCGGCGCCCGGAACTCGCTTCGCTTGCACAGCTCGGGGGTCTGAAACGTGAACACGTACCGGCACGTGCTGGGCTCCTCGATGCCAACGATGACGTTCACGCCGTTGGGCGCGCATGTCAGCCGCACCTCCGTCTGCCGTTTGAGGTCCGTGAGGTCGCACGGCGTGCCCTCGGTGAACACGTGCGCGTGGTACGGCGGAGCGCCCCCGGGGGGAGTCGCGCTCTCATCTTTCCGTCTCGATTCCGCAATCGATTCCGTCTCTTCCGCGTGGAATACCCCTAGGTTGTACTCGTTCGTCACCTTCTTGTCCTCCTGGTGGTACTGCCGGATCTTCTTCATGTGACACAGCTCGTACGTCCACCATCCCTCGATCCTGTAGAAGCACCGGTTCGTCAGTGGTTTGAGCACGTCGTCGACGGTGGGGGCTTCTTGTTCGATCTCGGATGCGTTGCGAGCGCCGGTCCCATCTCCCGCGCCACCACTCGCGGACCCCCCGTCGGCGTCTCTGGATTGCCTCGGGAGCGCGCAGAAGTACCGTTGGCCGTCGTGCGCGGTCATCATCACCGCGGACGGGTCGTCGCCCGCCAACGCCGCGTGTTCCCCGGCGGACAACGGGACCGCGGCGACGTTGGATCCGAGCGCCACGACGAAGGCGTCGTTGAGCTCGTCGGAGAATGAGAACTCCTTCGCGACGATGGGCTCGGGTTTGGAGACGCCGGCGTGCGCGCTGCACGCGACGTACGACAGCGCCAGCGCCACGGCCAGCCACCGCGTCGCACCCGCGCCTGACATCACCCCGACCGTCTCTCTCGGAGGGGGCGCCCTAGATTAATGTAATGTTGAGACGACGCGACGCTTCGAGAAATACATTTACAACGTGGAAGCCGACAAACGGACCAACGTTAACGTCCTCAACTAACAACACATCGCGTCACAAAAAGGCGTCTCATCAATCCAATCAATAGACAACTCTAGTAAGGCACCACATCTTTCTCCGTCTCCTCCAGGTACTGTCTCAGCTTGGCGCACTGCTCCAGCACGCTTCGCCTGGACGACCCGCCCTCCGTATCCCTGCTCTCGGCGCTCCTCTCGTAGCTCCAGATGTCCGACACGTCCGCCTCGAACTTGTCGTTGAGCGGGAGTAAGTCATCGAGGGTGAGGTCGGACAACGCGCACTTCTTGTCCTCCGCGAGCTTGACCGCCGCGCCGCTGATGTGGTGCGTCTCACGGAAAGGCACACCCTTGCGCACTAAGTACTCGGCGAGATCGGTGGCGAGCATATCCGCGCTGAGCCCCGCCTTCATGGCGTCCGCGTCGATGCGTAAGGTGGCCAGGCACCCGGCCGCGATCTGCAGGCAATCCGACATGGTATCCACGGTATCGAACAAACCCTCCCACGCCTCCTGGAAGTCCTTGTTGTACGTCGTCGGAGTTCCTTTCATCACCGCCAGGAAACCCGTCAAAGTTCCGAGGATCCGACCCGACTTACCGCGGAGGAGTTCGAGGGCGTCGGGGTTCTTCTTCTGGGGCATCAAGGACGACCCGGTGGAGTACGCGTCGGAGAGCTTCACCATACCAAACTGCCCGCTGCTGTAGATGATGAGATCCTCGGACCAGCGCGAGAGGTGGATCATGGTGGCGGTGGCCCAGAACATAGTCTCGGCGACGTAATCGCGATCGGACACGGCATCCATCGAGTTTGGACACACGCGCTCGAACGCCAGGTCTGCGGCGAGCGCCTGCCTGTCCACGCCGAAGGGGTTACCGGCGAGCGCGCCGGACCCGAGGGGCAGGGTGTTGACGCGCGGCATGAGATCCGCGATGCGCATGTCGTCCCTCTGCCACGCCGCGGCGTGCGATAGGAGCCAGTGCGACCATCGGACGGTCTGCGCGGACTGGAGGTGTGTGAAGCCCGGCATGACGACGTCGACTTCGCGCTCGGCGCGTTCGACCGCGACGGCGATGAGCTGGCGGAGGTGTCCGCGGAGGAGGACGAGTTGGTCCCTGAGCCACATGCGGGTGTCGGTGGCGACCTGGTCGTTTCGGGATCGGCCGGTGTGGAGCTTACCGGCGACGGGGCCGATGAGCTCGCCGAGCCTGCGCTCGTTGGCGGTGTGGATGTCCTCGTCGCCGGAGACGACGACGAAGGCGTCGGCGGCCCATTCCTTCGCGACCTTCCCGAGGCCCTCGATGAGCGCATCGCGCTCGTCGTCGGTGATGATGCCCGTCTTGGCGAGTGCCTTGGCGTAGCCCTTGCTGCCTCGGATGTCCTCCTGCGCCATCCTGCGGTCGAAGGAGAGGGACTCGTTGAACTTCTCCATGAGCGGGTCGATGTCCTCGGAGAACCGCCCGCCCCACAGCTTCTTCTTCTCGCCCGTCGCTCCCTCGGATTTCGCGGCCATCGGCACGACGGCGGTCCTCTTAGATGTCCCGACGGCGGTGCTGCGTCTCACGGCGCGGGGTCTGGCGACGCGGTTGGACGCGGTGGGCGCGAAGACGACGGACGCGGCGGGAACAGCCACGGACATCGTTACGTGAGGTTTGTGAAAACGCGTGCGTCTGAGGGGAAGCCTGTCGCTTCGCTCTGCCAGTCGCGCGCGTTGTCTGCGGTGTGGGGTGGGATAGCAGCAGCAATCGGGGAAGGCTCTTCAGGTTGTAGGGCTTGGAAAAGGAAAAAGTTCATCTCGACTGCCAAACTCAAACCTGTCTGTTCTCCCGTACCCCTCCCATTTCATCTAACGCGGGAAAAAGGGCTGTATGACTATTCACCCAGGAACGGGGGTTGCCGAGCTGAAAATATCTTGGTTTTAAACCACAAACTTGGATCGGTCCACTCACCGTTGGACACCGACAAAAAAAGATTCTTTTTCTGTTTCTCCCGAACCCCCTCTTTGAAAAAGTTTTCCCGTCCTTTTTCAATCACGAAGCGCCGCCCTTTCGGCCAAAGCGTCGCGCGCCCCTCGGCACGCAGCACACACTCCCGGCGGCGAGACCCGCGCCGAGGAATACCACCCGAGGCATCTTCGATCCGCCAACGGTCGTGTCGCCATGCCCAAGCAGGTGATAAAGGATGAGGCAATCAAGGAAGCCGTGGTTGGCTCGCAGTACCTCGCGGGCACCGGCGAGACGACTCACTTCGATCACCACCAGGTGCTACAGGAGTCCGACGACCTGATCCGCGCGCTGTTCTTCAGCATCGTCAAAGAGACCACCGGCACGGAATTCTTCCAGTCCCTCAAGGAGGTCTACGACCTGTCCGAGAAGTTCCACGAGTCGCAGGCGCAGTCCGATTTCGACGCGCTCACCACCAAGCTCGGATCGCTGACGAACGAGGAAACCATGATGCTCGCGTCCGCGTTTTCGAACATCCTCAACCTGCACAACGTCTCCGAGCACGTCGCGAGCGCGATGGAGGAGAGGCACGCGAGGCTCGACGACATCCCGCGCGGACCCGCCAAGACCACCAACGGCGCCATCAAGGGCCTCGTCGCCAAAGGGATCTCGAAAGAGGCAATCTACAAAGCGATAACCGAACAAGAAGTCGACCTCGTGCTCACCGCGCACCCGACCCAGGCCCTACGCCGCTCCATGCTCAAGAACTTCGGCACCGTCCGACAGAAGCTCCTCGACCTGCAGCGCGCGCGCCTCTCAGGGTACGAACGCGCGGAGCTCCTAGACGACATGGCGTCGGCCATTCAAGCCGCGTGGAGAACCGACGAGATCCGACGAACGCCGCCCAAGCCCCAGGATGAGATGCGCGCGGGCCTCTCCTACTTCAACGAGACCATCTTCGAGGGCCTGCCCAAGTTTGCACGGCGCATCGACTCCGCGCTCATCAACCAAGGCTTACCACGCATCCCAATGGAGCACTCCATCATGCGGTGAGTTTCTTTTTATTTTGAGTTTCTTTTTATTTCCGTATGGGCAATTAGACTGACGTCGTGTTTTGTTTACAGATTTTCATCTTGGATGGGCGGCGATCGCGACGGTAACCCGTTTGTGACCGCCACGTGTACCCGCGACGTGGTGTACCTCGCGCGCATCACCGCCGTGAACCTTTACTTCAAGGCTATCCAGGACCTCATCTTCTCGTTGTCCATGTGGCGATGCACCGACAAGTTTCGGGAGCGAGCGCGGGTGCTGCACGAGAGGGAAACCGCCGATCACGTCTATGAGATGCGTAAGCAGCGCAACTATGCGGACTTTTGGCGTTCTCTTCCGATGGAGGAGCCGTACCGCGTTGTTCTCGCCGAGGTTCGCGACAAGCTCTTCAACACCCGCGAGGCTCTCCAGGCTGTGATCATGGGCAAGGCTGAGGCGCTCGATCCTACCGACGATACCATCTTCCGTGACAAGGATCAGCTGCTTGAGCCGTTGATGGCGTGCCACCAGAGCCTGATCGAGGTCGGCGACGCGGCGGTTGCCGACGGTTACCTCATCGACCTGATCCGCCAGGTGAACTGCTTCGGCATGAGCTTGGTCAAGCTGGACATCAGGCAGGAGAGCGATCGCCACGCCGACGCCGTCGACGCCATCACGAAGCACATCGGCCTCGGCTCGTACCTCGAGTGGGACGAGGAGAAGAAGACGGAGTGGCTCGTGTCCGAGCTCAAGTCCAAACGCCCGCTCGTGGCGCCCGACCTGGAGTGCAGTGACGACGTGCGCGAGGTTCTCGACACCTTCAAGATGATCGCGCATCTCCAGGCTGTGTGCCCTGGGTCCCTCGGGACGTACGTCATCTCCATGGCCACCGTCGCATCCGACGTCCTCGCCGTCGTGCTCCTCCAACGCGAGATGGGGGGTAAGATCGATCAGCTCCTCCGCGTGGCGCCGCTGTTCGAGAGGCTCGATGACTTGGTCGAGGGCCCGAACCAGCTCCGACGGCTCTTCTCCATCCCGTAGCACCACGGCCTCATCGACGGCCACCAGGAGGTCATGATCGGGTACTCCGATTCCGGTAAAGACGCGGGCCGCATGGCCGCCGCCTGGGCGCTGTACGAGGGACAGGAGAACGCCACGAAGGTTGGCGACGAGTTTGGCGTCAAGCTCACGCTGTTCCACGGCCGAGGAGGAACGGTGGGACGCGGCGGTGGGCCCTCGCACCTCGCCATCTTGTCGCAGCCCCCCGCGACGATCAACGGCCGCCTGCGGGTCACCGTGCAGGGCGAGGTCATCGAGCAAAACTTTGGCGAGCACGAGAACTGCTTCCACACGCTGGACCTCTACACCGCCGCGACCCTTGAGCACTCCCTGTCGCCGCCCACCGCGCCCAGCGACGAGTGGCGGCACGCGATGGCCACCATGTCGGAGGTTTCCTGCGACCGGTACCGAGACGTCGTCTTCAAGACGCCCGAGTTCAACCCTTACTTTCTGCAAGCCACCCCGGGGCAGGAGCTCGGCGCGCTGAACATCGGCTCCAGGCCCGCGAAGCGCAAGAGCAACGCGGGCGTCACCGCGCTCCGCGCCATCCCGTGGATCTTCGCGTGGACCCAGTCACGGTTCCACCTCCCCGTCTGGCTGGGCATCGCGGAGGGATTCCAAAAGGTCAAGGAGGAAGGTAAGCTCGAGACGCTCCGGGAGATGTACCGGACCTGGCCGTTCTTCCGCGTCACCATGGACCTCATCGAGATGGTCCTCGCCAAGGCGGACACAACCGTCGCGCGGCTCTACGAGAAGGAGCTCGTCGAGGAGAAATACCACGGGTTCGGCGAGGAGCTTCGCCAGGCGCTGAAGAGCACCGTCGACATCGTGCTCGAGGTGACCGAGCACCCCGACCTGCTCACGTCGCAGACCACGAACGGCGGCCAGGGCAGCATCAACACCCTCAAGGACAAGCTCGCGATGCGCAGCATCTACCTCACGCCGCTGAACATCATCCAGGTTGAGAACCTGAAGCGGCTGCGGGACATCGAGGATGGAAAGGTTGACACGAAGGGATACGTGCCGGTCATGCCGTGGGCGAAGCAGATGCTGAGCCTGCACGTGTCCAAGGATTACTACCACGCCGCGGTGTCGGACACGCTGATCATCACCATGAAGGGCATCGCCGCGGGCATGCAGAACACCGGCTAAAAACAAACACGCGCTGACTTCCTTTTTTGTAATTTGTATTCATCTATGCCACCGTCGCCGCTCGTTCTCTCTCTCTCTCTCTCTCCCATGGATCGCCTCTCATGGATCACCGGTTCTTCCGTTCGGACCTCTGCTTCTTCTTCGGCGCCGGCGTCTTCCGTTCGTCCTTCGGCCCGAGGATCAGTTCCACGACGCGGGGATGCTTAGCCTTGGCCGCCTCGTAGTCGGCTGTGAGAAACTTTTTATCCTTGGCCTTGGCGTCGGCGCCGTTGTCGAGCAGGATCTTCGCCGTGTTCTCGCGCCCGTGCTTGGCGGCGAGGTGCAGCGGGGTGCGTCCGTCGTTCGCGCGCGCGTTGACGTCGCCGCCGCGCGCGATGAGCAGCCGCGCGAGCGCGTCGTGCCCGCCTCGGGCCGCGAGGTGAAGCGGGGTGAGGCCCTCGGCGGCGGTCTTTCCTCGGACGTCGGCGCCTGAGGCGAGCAGCTCGAGTGCGATGGGCTCGACTCCGTTGTCCACCGCCTGGTGCAGCGGCGCCATGCCCCCGTCCCGAGGATCCACCGCGCACGGATCCGCACCCTTCGACAGCAGCAGCTTCGCGGCGGCCAGGCACTTGGTCCCGGCGACCGCCTCGTGAAGAGGAGTGTGACCGGACGAAGTCGACGCGACGTCGACCTGCTCGGGATGTGCGTCGAGGTACGCGCGTATCGCGGCCGTATCGCTCATGCGCACCGCCGCATGCAGCGGCGACGCATCTTGAGAACACGCGAGAGACATGCCCAGCCTCACGATGCACGCGTAGGGCGCGCGAACGAACGAGTGCTCGTGGCTCAGACGACTCGTCACAAACGAGACGTCACTTTGGAAAAAAAAACACTCGTAAAAGTTTCAGATTTTCAAGCGCCGCTATCGTATGATTGTATACGCCAAACTAAACTCAACTCCTGTGGAACCCCAGCCCGCCCTCGTGCCTCAGCCGCCGCAGCTCCTCCTCCACCTCGCAGTCGTCCCTGTACCCAAACACACTGATCACCACCACCGCACACCCCAACCCGATGGCCCCGTTGAGCGGCGCTTCAAATAACCGATTTCCCATCACAGTCGTCAACACCAGCGAAGCGCAAACCGCCACAGTCTTCGTCACGCTCGATGAATAGAGCACGGACAGCGCGACGAGGACGCCGCCCGACGCGTGGAGGCACGCGATCCCCCAGACCAGCGGCGTCCACCCCTCCAGTATGTTCAAGCCGCCCACGTCCAACAGCGCCATCGGAAGATATATCGCGATTGAGTACATCGCCAGCTGGATGTTCCTGTCCCAAACCGAAAACTCCGTCCCAGACTCGACATTATCGGGGGGCCCGATGCGTCCACGCTTGAGCATCATCTCGAAGTATATGGACCCGAACCCGCTCAGCGCCGTCTGCACCGCCGCGCACATGATCCCTACGGAGTAATCCCTGGTGATGAAATCTCCGCTGTTCGATTTCGTCAACCCGTCGGCATCCGGCGCGCTCTCCCACGACACGAGGACGACGCCGAGGACCATGACCGTGAGCGTCCGCCACTTGCGTCCGCTGATGGTGGTCCCGAGCATGAGCACCGCGAAGAACGCGGTGGCTAGGACCTTCAGCTGCGATATCGCGGTGAACACCGCTGCGTCGATTCTTTCCAGAGCGGGGTATGAGATGAGATTGACGACGAGGTAGACGACGGCGGGGATGGCCATGGGGCGTGATCCGGCGACGACTGATCGTAGATGCGCGCGTGCGCGCCTGCGCCTGGTGGCCTTGTTGATGCCTGCTCCGTGTGGATGTCCTCCGGAGACCTTAGTGTTGTCGCGCGTGGTCATGAAGAGGCAGAACGCGAGCTTCATGAGTTCGTTCACCGCCAGCACCGCGTTTTTGCTGAACTTGAGCCGGATGATCCCGACTGCGTATCGTCGCGCGAGCATGGATGCCGTGTTCTCCACGGCCAGGATGCCGAGGAACAAGGTGGCGAGGAAGGGATTGCCGTGGTGGTTGGCGACGGTGCCGGATTGGGACCTCGGGGATCGAGCCGTCTTGACGGACCCGCCGGACGTCGCGTCGTCCACATCGTCCTCGTTCACGAGCAGGGTGCCGCCGTGATGGGCCTCGGTCGCGCCGTTGGCGTCGGGGTGGTGGCGCTGGTGGAGGTGCTCGGTGGCGATGCCGTTGCTGGGCGGCGACGTGGCGATGTGACGGTCCATGCCGGACTCCACCATCATCATCGCCTTCATGGCGGAACCTCGTCCGCGCGCGTGCCAGTGAAGAAGGGGTCCATCTTCTTTCTGTGGACAGCCTCTATCCGTTTTGAAAGCGCTTGAAAGCAGCCGACCGGCGCTTGAAAGGAGTTGAAAGGGAACCGAATATTTTTTCACCGATGAAAACTCACACGTACATATTTCTATCATTCCCAGATTAGAAGTTGACCGATTTTCATCGACTGTCCGCGTAGCTCAGAGGATAGAGCGCTTGACTTCTAATCAAGCGGCCGCGGGTTCGATCCCCGTCGTGGACACTGTCCATTCAAAGGAGCTTTCTTTTTGCATTCTGAGATGCCCGCGCGACGCCTCAGACCCACGCGATGACACCAGGACGACGATGGAACGATTTGTGATATTCGTAGTATCGCATTGCACGAGCGCCGGGTCCTAGCGGCTTCCGGCGCTCTTGAAAACTATAAAAAATCGAGCGTCTGTTCAAGACGCCCTCTACACACACGCGAGCCCCGTGGTAATATGTCGGCTCCTTCGCTGCTTTGCTTTCCTCCTCCCATGTTATTGTTATTCTCATCAACCCACACCCTCCTCCGTGCGCGTTGCATTCATTCGACGCGTCCACACACGCGTCGTCTCGACACCCGCCGCACCTTGCACCCTCTCTCTCTTTTCGTTGTCGCGAGCCGTTTACAGGGAGAAGTTGCCCATGGCGTTGGGGTCCATGGCGGGACCGCCAGCCGCCGGTCCGGCCGCCACGGGCCTCTTGGGGATGTCGGTGATGACCGCCTGGGTGGTGAGCACCATACCGGCGATGGAGCAGGAGTTCATGAGCCCGGACCTGGTCACCTTCTTGGGGTCGATGACGCCCGCCTCCATCATGTTGACGAACTCGCCGTTCATGGCGTTGTAGCCCATCTCCCACTCGCTGTTGAGAACCTTCTCGACGATGACGTCGCCCTCCACGCCGGCGTTGTTGGCGATCAGGCGGCAGGGCGCGACGAGAGCCTTCTGGACAATCTCCGCGCCGAGCTTCTCCTCGGGGTTGGTGAGCGTATCCTTGAACTCGTCAACCATGAGCGAGAGGTGCACCAGGGCGGCGCCGCCGCCGGGGACGATGCCCTCCTCGATCGCTGCGAAGGTGGCGTTCTTGGCATCCTCGATGCGGAGCTTGCGGTCCTCGAGCTCGGTTTCGGTGGCGGCGCCAACCTTGATGACGGCGACGCCGCCCGCGAGCTTGGCGATGCGCTCGGAGAGCTTCTGGGTGTCGTAGATGGAGTCTGAGTTTTCGAGCTCCTTCTTGAGCTGCGAGACGCGAATGTCAATCTCCTCGCGGGACGCGGAGTCCGCGATGAGGGTGGTGGTGTTGCTGCTGATGGTCACCTTGCGGGCGTAGCCGAGGGTGTCCAGGGTGGCGGACGCGGCGCCCATGCCGAGGTCCTTCGCGAGGAACGTCGAGCCCGTGACGATGGCGATGTCCTGAAGAAGAGCCTTGCGGCGCTCGCCAAAGCCGGGAGCCTTGATCGCGGCGACGTTGAGAACGCCGCGGATCTTGTTGACCACGAGGGTGGCGAGGGCCTCGCCGCTGACGTCCTCCGCGATGATGAGGAGGGGATCGCCGCCGTTCTGGGACACCTGCTCGAGGATGGGCACGAGATCCTTGATGGACTCGATCTTCTCGTCGGTGACCAAAACCCTGGCGCCGTCAAACTCGACGGTGAGCTTCTCGTTGTTGGTGACAAACTGCGGGGAGATGTATCCACGGTCAATCTCCATGCCCTCCTCGACCTCGACGACGGTGTCGAGGCCGTTGCCGTTCTCGATGGAGAGGACGCCGTCGGCGCCAACCTTCTCGATGGCGTCCGCGATCATCTGGCCAATCTCGTCGTTGTTCCCGGCGGAGATGGAGGCCACCGCCTTGATGTCGGAGGAGCCGTTGATGGGCTTGGCGAGCTCCTCAAGCTTATCGGTGAGCCACCTGCGGGTCTTGTCGATGCCGCGGTTGATGGAGATCGGGTTGGCGCCCGCGGTGACGGACTGGAGTCCGAGTCGGATCATCTCGCGCGCGAGCACGGCGGATGTGGTGGTGCCGTCGCCGGCGGAGTCGTTGGTGCGTCCGGCAACCTCCTTGATGAGCTGTGCGCCCGCGTTCTGGACGGGGTCGCGGAGCTCGATGGCGCGCGCGATGGTGACGCCGTCGTTGATGACCTGTGGATGAGAGTGGGGGGGGGAAGGAGGCGGAGGTTAGCGAATGAATCCGGTCGAGAATTCGTTTTGTTTGTTTTGGCACGCGCCAGCGCTTTTGCCCTAAACCCTGTAAATCGGCGTTGGTTGGTGGGGACGCGCTTTTGTGTGGGGGGGACGCACCTGGGGCATGCCAATCGTCTCGGCGAGCACGACGTTGCGGCCTGAGGAGAGGGAAAGGAAGCGATGGGGTCAGCCCCTGCGGGGTGTGGACGGGCGGATGCACAGCTGGCGGGGGATGCACGACGACGAATGGGCAGGAAACTCACCACGGGGGCCGAGGGTGACGCCAACCGCGTCGGCGACGATGTCGATGCCCTCCTGGATCTTCATGCGGGACTTCATGTCGAAGGTGAGCTGCTTGGCGTCTGCGCGGACCTTGAGGGTCGCGCCGCGGACGCGGACCGCGCGGGTGGCGCGGGGGTTGGTCACCTTGCCCGCGAGAGCCTGGTCGATCGAGGGGGATGGATGGGGAGAGAAGGTTTAGCCGCCGCTCCGTGGAAAAACTTTAATCGCGTCGCTTCGAGCGCCGGGTCGCGAACGCGCGCGTCGACGGGTGACGAGCGCATCGACGGGACAACCACACGCGGCGGAGCACACGCGTGGTTTCTACGCATGGACATCGTGCGCCGGTGAAGCCGCGTCGCCGCTCGCGCGTCCCTCCGTCGACGCGTTTTCGGAACCCGTCCGTCGCGGAAGGATGCTTCCATTTGCTGCATCCCTCAAAGCGCGGATGAAATTTTGCCGAGAGATGATGCGGCGAAGGTGCGGGTGCGTACCGTGCGGGCGGTGAGGGTAGAGGCCTGCATGACGCCGTGCATCTTGCTACGACGGGGAGTGAGGCGGCGGGTGAGGTTGTCACGTGCCGGTGCTTCCGAAGAGTGCGACGCCGGGCGGTTTCCGGCCATCCTTCATTCCTCGAGTCTCGAAAAAGTTCACGGATGGATAAGCAGAAAATGCGGCGGATGAAGATCTCTTATTTCGTTAGGATCTGTATGTCTTTTGTTCCTGATAGAATCTGACGTAACCACAAACAAACGCAGATGCACGTGTATCCAGTCAATGGAGATTTCACCCCGGCTGATGGAAATAGGAGCAGTCTCGAGCCTCTCGAGCGAGCATTGCTCGACGCGCACTGCCGCAGCGCGCGCTTCATCGCGACCGGGGTCGGACCGGCGGGACTTCAGGGTTGAGCGAGAGGACGGACACATCGAAGAGTCTCCCCTCGCGCGATGGGCGGCAACAAAGGCAAGGGAGGCGGCGGGCGAGGAAGGGGCGGCGGTCGGGGCGGCGGTCGCGGGGGCGGTCGCGGGGGCGGCGGTGGAGGAGGCCTCGGCCGCCTCAACCCGCGCTGGGCCAACGGCAACATGTTATCGCTGTGCTCCTGCACGTCCGAGGAATGCGACCGGCCTCACGAGGGCGACGAGGACGTCGAGGCCGCGGCCGCCCCGACCAAGTTCCCCGTCCCGCTCGCCATGTGGGACCTCGGCCAGTGCGACCCGAAGCGATGCAGCGGACGCAAGCTCGCGCGCCTCGGGTGCCTCCGCGAGATGCGCATCCAGCAGAGGTTCCCGGGCGTCGCCCTCACACCTTCCGCCACAGACTGCATCTCACCCGGGGACTACCACCTCATACACGCGGATGGACTCTGCGTCGTGGACTGCTCATGGAATCGCCTCGACGACGTCCCGTGGAAAAAGCTGCACTCCGCGGCGCCGCGGCTGCTCCCGTGGATGGTCGCCGCCAACCCGGTCAACTACGGCAAGCCGTGCAAGCTCAACTGCGCCGAGGCACTGTCCGCCGGGCTGTACATCAGCGGGTACAGAGAGGCGGCGGAGCTGTTGATGAACAAGTTCAAGTGGGGCCACGGATTCATCACTCTCAACCGGGACTTGTTGGAGTCGTACGCTGTGTGCACTACTGGGGAGGAGGTTCTGTCGACGCAGAACAGGTGGCTCACCGAGGGCGGGCCCAAGCGCCCGCCGCGGACGATGCCGGAAAGCGACTCCGAGTGCAGCGGAGAAGGGAGCGGCAGTGAGAGTGACGACGGGATGCCGAGGTTGGAGCCTAACCGGAACAGGACGGATTTTAAAATCGGCGGCGGTGTCAGACGAGCGGCGTTCCCGGGTGAGATGCCACCGTCGGAGAGCGACGAGGAGAGTGAAGAAGAGGAGGAGGAGGCGGGGGCGGAGGATGGGTTGAGTGCGCGGATGGGTGCCGTGACGGTGGGCGGAGAGGAGTGAGCCGCGCGTTGTAATACAAA
>ENA-OWPI01003205-OWPI01003205.1-marine-metagenome-genome-assembly--contig:-NODE-3205-length-14206-cov-3.515182_pt1 | contig 14206 bp, 14 predicted proteins | sample MGYA00238138_ERZ651775 | MGnify/ENA primary metagenome ERZ651775 (study PRJEB26906, sample SAMN06265043) | marine metagenome | isolation source: Helgoland LTER site | place: Germany:Helgoland, sampling...
CCCCAAAACCCCAAAACCCCTTTTATTTGAAACAATAAGTTATAAAATTTAAAATATGAACACCAACTAACAGGCTGAGATCGAAGAGTTGTTCAGAAGGATCAACAAGAGCATATAGAAGAATAACAAACAAAAGATCAGTGAAGATGACCTCAATAAGGTCAGAGCATATGTTGTTTAGAGTAAGTAACATTCCTTTGATTAAATCTATTTTAGGCCAACGTCCTCTCCAAGCAGTCCGCTTATTGCAGAAAGAGCGAGAGGAAAGAGACACGGACGAGAACTTCACCACCCAAAAAGAGGACATCATTGCCAAAGCTCGTGAGCTAGACAAGCAGAGGACCGAGTACAAAGAGCAAAAGCAAGCCATGATCGACGAAGTGAGTGAGTAGACAAGTCAGCTCCAACTCTACTCTCTCAAGAGGAAAATGGAGGAGGAGAAACTCCAGAAGGAACAGAAGGAGATTGGGTAGAAGAGGGATGAGATCGATAGGCTACAGACTAATTTACAAAAGACGGAGTAGGAGCTTAAGGATAAGCAGGAGGACCTCGATAGACATAAGATATTCAGCACATTCCTTCAAAGTGTCGTTAATGATAAATCTGGGGACAATGAGGGATTCAGTGAGATTATTGACTTGTAGAACAGGTTCATCAGTTTGAAGGACGAGAATAAGCAGCTTATGAAGAGAAAGGCCCATATCAATCAGCTCATGGAGGAGGCAAGAGCTCAGGAGAAAGATAAGCTTAACCAGTTAAAGAACACCCTTTATGACCAACAAAGAAAAAACTTTCTTCTCCAACTTTAAAAACATAAGCTAAATATCCATTTCTTAAAGTCAATTGGCTAGAAACTTCTAAATCATTTTGTTTTTTTATTATTTTTTTCAAAGACCCGCTTTTGATCTTGATCACATAAGCTACTATTGCCAAAATAGACAAGAATAATATAGTAACTATAGCAGTTGTGAAATCTGGAACAGTTTGTGACATTTTATTACTTCCTCTAAATTTAGATTAAAGAAGCAAGAAAGATGCCAATTTGTTTAAGTAATAACCTATTGAATATTATAGGTTTTTTTCTTATAAAATGTCAATTTTTTGTAAATTATAACTTTTTGACTCGATTTTCTGGATTAGTAACCTCAGTAAATCTAATACCAAATCGCTCGCCAACCATAACTACTTCTCCACGAGCAATGTTTACACCGTTAGCTAATATATCTAAGGGATCACCGGCCAGTCTCTCTAATTCAACAACAGAACCTTCATTCAATTTAAGTAAATCTTTAATTTTCATTTCTGTTGAACCAACTTCAACAGTAAGTTTTACTTCTATATTTTCTAAAACCTTTAGATTTTCAATTCCTGCATTATTAGACGTTGTTGAGGTGTCTTGCGTAGTTGCTTCATTTTCTGCCATTTTAATACTCCTGGGATATTATAGTCTATCTTTTAGACTAACTGCTACTTGACTATTAGTTTCTCCAATTTCAGCCTTAAATAAAAGTTTATCTTTAACAAAAAAATCAACTCCATCAACGGGCGGCAAATTGACTATGTCACCTTCTTTAAATTTAATCAGTTCTGATAAAGAAACTGATGGTTCACTCAAAATTGCAGAAATAGGAAGAGGAACGTGCATTATGGATTTTTCTAATCTTTCGTTCCAACTAGTGTCATCATCAATTACATCAGATTGTATTCTAGAACGTAAAAGAGACGCGATTGGTTTTAGCGTTTGCAAAGGATATATTATGTCAAATGATGCAGAATCAATATTAGGAAGTTGTACAACAAAAGAACATATAATAACTGAATCTGATGCTTCAACTAAAGTTGCAAATTGTGGGTTAATTTCTCTAGATTGATGCTTAATTGTAATAGGCATAAGGTCTTTCCATGCATTTTGTAAGCAATGTGTAATGCCATCTGAGACTATTTCAATTATTCTGTCTTCAGTTGCCGTAAATTCAGATTTAGTTGAAGGAAAATTAGCGAGTTTACCTCCATAATAACAATTTGTTAAAACACTCACAAATGAAGGCTCAAGAACAAGTAACATAGACCCTCTTAATTCATCTATTCTACTAGTTGTTAAACTCATAAAGCTATTCAGACCAGCGCTGTACTCGTCATAAGTTTTAACTTCAGGAGGGAAAGGATTTATTTTAGGTTGAATTCGTATCATTGGTAAAAATATACTTCTAACTAACCTAGCAAACCTCTCGTTAATTAATCTTAAGGCATAATAATCACCTAATAGTTCTAGGTTGTCAGAACCAAAGGTGAAGTCAGAAACTTCAACATCATTATTAATTCCAGAATTTGAATCTATTTCTCCAGATTGCAGACCTTCCATTAACGCTGAAACTTCATCAGAAGATAATTTACGTGACGTATTAGACATAATTATTAATAACCTAAATTATTGTAATATGAAAGCTGTGAAATATACATCTTCAATACCTGGAAACTCTTTCAGCTTTTCTAATTTAGCATTAAGCACAACCATAAGTCTTTCTGAAAGTTTTTTCTTGCCATCGCTTCCTGATATATCTTCTTCAGTAAAATCACTAACAGTTGATAGTATTTCAGACCTTAAGGCTAATTGATGTGAGTCAACAACTTCCATAACCTTTTCATCATATTGGGTTGAAACACCTACACTAAGCTGTAAAAATTTCCTACTATTCTTTAAGTTAGTTGTAAAATCTCCTGGAAACTCAAAATATGTAGTTTCATAACTATTGACTTCTGGAATAGATTTGACATTCTTTTGTAAAACACCATCTTCACCCTCAACTTCACCTTCTTTATTGTCATCCTCTTCTGAAGTCTCTTTTTCTTTAGTGTTTTTACCTTCTATAATTTGGTTTACCTCAGCAGATGGATCTGGTTCTGGTTCACCGCCAAAAATAAAGTAACCTATACCTAAGCCCACAGCTATAAGTAAGATTGCAGCCACAACCATAATAATAATTTTGATTAAACCACCTTTTTTTGGTTCTTCATCTTCAACTTCATCTGCCATTTTTTTCTCACTTTATGTTTATAGTTAATTATGCAATTACGTTGATTATATGTCTAGATGAATTGTCTTCAATTTCGATTTCATCTAATGTCTCAACTTTTTTTTCAGCCGTTCCGTTTTGGTTTTCTTTTTCATTATTTGAATTTTGATTAGATTGATTATTTGATCCAAAGTTTTGGTTTTCGTTTTTTGCCAAAAATTCTAAATTTATCCCCTGATCATTAAAAAGTTTTTGTAGATAATTTTCATTTTGATTTAATGCTGTAGTAACAAAACTATTTTCAGCAATTATTTTGACACTTCCTATACCTTCTTTTAGTCTCACTGAAACTTTTAGCATTCCTAAATTTTTTGGTTTGAGATTAAACTCTATTTCTCCGCCACCGTCTGCAAGTGAATTTTGTATCTTAGATACGAGCTTGGATGACCACCCTTTTTGAGTCAAATCAAGGTTATCAAGAAAATTTTCTAAAACTGAATTATATCCGTTGTTTGAAAATGATGCACTTCCATTCTGAGAGTAATTATTCGCAGAATTGTTACTATGATTTAATTGTTGTGTGCTTAAATTGGTATTTTCTTTGTTTTTTGTTTCGTTGATTTTATTTTTCTGTAACTTTTCAATAATTTGATTATCTTGAAGATTAATCATAGCATTATTAATGACTTTACCATCAAAATGGGAAGATGAATTATTAAGTTGGTTATTTTCTATATTACTTACTTTAGCTAAATTGTATATCTTATTTGGATGGTTATTTTTTTTTACCTTTTTGACAAATGAAGAAAGTTGATCCCTTAAAGAAGATCCCTTTTGATCTTTGGCTTCAGGTTCTTGCTTCTGTCCATAAACTAACTTTTCTTGATCTTTAATACTTATATCTTGTTGATTGAACTTAACGTTATGAATATTTTTTAAGTTTTTAAACTTAGTATTATTTTTTTCATTATTTAATAACTTCCTATTTTCTATTAAATTTTCAGGAGATTTCAAAGATTTTTCAGACAGTAAATTTTTGAAGCTTTTGCTACCAGAAAGATCTAATTTAATCTCTTTTAAATTTGATAAATCTAACTTTATTAAATTTAAAATTTTATTTTTTTCTGTTGAGCTTAGATTTTCATCCAATTTTATCGTATTTTTAATTTTATCTAAGACAGGTAAATTATTTTTTTTGCTTTCAAAATCAGGAATAATATGGAAAATATAATCAAGGATTTTAATATCATCTTCATCAAAAAGATATTCTTTATCTATTATATTATTGTCAGATGAAATTTCTTCACTTTTAAAATTGATTGAGAACAAAGAATTTAATACAGAAGTATCTTGTTCTTCTCCATTAAGTCCTGAGAATTTATCAATAGTTTGATTTGCATCTGTATTAATATTCATAGTCATAGCCTATATTTTTGGAAAAAATGCAAATATAATGCCATTTATAAAAAGAAAATTTTTATGATAAGATTTAGAGTGAATTTCTCTTTTCTAATTCATTACGATACTGTTTTTTGTATTCAGTAGTTTTATCTTCAGCTTTATTTTTTTTTAAATTATTAATAATAATTTTTTGTTGAATATTTTTCTTCTCATTCAATAAATGTTTATTTCTGTTGTCCGCAATATTTTTTTGACTTTGAAGTGTATTTAATAATTGTGCATTATTTTTGAAATAGCCAGAGCTAATAATTTTATCTGATTTTTCAGCTCTACCATTGTCCATAATGGTGTCTATTTGAGTGATTAAATTTTGATTCTTAATGATTTCATTTTCTATTAAATTAGAGTTCACAATTTCTTTTGAAATATCTCTTTTTCGTAAAGTTGCTAAACGCTTGAATCTTTCTATTTTTTTTAACAATGTAAAAACCTATTTGTAAAGTTGTAATAATTGACTCTTAGAGCTTTCAAAATCTGCTTTTTGATCCTGTGATTGTGAAATAAATTCTATTAGTTTAGGCCATATCTGTATTGCGTCATCTAGATCTTTATCTTGCCCTGGTGTGTAACCACCCATCAATACCAAGTCTTTATTTTCAATGTAAGTACTAATATGTTTTCTAAATAACTTAGTAGCATTAGAATGTTCTAAAGTTACTAAATCATTCATTACCCTACTTATTGAATGCGAAACATCAACAGCAGGGTAAATTCCCATTTGAGCATTTGACCTACTTAAAACTATATGACCATCAAGTATAGCTCTTGCTGTATCAACAACAGGATCATTGTTATCATCACCATCGGCTAATATCGTATAAAATGATGTAATGCTTCCCTCACCTTTATCACTTGTCCCTGTTCTTTCTATTAAGTTTGGTATCATTGAAATCACAGATGCAGGGTAGCCTTTTGTTGTAGCAGTTTCTCCTAAAGAAAGACCAATTTCTCGTTTGGCGTGAGCTATCCTCGTAAGACTATCCATAATGAGCAAAACATTCTTATTTTGATCTCTAAAATATTCTGCAATTGCAGTGGCTCTATTAGCTGCTCTGATCCTCATTAATGGAGATCTGTCAGCTGGCACTGCAACAACAGTTATTTTTTTTGCTGTTTCATCGTTAAATAATTCATTGACCATTGCTCCAACTTCTCTAGCTCTTTCACCAATCAATGCAATTACTACAACATCGGCATCAGTATATTTACTCATCATGCCAAGTAATACTGATTTACCAACACCAGAACCTGCAATAATTCCAAGCCTTTGACCTTGTCCGACTGTTAATAAAGAATTAATAATTCTTACACCTACATCTAACGGTTTTTGTATTAGGCTTCTCTTAAGCGGATTCATGGGTTTTCCCATCAAAGGCCACTTATTATTGATTGGCTCTAAGGGTTTATCATCAAGTGGTTTGCCAAACGCATCCGTTACTCTACCCAACAATGTATCATCTACATCTATATACCTGCCATCATCATGAAGTGAAACTTTGCATCCGGTTACAATATGTGACGAAGGCTCCAAGATAGCTAACATGTTATAATTTTTATCAAAACTTACAACTTCTGCTAGTATGTCTTTACCCATTTGGTCTTTTACAATACATAAACTTCCAATAGGTGCTGGAAAAGGATCGCAATACAAGACATTACCATCAAAACGGTTTACCAGACCAGAACTAACAATTAATTTAGGTCTTTTTATTTGTGATATATTGTCTAATAATTTTGTTTCAAAATTCATAAAGTTGTCTCAGTCTAGTATTTTATTTTTTTTCAAGGGTTTTCTCTGAATAATGCATACCATCACAATTTAAAACTATATCACCTCTTGAAAGGTCTTTATTTGGTAAAAATTGTGTTTTTTGATTAATATTTTTAAAGCTCTCTATTTTTGAAATAGCTTCTAAATCCTTTTCATTAACTTCGATTATGATTTTTTCTTCAAAACAATTAATATTTTTTAAAAATGATTTTATTTTTTTTTCATATTTATCTGGCATTTTATCAATTTGGTAACCAGCCAGCTCATTTGCAATATTAAGAATTTTAGTTTCCATAACGTCATATATTGCTTTTTCACTCAAATTAGACAATGACGAAAAAATACTTTTAAAACCTTCAATTTCTTTTTTTAGATCATCACTAGAATCGTTATGTATTGGAGTTTCAATTTCAGAATTTTGAAAACTTTCATTGTCTGATTTTTTTATTGATTGAGATACTGCATCTCTAACAGAGTTGAGTGCTTGTTGTGTCTCTTCATCTTTTTTATCTTCTACTTTAAGATCATTTTTTTGAATATCATTTTCACCCAAGTCGACTTTGTTTTGTTCTTCATCAGGTTGATTTTCATTAGTTGTTTGAAAATTTGAAATATCTTGAGGTATATCATCTTGAGGCACATCATCTTTAGTTAAATCTTCGTTATTCTCAAGATTTTCATCGCTTAGTAAATTTTGTTTATCTATATTTTCAACAACTGCGTCAGGTTCATTATTGCTTTTTGTATTTTCATTTTGATCTGTCTTATCTATTGCTTCAGTTTCTTCAGGTTTGGTTTCATTAGTATTTTCTACGTCTGGACTTACGCTCTCATGTTCATTTGTTATATTATTTTTTTCCTGCTTAGTTTCAAAATCAAGAGCAAGATCAATTAAAGATTTTTTTATAAAATTAGAATTATTTGAGATATTCTTGTCCTGAAAAACAGCCTCAGACTGAGTTTTAAGAACAGATTTTATTTGTTCACTTCCAAGAGGTACGATATTTTCGTTATCAATATCTGCATTCTCATATTGTGTTTTTAACGACATGGCTTTCTATCTTTCATCTTTAAACATAGTCGTCACCACCACGACCTGCTAACACGATTGAACCTTCATCAGACATGCGTCTGGCAACCGCAATGATTTGTTTTTGAGCCTCTTGAACTTCTGTTAACCTAACAGGCCCTAACGCTTCCATTTCGTCTTGAATGTTAGCTGCTGCACGTTGTGACATGCATCCAAATAATTTATCCTTTAACTCTTGATCCGCACCCTTCAAGGCTAAAATAATTAAATCATCTTCAACAGCTCGTAATAGTGTCTGTAATGACTTGTCGTCAGAAAGTAGTAAAGTTTCAAATACAAACATACTATCTTGAATAGCTTGCATAAGAGCTTTATCATCTTTCAAAATATCTTTCATTATTTTAGCTTCACCATCTGCACTAATAAAGTTCATAATTTTTGCTGCAGCAGGTACTCCTCCGACTTTACTTGCTCTAAGGCTAGCATTAGAGGAAAAAACCTTTTGCATCACCCTATCAAGTTCTTGCAGAGCTTCAGGCTGAACAGTTTGAAGAGTTGCAATCCTTCTTATAATATCTGACTGCGTATTTTCCGGTAAAAAGTTTAACACATCAGAGGCTGTAGAAGGTTCTAAGTAAGATATAATCAAAGCTATTATTTGCGGGTGTTCATCAATAATTAAATCAGCAATTGAACGAGCGTCTAGCCAATCAAGTATTTCTATGGCCTTATTACTGTCAGATGGAGTAATTTTACCTAAAACTGTTTGAGCTTTATCTTCACCCAATGATTTTGTCATAACATTTTTTATATAATTTCCTCCAGAGATTCCTAAGCTAGTTTGTGATTTAATAATTGCTAAGAATTCATCTAAAACCAAGTTTACAGTTCCTTGACCAAGACCCTGGACCGAATACATAGCTGTTCCAAGAACCTGTACTTCTTTAGGTGACAGGTTTCCCATAATTTCTGCAGCTTCATCTTCTCCAATAAGCATCATTAAAATGGCACATTTTTGTGTGCCTGTAAGACCTTGATAAATTTCATCGGCGTTAGGTTCTTTTTGTTTTGCTGCTTCAGCCATAATAATATCCCACTTTCTTTTTCTTTTTAAGAGTCTCTGGCGTCATTTCCCATCATGCCTTTGAAGACACTAGATACTCTTCCTGCCTCATCTCCAACAATCATTCTTATTACAGCTACTTTATCATCATAAGTATTAGCTGTATCGAGCATTTCTGCGGATATGGCAGACTTCTTTGGTTTAAGTTTAGCTTTAATATCCTCAAGGGATTCACCTTCTTGAACTTCTATTTTTTCGTCATCAATATCAATTTCATCGCCAGCCATAGCACCGCCTCCAGATGAAAAGCTTGCAGGAACCATCACTCTTTTCAATAAAGGATGTAACGCTCCAAATATAACGATAGCTAAAATCAAGATAGTTGCAAATTGTTGTAACATTTCTTTTATAGAATTATTTTCGTACCATGGCTCAATATCTGCCTCAAGAATATCAACAAAAGGGCTACTTGTTACAGTAACGCTATCGCCTCTTGCCTCATCAAACCCGAGCGCCTCTTGAACTAAAGATTTAATTTCTAGTAATTTTTCTTTACTTAATGTTTCAAACGTATACGTACCTTCCGCTGTTAACACCTTCTTCTCACGAATAATTACAGCAGCCTTAATTTTTTTGATTACACCATATTGAGCAGTTGTAGTTTCAACTTTTCTACTAACCTCATAATTTTTTACAGAAGTTTGACTTCTTTGCTTTAAATTTGTGCCTGCTCCTGCACTTTCAGGGGCTTCTTTCTTTAAATCTGGAGCTAGCGGTGGAGCGTTTGACAAGGCACCAGGAATACCCCTTGCTTCTGGATTTGCACTTTCATCTAACGATGTTTGTTCACTTCTCAATGCATTTCCTTTTGGATCAACAGATTCTTCAGTTATTTCACTTTTTGTAAAATTCATATCTACATTTATTTCAGCTTTTAGGTTACCTGCTCCAACAATTGGTGTTAAAAGTGATATAACCCGTGATTTATAAATTTCACCTAATCTCATAGTTTGAGACATTTGTTCGCTTGAAGCTGTACTTGCAGCATCACTTGATGGCTTTGATAAAAGTTCACCAAATTGATCTACAACAGTAATGTTTTCAGATGGTAGGTTTGGTACTGATGATGCAACCAGATGAACAATTGATTGTATTTGTTGCCTTCCAAGTGACCTGCCACTTGAAAGTTTTACAAAAACAGACGCCGATGGCAAAGCTATTTCTCTGGCAAAAACTGTTTTTTCAGGAATAGCTAAGTGAACTCTTGCAGAACTAATGCCTGAAATAAAATTTATCGATCTTGATAATTCTGATTCTAATGATTGTTTTATTCTAATAGCCTCTACTGAACGACTTGTACCCATTGGCATATCGCTCAGGTTGTCATATCCATCTGGAACAGAAGATGGCAAACCTTCAGCTGCTAACAGCATTCTAGAATTATGATAATCTTCTAATGGGACAGTTACTTCACCAGTAGATGGATTTAATGATACATTTACACCATTTTGTTTTAAAGTTTGAATAACAACAGATTTCTCACTTTCTGGAAGAGAAGCAAATAATGTAGTCATGTCAGCTTTTTGCATTGTAAAAAAAACAATTAAACCAATAAATGCTACAATTACTCCAAAGATTAAAGGAACAGATTTCTGAACAGCAGGATCAGAAGTCATCTTTCTAACATTAGAGATAGATGAAGATATTCGACTTATAATCCCCGTACCTTGGTTAATTCCAGCTATATTATTTCCAGTAGTTGCTTCTGCCATTTTCTTATCCTAATCAAATTAAATTAAACGGGCATATTCATTATGTCTTTATAAGAACTCAAGACTTTGTTCCTAACATTTAAAGTCATTTGAAACGCAATACTTGAAATCTGCTGTTGCATAATAACTTTTGTTAAGTCAGTTTCTTTTCCTAATTCGTAATCCTTGGTGATTTCAGCTGCTTTATTCTGGCTATCTGCAACAGAATTAATGGCATCATTTAATTTTTTAGAAAAATCTTCTGCTTTTTCACCACCAGAAAATGCTTGGTTAGCTTTTTCTAAAATATTTTGTCTGGCAAGGCTTGAAATACCACTATTTTCATTTGATATCTGCATTTGATTTCTCCTTTATCAAGTTGCTTTTGCAAATGCCAATTGATCAGCTAATGTTTCAACTGATAAATTTTCATTTATATTAGATAGTGATTTATCTATCATTATAGACATTTGATCTATAGCTTTACCCCCACTCAACACTAAAGCTCTTTGAAGGGTGTTTTCTAATTCACGAACATTACCTGGCCAATCATGCTTTAAAAGTAAATCTCTTGCATCTCCGGTAATAAAAGGAATAGTTCCATTTTCTTTATTATGCTTATCTAATATTTTTATTGAAATAGGCAGAATATCATCTTTCCTATCAGATAATTTTTTCGTCTGAAGTGGAAAAACATTCAATCTATAATATAAATCTTCTCTAAATCTTGATTGATTAACTTCAGATGCCATGTCGCGGTTTGAGGTTGCTAAAACTCTTACATCAACCTCAATATCTCTTTGTCCTCCCACTGGAGTAACTTTTCTTTCTTGTAAAACTCTTAATAATTTTGCCTGTAAAGACAGTGGCATCTCAGAAATCTCATCCAAAAGCAATGTACCTTTGTCTGCTGCTCTAAAAATACCTTTATTAGCATTTGATGCACCAGTAAAAGCTCCTTTTTCATGACCAAATAAAATTGCCTCTAACATATTTTCTGGAATGGCTGCGCAATTAACCGCAACAAATGGCTCTTCTTTTCTATTAGAGTTTTCATGTAAATAATTTGCTAAAACCTCTTTTCCAGAACCTGTTGGGCCGTTTATAAATACGGTCACGTCTGTATTAGCAACTCTTCTAGCTAAGGATAACAACTCAAATGTTTTAATGTCGCCTGCAGAAAATAAAACATCTGGACAACAAACGTTAAAAATTAATTCTAATGAATACGGATCAGTAAAGTCTTCAACTGTAATTCTTTTTAAGGCTCCACCAAGATCATCTTGTATATCTATGCCAGCAACTAAGTTACTCTCGGTAATAATAACAACTTTAGTTAATTTTGCTTGTCTAGCTAAAGACACTAATTTTGAGGACCCGCCTATTTCTTTTTCAAAAATATCAGAGCAAACCATCGTGTTAGCATTATATCCTACAAGGTCAATTCCAAGAAAATCTGGCTTTGAGCTATCTGATCCAGCTTTTATTACTGTAACATCCCTATTCTCAAGCAAATCGCATAAATTATTTGCTATATTTAAACTATTTTGAACTACTATAACTTGGCTCATTTAAAACTCCTCACATTCGATGAGGTATAGAAGCAAGAACCTTGCCAAATAAGGTTTTTTAATTTTATTTACTATGTTATGTAACCAAAAACAGATGTATTTTGATTTCTTTAGTTGATTTTATTTTATAAAAGTCATTATTATGACATTTAAAATTATTTTTTTTCAATTATTTGACGAGCAGATAAATGAACGTAGTCGATAAACTAATAGACCAAAAAAATGTTAGTAAGTCTATACTTGATACTCTTAATGAAATGATTGATGGCAACAGTTCTGAGACTAAGTCAATGAAAAACTTAATAGCTATGGTTTCACAAACAGATAGCACAGCATTGATTTTAGGAGAAACTGGAACTGGAAAAGACGTAGTAGCGCGAGCCATTCACAAATGTTCTAAAAAGAAAGGTTCTTTTGTCACGGTTAATTGTGCAGCTATACCATCAGAACTTTTAGAGTCAGAATTATTTGGTCATGAAAAAGGTTCATTTACAGGTGCCGACAAATTAAGAAAAGGTAGGTTTGAACAATCTAGTGGCGGTTCACTATTTCTTGATGAAATTGGAGACATGCCTCTCGCTCTTCAGGCTAAGCTATTGAGAGCAATAGAGAGTAGAACCATTCAAAGGGTTGGGGGTGCAGAGGACATTAAAATTGACCTTAGACTAATTTGTGCTACTCATAGAGATCTTGAAAAAAAAGTTGAAAGTGGAGATTTTAGAGCTGATCTATTTTTTAGGATAAATGTATTACCCATAAACGTCCCTACTTTAGCTGAACGTCGAACCGACATTCCAAGCCTTTATGAAACACTATTAAAAAATCTTCAAATAGATAAATCCGTTGAACCCATTTTTACACCTGAAGCAATAACGGCTCTATCAAAACATAACTGGCCTGGAAATGTTAGAGAACTGAAAAATGTAATAGAAAGAGCTTGTATAATTTTTCCTGGCAAGGAAGTTACAAGTTCTAATGTGTATGAGAACCTCCTAAGATTAAAAGTACCTAGCATTGCTGAAGAGCAGGAAGCAATTTGGGAATTAACAGCTGACTTAGCTGAAATAAATAACGTTGATCTCGATCAACCTACGAACCAAGAAGATTTTTTACCTCACCCTAAAAATTATAAAAATTGGTTTACATTTTATGATGAAATAGATTTGAGAAGACATCTACAAGATGTTGAGATTGTTTTAATTGAAGAAGCACTTGAAAAAACAAATGAACAGGCCATTGGACGAGAGCAAAATTTGGAAATTTTTTATCGAGATGTGTCTTGGGCTGCATTATTTGCACTCTTTTCACATTTTGCATCGAGACATCAAGACGATCAACATGTTTTTGGGGAAAGATGACAAAATTAAAGTTGGGGATCTCGGAGTGGCCAAGCAGCTTAATTCGACAAACAATTTCGCTCACACCATGGTCGGAACTCCGTACTACTTGAGTCCAGAGCTTTGCGAGGAAAAGCCTTATAATCACAAATCTGACATATGGTCGCTAGGGTGCGTGCTCTATGAGCTGTGCACTTACAAGCATCCCTTTGAGGCCAATAACCAAGGTGCTCTGATTCTCAAAATTGTAAGGGGAAAATTCAACCCGATACCCACAAATTATTCTTAGGGCCTCCAATAAATGACAACGAAATTATTGGAAAAAGATTAGAAAAAAAGGCCGGGAATAGACCAGATTTTCAAGATGGACTCAATGAAGGAGAGGATGAGACTATATGGATATAATCTTTAAGAGCATCATGATGAAATTTTCAAGCAAAAAAACAAATCATCTGCGCCTGTCGAGGAGAAGAAAGTTGACAGATCAGTCAATTCTTCAAAAATGAGTGTCGAGAGCAAGCCACCCCCAGCCAAAAGAGAATCCTCTAAAGCCAAAATGGAGGAGTTGAACAGGCAAAAGAAAAATGAATAAATTTATCAGTAAGCTATTCTCAAGGCAAATAAAAGTCCAAATATCCCTTAGAATAAGAGAAATAATAGTGATTTACCAAAGAATGATAGACCAATTAGTGCAAGGGCTCAGTTGGTTAAGAAAAAGTCCGAGTAGCCAGTTGTCACTCCATAGAGAAGTGAAAGGAAAATGCAACCAGCTTAAAGGCCTAGTGACCTTAAAAGATATTCGAAAAGCGGAAGAATATCCTAATGCCTGTAAAGATTCTTTAGGACAGTTAAGAGTTGGTGCTGCAGTAGGAACTGGCGCAGATACCGAAGACAGGGTTAAGGCCTTGGTCGCTGCAGGTGTAGATGTGGTTGTAGTTGATACTTCACATGGCCATTCTCAGGAAGTTATTAATCGTATTACTGAAATTAAGCGTAATTTCCCCGAACTGCCATTAATTGGCGGTAATGTTGCAACAGCGACAGGTGCCAGAGCGCTGGCGGATGCTGGTGTAGATGCCGTTAAAGTTGGTATTGGCCCAGGTTCAATTTGCACAACTAGACTGGTAGCTGGAATTGGTGTACCACAATTGAGTGCAATTTTAGAGGTTAAAAAGGGTGTAAAAAATAATAAAACAAAAATTATTTCT
>ENA-OWPI01003214-OWPI01003214.1-marine-metagenome-genome-assembly--contig:-NODE-3214-length-14184-cov-8.199617_pt1 | contig 14184 bp, 17 predicted proteins | sample MGYA00238138_ERZ651775 | MGnify/ENA primary metagenome ERZ651775 (study PRJEB26906, sample SAMN06265043) | marine metagenome | isolation source: Helgoland LTER site | place: Germany:Helgoland, sampling...
AGTTAAAATTCTCAATGATAGAGATACAGGAACTGCGATTGTTGAACCAGAAATCAGCAATAAGAAATTTGATAAAGATTTTTTAGTGAAATTATCAACTGGTCTTGCTTACTTGGTAGGTAATCCTAATTTTGACTCCATGACTGATAAGTATTACGCGAGGTTTCATGTCAAACATCAAGATAGTAGCGACTCCTATTTAAGAAAAGCTTACACAAATTTAGATCTTCATACTGACGGAACTTACGTTAAAGAAAAAACTGATTGGTTAATCATGACTAAAATGGAAGAACAAAATGTTAGCGGTGGAGAAAGCGTTATATTGCACTTAGATGACTGGGAACATTTAGATGAATTAAGCAACGATCCTGTAGGACAACAAAATTTCACTTGGGGATCACCTAAGAGTAAAAATGTTGAATATAAAGTTGAGCATCCGGTGTTTTTGAAAGATAAAAATGGTAAACCTACTATTTCTTATATTGATCAATTTCCAGAGCCAAAAAATATGGAGCAAGGTTTATTTCTTCAAAGATTATCTGATGCATTGGAAGAAAGTAAGAATAAAATAAGCTTTCCTTTACCAGTTGGTTCTACTATTTTTTCTAATAATTATTTTTGGTTACACGGAAGAAAAGCTTTTCAAGAACATACGGGTTTATCTAGAGAGTTGCTTAGAATTAGAGGAACTTTTTTTAATTAGATAATTCGCTTCGCACTTTAACTACAGCAGATTTCAGCGCGCCGACGTAATACAAACATCTTTTTTTACTTAATCTTGTAGAGGGCCCTGTAAGTGTCATGGCACCTAACAATTCTCCATCTTTTTTTATTAAAGGGACCGATACAGAAGCAAGTAAAGGCACTTCATTAAATGTAATTAAATAACCATTTTTAATAATCTTATCTTTATTTTTAATATCTATTCCACTGTAGGCAGAAAGTACTTTGCCACTTGAGCCAACGCTTAATGATTTAGGTATTCCTGTTTCAATACTGTGTCTTACCGGTGTATTTGGTTCAGATTTTAAAATGCAAATTCTTAAATTTTTTTGTTTTATAAAAAATAAAGCAGTTTCATTTGAAATTTTAGTTAAGTGTTCTAATTGTTTATGAATTAAATCATGCCAGATTAATTGATCAGAGTAGTTATCTTTTATCTGGTTGATAGAGTGACCTATTCTATATTTTCCATTAACATCTTTAGTAATATAATTATGTTTTTCTAATGATTTAATAATTCTTAATGTAGTACTTTTATGGTTGCTTGTTAGTTTAGAAATTTCTGTAAGACTAACTGGATAATTTATTTTTTTAAAACAACTTAAAATAATTAAAGCTTTATCAACTGACTCTACACCGACTATATTTTTCCTTAAATTCATAAATCAATAGTTTCGTCTGTTAGAACTTAGTTTCGTAGAACGAAACATACATAAATATAACATAATTGACAATGATATTTTTTTATTATGAAATGACCAAGTTTATTAATTAATTAACAGAGGGAAAAAATATGTTTAATAAAATGAAAAAACTTATTAGCTTAGTTTTCGCAACTGTTCTTTTAACTTCAATCTCATCAACTAGTTTTGCTGTCGACAAATTACACTTTGTAATTGGCGGTGGTGCTGGTGGTGGTTGGGATGGAACTGCTAGAGGAACTGGAGAAGCTTTAACTAAAGCTGGTATGCTAAAAAGTGCTTCATTTGAAAATATGTCAGGTGGTGGTGGAGGAAAAGCTCTATCTTACATAATTAATTCGAAGCCTGAAAATACTGTATTGGTTCAATCAACACCTTTAGTATTAAGATCAATCACTAGACACAAAGGTTACGTTAAAGGTAACGGTGTATTATCTTATAAAGATGTTAAACCAATCGCTGGTGTAATTGGTGACTACGGTGCAATCGCAGTTGCTAAAAACTCACCTTATAAAAACTTTAAAGATGTAGTGAATGCTTACAATGCAGATCCTAAGTCAATTAAAATGGCTGGTGGTTCTGTAAGAGGAAGCATGGACCATTTAATTGGTGCACTTGCATTTAAAAAAGCTGGAGCAAACCCTAACAACGTAGTGTACGTACCTTACGATGCTGGTGGTAAAGCTTTAGCTGGACTTTTATCTGGAGAGACTCAAATTATCTCTACAGGTTTAGGTGAATTAATGGGTGCTAGAGACCAAGTAAGAATTATTGGTATCACAGCTCCTAAAAGAGTTGGTGATGCTCCTGAAGTTCCTACTTTAAAAGAACAAGGATACAATGTTCAGTTTGTTAACTGGAGAGGTTTCTTTGCTCCTAAAAGTATGTCAGGTGGAGATGTTAAGAAGATCGCTAAAATGTTAGGTGATGTTCAAAAAACTCCTGAATGGGAAACAGTTAGAAAAAGAAATGCTTGGGTAAATATTTACAATCCAGGTAGTAAATTTGACAGTTTCTTAAAAAAGCAAACTAAAGAAATGACAAAGTTAATGCAAGAGCTAGGCGTAATCTAGTTAATTAACTTAGAGGAAGAGCAGTGAAAATAAATTCAGTTAAAATTATTTCGCTGCTCTTCTTTGTTTTATCAGCATTTTATTTATATACCGCTCATCAAATACAAGTTTTCGCCTTCGATGAAGGCGCACCATTTAACGCCAAAACCTTCCCTATTTATTTAGGCTATGCAGGAATGTTTTTTGCTGGATTAAAAATAGTTTTACCAGATACTAAACCTATTGAAGTTGAGCCAAAGTTTTTAGAATTCAAAAAGACAATTTTATTAGTGCTCACCATGATTATTTATGGAGCAACTATACTCAAAGTCGGTTTCTTTTTATCAACTTCTTTGTTTTTAGTAGCTTCTTATTATTTTCTTGGTGAACGAAGATGGAAATATATTTTAATATTCTCTTTTCCGTTTGTAGCAATCTTTATGTATCTCTTACACGGTTTATTAGCTGTTTATCTTAGAGATCCCTTATTAAAATATATAGGAATAATGGGATGATCGAAGGCATTCTAATTGGACTAAAAACAGCTTTGTCTTTTCAAAACCTAATGATGGTAATGATTGGATGTTTTGCTGGAACTATTATTGGAATGCTTCCAGGTTTAGGCCCAATGACTGCAATTGCTTTAATGATCCCAATTACTTATGGTTTTGATCCTGCAACAGGATTAATTTTAATGGCTGGTGTTTATTATGGAGCTGTATTTGGAGGTTCAACCTCTTCAATTTTAATTAATGCTCCAGGTGTACCGGGAACGGTAGCAACTTCTTTCGACGGATATCCAATGGCTCAGCAAGGTAAAGCAGGTAAAGCTTTAGCTATTGCAGCCTATAGTTCATTTGCAGGAGGAACTATCGCAGCTATTTTTTTATTAATTGCAGCACCAAGTTTATCTAAAGTTAGTTTATCTTTTAGATCACCAGATTATTTTGCATTAATGATTTTAGGTTTAACAGCAGTTGCTGCCTTTTCTTCAAAAGGTAACTTTTTAAAAGCAATGATGATGTGTGTTTTAGGATTAATGTTAGCATCAGTCGGTCAGGATACATTATCTGATATCCCAAGATTTACTTTTAATACAATGAATTTATCGGATGGAATTAGTTTTGTTTTAGTCGTAATGGCTACATTTGCTATGAGTGAAGCTTTAACTATTATTCTTAAAAAAAATGATCCGACAAAAGCAGCTAAACAAATCTCATTGACAGATTTAGGTTCAATTAAATTAAGTAAAGAAGAGACAAAACAAATGGCAAAAACTATTCCACGATCATCTATTTTAGGTTTTATTATTGGCGTATTGCCAGGGGCAGGTGCTACCATTGCATCATTTTTAGCTTACGGAATGGAGAGAAACTTTGTAAGCAATGAAGAAAAAGAAAAATTCGGTAAAGGAAGTGTGCAAGGTTTATCTGCACCAGAAACAGCGAATAATGCTGCCTGTTCAGGAGCATTTGTGCCATTACTAACATTGGGAATTCCAGGAAGTGGAACTACAGCAGTAATGCTTGGAGCATTGTTAGGTTTTGGTATTCAACCAGGTCCAAGACTGTATGAGACTAACCCGGAGATATTTTGGTCTGTAATTATGTCTATGTACATTGGAATGGTAGTTCTTCTTATTCTAAATCTTCCACTAATTCCTTACATTGCAAGAATACTTGCTGTTCCTAGAACCTTTTTAATTCCAATGATTTTATTTTTCTCGGTGACAGGAATTTATCTAATGTCATTTAACAATTTTGATATTTTTTTAATGATAGGTATTGCAGTTGTAGCAACAATTTTAAGACTTTACGATTTTCCAATGCCACCTTTAATACTAGCATTTGTACTGGGTGGCTTAATGGAAGAAAATCTACGAAGATCACTTCTTATTAGCGACGGATCATGGGCCTTCCTTTGGGACAGGCCACTTACTCTTTGTATAATGCTTGTTATTGTAGGAATTATTGGATGGCAAGCTTACAATAGTTTATTTAAGAAAAAATTATAGTCTTACGTATTTCTTTTCTCTATCTACAGACCAGTCTTTTGTTCCGTTTGCTACGATAAATAAAAATCCGCCAGCTAATCCTAAGTTTTTAAGGAATGCGATAGTTTGCATTTGATCAACAAAATCGTAATGGAATAGAAATGCAGTTGTTATACAAAAAATTGCAAGAAGGCCAGCTGATATTCTTGCTTGATATCCAATAATGACAAATAGAGGTAAAATAATTTCTAGAGCAATAGTTGGGTATAATAAAAATCCAGGAACTCCAAACCCTTCCATCCAACTCATTGTACCATCGATACTAAAGATTTTGTTATACGCTGATAGCAAAAATAAAGCAGAGATAAGCAGTCTACCTATAAAATCTATTAGATTGGCCATAAAGATTTGTACTTAATTGAACCGTACGAGTCAAAAACAGATAAGTTTAATTTAGGCTTTTTTAGAAATTATTTTCAATATTACTGGAACTGCAAACAAAATCATGAGTAGTCTTATTATATGATGAAAAGAGACAAACTCAGGATCCAGATCAAAGAAAATTGCTATTACTGCAACTTCATAAATCCCTCCAGGGCAATATGATAGTAATAAAGTGAAAAAGTTTTTATCAATTATTAGTCCGGCAGCAAATGCTGCGGCAACACCCAGTATTACTAGTAAAAACGTTGCTACAAAACTATGTAAGGCATTTCTTCCTATTTCACCAAATGTTTTATCAGCAAATCTGCATCCCACAGAAGAGCCTAAAATTAATAAACAATAATCTATAACATCAGGAGATATTTGATAACTTGCAACTTCTATGATTTGAAGCAACCCGCTTGCCACTAGAGTACCTGTTAAAAGTGCAGCTGGAACTTTAATCTTTTCAAAGAATAAAATAAAAATTACTGATGATATAATCAAAATAATCAAGTGATATAAATTTTGATTTGTGGCTATTTCTTCAGAAATATTTACGCCATCTACATCATAAAAACTATTTACGATAAACGGAAAAACTGTAATTATAATTATTAACCTTATTAGATGGGATGTAGCTACTTGGCTTAAATCAGTTTTTGCATCTTCAGCCAATATCATTAATGGACCTAGCGCACCCGGTGCTGCAGAAAAAATAGATGTTTTTTTTTCATATTTAGAAAACTTTTCTAAATATTTTGAAACGATAAGAACACTTAAAATTATGTAAATTAACATAATAAAAGAGGTCCAGATCCAATCTTGCATTTGACTAAATAAATCTTTGTCTATGTAGTTACCAATATAAAGGCCAAGTATTATTAATATGGAGGATAATACTAACCTTGGCATTTTAGTTTTAAGACCCATTAAAGAAGCTAAAGAAGTAATTAGCATTGGCCCCAAGAACCAGGCTAAAGGAATATTAAAATATTCAGCTATTATAGCACTCGGTATTGATATTATGATGACAGATATAAACGGTATAGAAAAAATCTGTTTAAAATTTTCTTTATTAAAAGGAATAGCTTGGTTATTCTGCATCATTCATGATTTTAGGATTTATAGGAACTGGTAAAATTTCATCATCAATTATTTTTGGTATTTTTAAAACAAAGCTAAAAATTAAGAGAATTTATATATCTTCAAGAAATAGAAACATAGCTAAAAAACTATCTAAAAGTTACGGAAAAATAAAAGTATCAAACAATAATCAAGAAATAATAGATAAATCCTCAGTAATATTATTGGGAGTTACACCTAATGTTGGTAATAAAATATTACCTAAATTAAAATTTTCAAAAAATAAAAAAATAATAAGTCTTATTTCGACAATCAATTTGGGTAAACTAAAAAAAATTACAAAAAATAAAAATTTGGTAAGAGTTATACCTTTACCTCCAATTGAAATTAAAAAAGGACCAATTATTGTTTGTCCACCAAGTAAATTTGCTAAGAACATTTTTAAACATTTAGGGCAAGTTCTAGAAGTAAGAAATGAAAAACTTAGTTATAAGTTTTGGTCTACAGCATCTTTAATGGCAACTTATTATGAGTTACTTAATACAAGTTCTAAATGGTTAAGTAAAAAAGGAATTAATAAAAAATTAGCTGATACTTATGTAGCTGAATTATTTTTAGCTTTGAGCCAAGATGCATTAAATAAATCTTCACAAGGCTATAAAAAACTCGTAGCGGACTCTCAGACGCCAAAAGGTTTAAATATGCAGGTTCTTAATGAATTGAAAAAAGGTAAATTCTTTACTAAGTTCTCCAAAGCTCTTGAAAATGTAAATAAAAGAGTAAGCAAATAATTCATGGAATATTTTATACAACAATTAGTTAATGGAATTACTTTAGGTTCTATCTACGGTCTTATCGCCATTGGTTACACTATGGTTTATGGAATTATTGGCATGATTAATTTTGCACACGGTGATATTTTTATGATCGGTGCATTTGTTGCTTTAATATCATTTATAGTTTTTGGATTAACAGGAATAGCCCTACCAGTAATTTTGTTGCTCGTTTTATTAATCGCCATGCTTTTTACGGCTTGCTATGGTTGGACAGTTGAAAAACTTGCCTACAAACCTTTAAGAGGTTCTTTTAGATTAGCTCCACTTATTTCTGCTTTAGGAATGTCAATTGTTTTACAGAATTACGTACAAGTTGCTCAAGGTGCTAGAGTAAAACCAATGCAGCCTTTGATAAGTGGTGGTTTAGAGTTTTTTAAAAATTCAGAGTTTATTGTTACAGTTAGTTATCTTCAAATTTTCATAGTCGTTTTAACAATTATCTTGATGAGTATTTTTACTTATCTAATTACAAAGACAGATTTAGGAAGAGCTCAAAGAGCTTGCGAACAAGATAGAACAATGACTTCACTTTTAGGAATTAACGTAGATAGAACAATTTCAATTACATTTATTATTGGTTCATCATTAGCATCAGTTGCTGGAATGATGTTTGTACTTTATTATGGTGTTATTGATTTCTACATTGGTTTCTTAGCCGGAATTAAAGCCTTTACGGCAGCTGTACTTGGGGGAATTGGTTCTCTGCCGGGGGCAATGCTTGGAGGATTGCTAATTGGATTAATTGAAACAATGTGGTCAGGCTATGTATCAATTGAATACAAAGACGTTGCAGCATTTAGTGTTTTAATTGTAGTTTTAATTTTCTTTCCAACGGGATTTCTTGGAAAACCTGATATTGAAAAGGTTTAATGGAAAAAAAAGATATCATTCAGTCATTGAAAGACAGTTTATTTACGGGCTTAATCGCCTTAGCTCTGTTTGGACCAATTGTTGGACTTAGAACTTCATCTAAAGGAGAAGGTTTATTTATCACTCCTCAATGGGGTGTTGTTTTTTTATTAGTTGGGCTTTGTATACTTGGAAGATTTTTAATTAATTTAAATTCAGCTAGAAAGACTGAGTTTGCTTTTTTTTCAAAACTTACTTCAAAATTTTCTTCTATAACTGAAGACAAGGCAAAACATTTTGCCATAACTGGAATATTATTTGCAGTAGTCTTTCCGTTTTTACCCTTCACAGATCGTTATTTCATGGATGTAGCAATAATGATTTTAACCTACATCATGTTAGGCTGGGGTTTAAATATTGTTGTAGGTTTAGCAGGTCTTCTTGATTTAGGTTATGTAGCTTTTTATGCGGTTGGCGCTTATTCATACGCTTTGATTGCAACAACTTTTGGTTGGTCGTTTTGGATTTGTTTACCATTAGCAGGATTGTTCGCTGCTTTCTTTGGAATTTTACTTGGCTTTCCTGTCTTGAGATTAAGAGGAGATTATCTTGCTATTGTAACTTTAGGTTTTGGAGAAATCATAAGAATAATTTTAATTAATTGGTACGAAGTAACTAATGGTCCTGATGGGATAACAGGAATACCACGTCCTTCTTTCTTTGGCCTACCTTTTAAAAGATCTCCTGATGAAGGCGAAACAAGTTTTCATTTATTTTTTAATCTTGAATATTCAACGATGCACCGAATAATATTTTTATATTATTTAATTTTAGTATTAGCTTTAATAACGAACTATTTCACATTAAGGATAAGAAAGTTACCAGTGGGTAGAGCTTGGGAGGCTTTAAGAGAAGACGAGATTGCCTGTAAGTCACTAGGCGTAAACCCAACCAATACAAAATTAACAGCTTTTGCTATTGGCGCAATGTTTGGTGGTTTTGCCGGATCATTTTTTGCAACAAGACAAGCTTTCGTGAGTCCAGAAAGTTTTACATTTATAGAGTCAGCAATCATCGTTGCGATTGTAGTTCTTGGTGGCATGGGTTCACAAACAGGCGTAGTCCTCGCGTCCATTTTTTTAATTGGTATTACTGAAATATTTAGAGATCTAGAACAATATCGAATGATCGCTTTTGGTGGAGCTATGGTTCTTATCATGGTGTTTAAACCTAAAGGTATTTTAGCAAATAGAAAACCAACTATTCTTATGCACGGAGATAAGAAATGAGTAATTTATTATCAGTTGAAAATCTAACCATGAAGTTCGGTGGTTTAACGGCAATTGATGACTTAAGTTTTGATGCAAAAAATAATCAAATCACATCTATCATTGGACCAAATGGAGCTGGAAAAACAACTGTATTTAATTGTTTAACAGGTTTTTATAAACCAACCAATGGTCAGATGTTTTTACATAAAGAAGACAGTAAAATTTCTTTAAGAAAATATACAGACTTTAAAATTGCTTATATTGCAAAGGTAGCAAGAACTTTTCAAAACATCAGATTGTTCCCAGTAATGTCAGTACTTGAGAATTTATTAGTTGCTCAACATAATGAATTAATGGTGGCTTCTGGCTATTCTTTATTTGGATTACTTAATCTTAAATCTTATAGAGACAAAGAACAGTTGGCGGTTGATAAAGCTAGATATTGGTTAGATATTATTGGTTTAACGCATCGAGCAGATGATAATGCCGGAGATCTTCCTTATGGGGATCAAAGAAAATTAGAGATTGTAAGAGCAATGTGTATTGAGCCAAGATTATTGTGTTTAGATGAACCTGCAGCCGGCCTTAACCCGAAAGAGTCCGCTGAACTAAACAAATTATTAAGATTTATTAAAACAGAAAAACAAACCGGTATTCTATTAATTGAACATGACATGAGTGTAGTAATGGGTATCTCAGATCATGTGGTCGTTTTAAATTATGGAAAAAAAATATTTCAGGGAACGGCTGATCAAACTAAAAATAGCAAAGAAGTAATTGAAGCATACTTAGGAGTAGACGAATAATGCTTAAAATTTCTAATGTTGAAACTTTTTATGGCAAGATCCAAGCTTTGAGAGGAGTTGATCTTAATGTCAATGAAGGTGAGATTGTTTCATTGATTGGTTCTAATGGAGCTGGAAAGTCAACTTTACTAATGACTATTAGCGGAGTTAACAAAGCTAAAAGAGGTAATATAGTTTTTAATGGAGAAAATATTGAAAACAAAGAACCCCATAAAATAGTCGATATGGGCATTTGCCAAGTTCCAGAAGGAAGAAGAATTTTTTCAAGATTAACGGTTGAAGAAAATTTAAGATTAGGAGCACATGCAAATGAAAAAGGAAAATTTTACGAAAATGACATCAAAGACGTTTATGATTTATTTCCTGTTTTAAGTGATAGAAAAACACAAAGAGGCGGTACTCTTTCTGGAGGAGAACAACAAATGCTAGCAATTGGTAGAGCTTTAATGGGTAAACCCAAAGTTCTTTTGTTAGATGAACCTTCACTTGGAATTGCACCTAAACTAGTAAACCAAATTTTCATATCTATTAAAAATATTAATAAAGAAAAAAATGTAACAATATTTTTAGTAGAACAAAATGCAAAAAAAGCATTAGAGCTTGCAGACCGCGCATATGTTTTAGTTAATGGCAAAGTGACCATTAAGGGTTCAGGACAAGAGTTGCTTAAAAATAAAGATATTCAAGCTGCTTACCTTGAGGGTGGGGCAAAAAATTAGGTTTTTTTAATATTTACAACCTTGTATTTAAGGTGTTCAATATCAATAATTAATTAATTAATAACAAAGGGAAATAATATGTTTAGAATGTTCAATAAACTTCTTTCATTAATTGCCGGAACATTAATGCTTGCAACTGTATCAGCTAAAGCTGAAGTTGTTGTTGCTTCTGCTGGACCTATGTCTGGTCAGTACGCTTCATTTGGTGCTCAGTTAAAAGCTGGTGCTGAAATGTGGTTAAAGCACGTTAATAAAAAAGGTGGAATTAATGGTGAGAAAGTTAAATTAGAAATCGGAGACGATGCATGTGATCCAAAACAAGCTGTAGCTGTGGCTAACAAATTTGCTGGTCAAGGTGTAGCTTATGTTGCAGGTCATTTCTGCTCTGGTTCTTCAATTCCAGCTTCTGCGGTTTACAATGAAGAAGGAATTATTCAAGTTTCACCAGCTTCAACAAACCCAGCTTTTACTGACAAAGGTGGAAAATATACTTTTAGAGTTTGTGGTCGAGATGATCAGCAAGGTGAAGTTGCTGGTAAATTCTTAGCTGCCAATTATAAAGGTAAAAAAGTAGCTATCCTTCATGACAAAACTGCTTACGGAAAAGGTTTAGCAGATGCGACTAGAAAAAACATGAAGAAAGCTGGCTTAAAAGACGCTATGTACGAAGCTTATACAGCAGGTGAAAAAGATTACTCTGCTTTAGTTTCAAAACTAAAAGCTAATAACATCGATGCAGTATATCTTGGTGGTTACCACACAGAAGGTGGTTTGATCGTAAGACAAATGAGAGACCAAGGTATGTCTACTAAATTAATCAGCGGTGACGCTTTAGTTACAGCTGAGTATTGGGACATTACTGGTGATGCAGGTGAAGGTACATTAATGACTTTCTCTCCAGATCCAAGAAATAATCCTGCAGCTGCAGATGTTGTAAAAGAATTTAAAGCTGCTGGTATCGAGCCAGAAGGTTATGTTCTTTACTCATACGCTGCTTTGCAAGTATTTGAACAAGCTGCAATGCAAGCTGGATCAAATGACCCTGCAAAAGTTCTTAAAGTAATGAGAAAAGGTAAATTTGATACTGTAATTGGTTCACTAAGCTTTGATAAAAAAGGTGATGTGAGTTTACCAGGTTACGTATTTTATGAGTGGAGCAAAGGTAATTACAAAGAACTGTAATCCAGTTGCTTAACTAATTTTAAAAAGGGGGCTTAGGCCCCCTTTTTTATTTATAGAAAGGAAATATTATGGAAATAACTTACGATGATTTTAAGAAAGTGCAGATTAAAGTAGGCACTGTTTTAGAGGTAAAGGTTAATGAGAAAGCTAGAAAACCCTCATTGGTAGTTAAAGTAGATTTTGGAAAAGAGATTGGCATTAAACAGTCTTCAGCTCAAATAACTCATTATTACAATGCAGAAAATTTAGTAGGAAAACAAGTTATTGGAGTTTGTAATTTTCCAACAAAAAATATTGCAGGCGTTGTTTCTGAAGTTTTAATACTTGGAGCAATAGAAAAAGATGGTAAGGTTGTTTTAGTGCATCCATCTCAAAAAACAGATAACGGTTTAGATATCGCATAATGAGTTCAGAAGCTTTTCATTGGAGATGTAAACATACTTGGTCAAGAAGTGCTAAGAATACTTCATGGTGTTTGTTAGGTTGTTCAATTGGTGATTTTGGTACAATATTATTTTTTCAGCTAACTCAAATTCCTTTTCCTGTTCTAGCAATTATGACTTTAGCAATAATTAATGGAATTATTACAAGCATTATTTTAGAAACCATCATACTTTTAAGACAAAATTTTACTTTTAAAAATGCATTCAAAACTGCTGTTGGTATGAGTTTAATCTCAATGATAAGCATGGAAGCAGCTATGAATTTAACAGACTATCTTTTAACAGGTGGAGCAATGTTAACTTGGTGGGTCGTACCTATCATGTTAGCGGTGGGGTTTGTAACACCATGGCCATACAATTATTGGAGATTAAAAAAATTTAATGAGGCCTGCCACTAATCAATAGCTATTAATATAATCTTTTAGATTTTTATTTTCTTCTTTAATTTTATTAATTAGATGTTTTACGACATCGCCAATAGAAACTATACCTAGAAGTTTTTGATCATCCATAATTAAAATATGGCGTATTTTTTTTTCAGTCATTTCATTCATTAACTCAGTAACAGATGTGTTTAGATCACAAGTGACTAAATTTTTAGACATCAGTTCGGAAACAGGAAGTGTTATGTTAAATTTTTCAGCATATATAAATCTTGATAAATCTCTTTCTGACAACATGCCTATGACTTTTTTATTTTCATTGACTACAGGCATACAGCCTATTTTTTTTTCATGAAATTTTTGACTTGCAGATTTAACGGTATCCTTTTCACTGAGCGTGAAACATTCTCTATTTGACATCCTGCTAACAAGTTTACCAGGCATAAGTTAATTTAATTAAATTAATACGTAATAGTCAATGTTAAATTAAAGAGTTATAGAATTTTTTTGATTATTTTATCTTTAAATAAAATATGATGAGCAATTACTGCGAGTATATGCAGTGTTACTAGCGCGATCAGTAGATAATTTGCATAGATATGCACCTCATAATAAGCATCAGCTAATTGAAAATTATCTTTTTCAAACCCATATTCGAAAAGTAAAAAATTTAGTGTTTCACCCATATAAAGTTTTTTAAGTGCTCCCGATATAGTTATGGCAAATATACTTACATAAAGTAAAAAATGATTTGTTTTTGCTATGAAATTTTGACCTCTAAAAAAATTATGCTCAGATTTTGGGCTAGGGTTAAATAATTTCCAAATCAGTCTCAGTAAAACAAGGTAAAATATACTTATCCCTACTAGTATATGGATATTCTCAAGATCTATTCTACGATCAGAAAACTCAAGTCCAACAAGATAAAAACCAAATGGAATTTGTATTATTAACGCAATACTTTGATACGTTAAATAATATTGGACAGAATGGCAAAAACACGTCAATTCTAATTCCTCATTCGCCAAGTGCAATGCAAGACTTCCAACAACAAATTGTGAATGGTACTTTGATTGGTAAAAAAATGGAAGAAGCGAGCAGCTCAGACGACGACTAGTTATTAAAAGTTGGCATGATTAAAACGGTATTACTTCTTGTTTTAACCATCATTGCAGTCTATTTCGGACTGACATATGCCAGCGAAATCTTTGATATTCCCCGTTCACAAATTTTTGCTTGGACGGGGATTATTTTAGGTGTATATTTAATCGAACGTTTTTTGAAATACTTAATTCAATTACCGTTCAAACTGTATTTTGAAGAATTGCGCCGGAACGTTTTAGCAAAAGGTGTGCAAGATACAGGGCTAACATTGGCTTATATCAGCTTTTGGTTAGCCATAGGTTTTACGCCAATTAATGGATTGGTAAATGGCGTAACAACTGAATTAACTTTTTCCAATCCGCTATTTTTAAAAATTGCCTTAGTACTATTTTTGGCAACATTATTATTTTCTGTTTTATGGTGGATTTCTTTCAAACTAAAACGATAGGTTTATTCCTTTTCTTGTATACAGGAATGTTTGCTTATGGTCAAAACCCTCAGTTGGATCAATCTGGGATTCGGATCATGTTTTATAATGTTGAAAATTTATTCTACCCTACCAATGACCCCCTTAAAAATGATGATGAATTCACAGAAGAAGGCATGCGCCATT
>ENA-OWPI01003215-OWPI01003215.1-marine-metagenome-genome-assembly--contig:-NODE-3215-length-14182-cov-10.311024_pt1 | contig 14182 bp, 8 predicted proteins | sample MGYA00238138_ERZ651775 | MGnify/ENA primary metagenome ERZ651775 (study PRJEB26906, sample SAMN06265043) | marine metagenome | isolation source: Helgoland LTER site | place: Germany:Helgoland, sampling...
TTTGGCATCTTCGTATAAGTATTTGAGTATCGCGAGATGACCGTTTTTGGCAGCACATGCACACGTTCTCCAACCGATAGGAAACTTATAAACTCTAAACTTATTTGCAACGCAATACTTTACCATTTCCAGATTACCTTGATGTGCGGCCGTATTAATCGTCTTTTCATCCCACCTACACTTTTTCTCCTCTCGCGCCCACTTGAGCAACTCGAGTTTATTCGTTCGAGCAACTTTCCAGCAGAACCATGTTTGGTTCCACCAACCCGACCACAACGATTTATTCTCCCACACAAACTCCAAAGTCGATATCGACGACATATCTTCAACTTTAAACCCCGTTTCCAAATCTTCCGCGCGAGTTGATCTCTTCACCAACGCTCTCGTCTCTGTATTCACCCCGTACAAGAACTTGAGATCGGTCGCATTCAATCTCGGAAGCACATGTGTGAAACAAATATCGTCGCACTTCACGACCAAATCCCACAACGAAAAAGAATCTCTCTCCCCAATCCGTCTTTTCTGCCCTCGCGTCCTCGCTCCAAACGCTCCCGAAAGAGTCGCAGCAGCAGTCGCGGCACCAGAAGAAGACATTTTTACGCAACAACAGCGCGCACGTGTGATGCGTGATGTTCTTTTTTTTTTCTGAAAGTAAAAAAGCGAGCGTTTCGTTCTTTTGCCAAAGAAGAGAAAAATCACAAAAAAACTCTAGAGACTCTCTGTAATTAGTGAAGAATAACAACTATAAAAGGAGATGAGGCGAGGCGTCTCGTGGGCGGAGGATTTAACAGAAACGATTTCAACACCACCACCCGATGATGATGATGGCGTTAAGAATGATTTTGTGAACGATGATGTGAATGATGAGGATGAGGATGAAAAACATCACCAAATTCGAGACGAAAACTTTACATTCGCGATGACGGTCTCGCAGTTGGAAACCGCCGTTCGAGATGAAAATGATTCGGTACAGAGAAACGTCGAGAGATTGGCGCGACGGAAAGAGTGCGAGAGATTGATGGAGAATTTGTTCGAGTTGCTGAAGAGAGAGATTCTTGCCACGAGGAGGAGTACTTCGAGGAGGAGGAGGAGTTCTTCTTCAACATCTGTAAGACTTTTGCACGCGGAAGTGCACAACTACGCGTCGAACGTATCGGCGTTTCAAAAGTGCTTAAAGTTATGGAAGAAGAAAGAGATGCACATGGTGAAACAGCTGGAGGATGGCGAAAACGGGAAGTTGTTCGCGACGAAGACGACGCCGCAGAAGACGGCGGCGTCGCCGCTGAAGAAGCTGTTCGTGACGAGAGCGGAGGAGACGGACGGGTTGTTGAGAGAAGTGGAGGAGAAGTTGGAGATGTTGAGAGTTTTGTCGTCCCGTACCACGACAGAGAGTAATCACGATTTGATGAAAGGGGATGTTGAGAACGGCGGTGCGACGATAAACACGAAGCCGCCGCAAAGAAAATTTACGTTTGCCGCGCGCCAAAATATCACCGCGAGGCAGAAACGAACGAATCAGAAAGTTTTAGTTTGCGTCGTCGGTATTCTCTTCTTTGCTTTGTTCGTCGCCACTTTCGCGTGGTTGTGGACGAACGAAGCCGAGCCATGGATTGAGAAGAGCATACGAGAAAACAGAGAACATTTGACGTACGAAGAAATCGTCTATCAACCAATCGACCGCTCGAACAACTTTGATTCATGATGATGAAGAAAGAATCCATACGTGACAAAAAGCATGGAAGAGAACGTAGTAAAATTAGAAAAGAAGAGTAATAGCACGAGTAGTAGTAGTAGTACTAGCAGTAGTAGTTTAGGAGGATAGCATCGAGTAGCAGTAGAAGGGCGAGCGCACCGCATTAATGTTTAAAAAAATAGAGATACCAAGCAATGGATCAAATGTCCTTCTCGGGCATTTTTCAACTCACGCGCGGCACAACATCTCACATAAAACAATAATATTTTTACTATCCGAACTTTCCGTAATCCACGGAGGACATGCTCCCGCCTTTCACCGGGTCAAATTCCAACTTGTAGTAATTCCCGTCCGCACAAATAACGACTATTCGATTGTCTTTCGACGTCGAAAACGAGGCTTTACAAAATCCAAACGAATGCTCCGGGAACTCGCTCGTTCGATGATGATCGCTCTCTCCGTGGTAGTTTCCAGCAGGAGTGACCCCTCCTCCGCCGGTGTTCATGCGAAACTGCGCGAACGATCGTTCCGCTTGTAAATATTTTGGTAAAACGTTCGCGGCGACGCCCATGGAAATGACCGACTGCAACATCGACGACGGCGATTTCGGCGTCATCGGACTTTGCGGCGGCGCTCGATGGCCGTTGTTGTTATGCGTCGGCGTGTTGTTTCCACTGTTCGCGTGGTAGTGATGGTGATGATCCCGTGCTGCTATGTTATCGCTACTATTACTATGTGTCATCTCTCCTGTACCACCACCACCACCACCACCCATGACGCTTCCTTCCGGTATCCTATACAAATGCACCGTCCCTTTATCGCTCGTGCACACCAACCACTCTTTTTCTTTACTAAACGCCAAGGAGTAAATCGTCGCCCGATCGGTCCCTCTGCGAAACTCGTGCAACAAACACCCGCTCTGGCAATCAAACACTCGAACTAACGTCCCTTTCTCGCTCGCCGTGGCGACTAAACTCCCGTCTAAACTCAACACCACGCACCTCAACGGTGAATCGTGCGCTTGAATAAACTTGGTCACGTTTTGCGGTTCGTACAATTCCACTCGCACTTGACCTCGAATCAACCCAGGACAGGCCATGACGCAGCTTTCTTGCGTCGGACTTAAACTACAAATCCCGTGCGGGTTCCCCCACGTGTCCGTCTGATGCACAATCTTCAAATCCGAGAAATTATACACGTAAATCTTATGCTCCAAAACCACCACAATCTTGTCCCTCCTCAGCTTCACCGCTCTCACGGGAACCCGAAAGCTCAACTCGCCGATACACCGCGCCTGATGATCGTCCCAAATCATCACTTTATTCGGAGAATATTTCGGCACCGCGCCACCTCCAACGAGCGCGAGTATGTTGCACCGAAACAGCATCTCCACGATCCCAACCCCGCCGCCGTCGAAATCTCGCCTAAACGTCTCTTTGAACGGGTCCGAGTTGAATATTCGGAACCCGGAATCGGTCCCGACCGCAAAACAGCCTCCGTCTTGGTTGAACGACAAGAACTGGAGGGATTCGTCGAAAAATATGGATTCCCGAATGTCATCCGATGTTGTCGTCGTCTTTTTATTCGCCTTATTCACCCCGCGTCGATTCTCCATCGCACCACCCCCGGACGAAGAAGATGAATGCAAAGAAGAGGAAGACATTTCCCCGCGGGTTGTTAACGTGGAATTCAGACACGTTTTTTCTGCTCTTAATTAGTATATTATCCTCCTAAAACGCAATAAAGAAGGCCCAAAAGCGAGAGAGAGAATACAATCAGAGTAAAGGTACGCGAGACGATGAGATATCAAACCTCCCCTAGAATGATGACGTAAACGAGGAAACAATGAGACAAAAACGTGATCCCCAAAACTCCAAGTTGAAAGGAAAAAAGTGACGAGGGAAAAAATACGACAATTAAATTCAATCAAAAACGTCTTCAAAAGTCTCTCTTTTCCTCCCAATACTACTAACGAACTAAAAAGCTTTCTGCTTTAACGCTGTCGTTGTGTTAACTTGGTCTTTTCTTCTTCATGAGTCAGACTTTGCTTTGCAGACAATCTTCCAAACGCAAAACCGGTCGTTTTTCGCGTGAATTTTTAAGTCTATTGTTTTTGTGGTTTGATAATATTGAGCGACGCTTTCGAGCGGGACGTAACGTTGGCAGACGCAAAAACACGCGCCTCCTTTCTTTTCTTTTTTCAAAACGTTCGGGAGCTCGGTGAGCATGTGACCCAAAACGCGGAAATCAGGTTTGGCGTTGTAATGCACCGGCGGGTTCGTGAGAATGAGTTCGCACGGTTTGGTGGTGGTTTTTTGAGGGAAGCCGTCGGAGAGGAGGTACTCGATGTTGTTCTCGTCGTCGTTCACGTCGTCGTTTCCGGAAACGAGAGAAGAGAAATTTTGTTTGGCGGCTTCGAGAGCGACGGCGTCGGCGTCGAGCATGGTGAGTTTGACTTTCTTCTTCGTCTTCTTCTTCCTCTTTTCCTTTTCGAGAGCGTTGCGTAACGCGTACCCGATGACGCCAGAGCCGCAACAAAAGTCCATGACGCGTTTTGTCTTGTCGCTACAAATACCCTTCTTTAATCTCGGAGAGGAGGACTTTTCGGGATCTTCTTCAAGAATCGAATCCAAAAGGAACGAAGTCATGATGTCCAGCCCACCTTTAGCAAAAAATCCAGGGTACGTCGTCCATTCCTTCGCTTCAACAACACTCGAAGAACCACCACCACCGCCGGAAAACAGTTTCACGTTCGAGTCGACTTTTTTGAACGACTCGAGAGAGGCGTTTTTCTCGTCGCCGTTGGAGAGAACTTTGGCGGTGAACGCAAACGCGAAGTCGTTTTCGCTCTTTTTAGCTTCCTCGGAATTTGGCGAGTGCGCTATGGTCGCGTGTCCAGGAACGCGTCGAGGATGTTCGTACAAATCCTGTTTATATTTTTTAGAAGGAGAAGAAGCGTTAATACGAACCCCGGTGGAACCAACAAAAATGTCATCATCGTATAAAAGGAGAGAAGAGGTGGATGTATCCGCCGCTTCGAACTCGAACGCAGATGACGGCTACGAACGAGGCTCATTAATGGACGGATGAACGCGAGACGACAACGACGCAGGCTGGATGTGCCCTTAAATGCGACGTTCTCAATCCCGCGTCCAAATGTAGCGTCTGTTGTAGGCCGAACCGCGACATTTTGGTGTTCTATTTTTCAATCGGAAGAATCCTTCTTCTTCAAAAGGAGAAAGACTCGATTCCAACGTCAAAGCAAAAACACGAGTCGCGGCGGTATATGCTAAACGCTGAGACGAGATGCGACGAAAAAAGTACGACGACGACGAAAGAAGACAAGACGAGTTTAGCAACAAAGATAAATAAATAACGTACCTTGTTGAAAGCGTCAAAGGCGTTCAAAAACCCTTCACTTCGCGACCCGGAAACGAAGACATCGCCGCCCACTTTCACTCGCGTGGCGACCGCAGTCATGAGGAAAAGAAGCGCCTCCTTATCCGCACACGCTCTCACGAACGCGTAGTCGCACTTTCTCTCGCTCACCGTCGGCCAGGGACGCGCGTTGGTGCGCATCGTGGCGTTTCTCGAGGGGGCGTTCTCATTCTCCGCATCGTCGTTGCACGAGAACCTTTGCCACGTTTCAAATCTGTGACCGAATTTCTCCACCGTCTGGCGCAATTTGCCTTCGCTTCTGCTCTCGCAGTTGGCAATCAACACGCGCCGTTGTTTTGTCGATTTCGATTTCAACTGCTCTTCGATGTGTCTCGACAACGTCTCCGCGGTCGCCTCGTCCACGTTGAAGCGATCGAGCTCCATGATTTTAATCGCTTCGACACCAGATGAAAGCAAGCGTTTCTTTGCTCGCGCGTCGACATTTAGCGCTTCCGCGCTCGAGAGCAATCTTCCGCTCGCGCGCCAATCGCACGTTTTTGAAATATCTGTCACGATTTTCATCACGCGGTCTTCGAAGTCTGCCTCTTCGAGTAGTTTATTATCTTCACCACTTTTTTTTTTCGTCGTCGTCGTCGTGGTAAATGCTTCTATGAATTCGCACAAATCGCACACGTCCGCCGGCGTGACGTCCCGACCGTGTGTCGAGGTATCTTCGAAACAATCCAACGCGCGTTTTAAGAGGAGGCGTCGTCGCAACGATGAGGATGATGACGAAGACGAAGACGCGTTTTGAATTGTCGTCGCTGCGCTCAAAAGCGTCGCAAAAGCTCTCGGCTCTAAATGTTGCCACAAATTTTCATTTTCGAGCGCAATCTCAATCGTTTCTCGCAAGACTTTTCTGGTATCCTTCGTGAGAAGAGCATTCGCGAAGAGCTTCGCGCAACTCCACACGCAATTCGCGACGACTCTCGATTCGCTCCAACTCGTTTTTATCGCGTTGTCCTTTGATTCTTTCTGAAACGCCTTTTTAACAACTTTCGCGACGCGCAAAATTGTCGCGTCCAACCCATCGGATGATTTTGAAGATTTTGACCCGGACAAAATGATGCCGTCCACGTGCATCGTCGCCAACGCCCACATCGCGGATGAAACCTCTTTACTATTATTGCTTTTACTATTCGTACTACCACTCATTTCTGCTGCTACTGCTGCTGCTACTACTACTCTTTCCGCTAACTTAGCCACCACCGATTCAATCTCTTCGCTTTTCAGCGACGATTTCACGCGCAGTTTGGCAATCCCCCACAACGCGTTCGCGCCGTCTTGACTCGAAATTTTATCCTCTTCGCACGCGCGCAAACCTTTAATCGCGGCTTTGATGGATGCCGAAAAAGATTCGCTCTTTTCGCCACTCATCGTTCCGCTCGTTTGTGCTAAAAACCATAAGTTTGTCGCGCACGCTCTCGCGTCCGCTTTCTCCGCCAACTCCTTGAACCGTCTCGCTAAGTTTTCTCGCAATAGCATCGACTGCTCTCGAAAACCGTTATTATCATTAACGACGAAAACAGTTTTCCTCCTTTTTACCATGTTCGCGCACATCGTCGCCAGCGACCACTGCGCCGAACACGTTCGAAAGCTATCGAATCTATTCACGCGCAGATTCACGTCTCGAACGCACCGTTCGGCATTTTTGTTCATCATCTCGTCGTCGTCGTCGTAATCATTCGATTCATCTTTCGCCGACGTACTTAAAGCCAACCGGTGAAACGTCTGCGTCGCCTTCCCGTCGTCCACGATAAAATCTTTCTTCTTTTGCTTCTTACTCAGAGGCGTTATTCCTTCTTCCAGTCCTTCTCCTCCTCGTTTAAGACTCTTTTTCTTCTCCTTCTTCTTCTTCTTCTTCTTCGATGAACCAACGAAATCCAAATCGTTCGCGACTCGAAAACACTGCTTCACTTCCTCGGAATCTCTCGAGATTCCCAAGCGCGTTCGCAAATTGAATAACGTTTTCTCCACCACATCATCTTCGTTTTTGTTCGATGCTTCTTTCTTCTTCTTCTTCTTCTCGCGCGAAGCGACGATTTGCCATCGAAGCTTTTTCAGCAGCGCTTTCTTGTACTTCGCTTTATCATCCGAATCATCTCTCAAAATGTCATTCAAGCCCCCGTGAGTAGTCGTGCGAGGAGGAGGAGTAGAAGTAGTAGCTGTATTCGAAATCATCTCGTTTTCAGATCATCTCATTTCTCGGAGGACATAAAAAGACCACCACCACCAAACGACCAGACGAATACTATAAAAGTTGCGCAAAGATGCGTGGCGGCTAAAATTTTTGAAGAACTCGTACGAGAGATTTTTCAACTGTCTCCTCGCTTTTGATTTTTTGATGCAAAAAGACGAACGAATTTTGACAGACAGAAGACAAGAGAAAAGAGACAAGAAACAAACAAAGGAGAGACAAAAAAAACAACAAGCGAGGACAGAATTTTTTTAACACAGACACAAGAGAAGGAGAAAAAAAAGAGACAAAAGAGAAGAGACAAAAAACACCCCACTTTGAATACTACTAACAACAACAACAACACCAATCAATGGGTGGTGGCAACAACACGAACCCGCACGCGCAAGGCATGAAGTGGCTGAAACGAAGGAAGAAAAAGATGAAACGGATAAACGAGGAGAGGATGCAATGGAAAGAAGACGAGGAAGACGAAGAGGGAGAAGAACGGGAGAAGAAGAAGAACGGATTGGAAATCAACGAGACGGACATCTCTTCTTCTATCATCGGGAAGACAAAGAAGAAGAGAAAGAAGACAAAGACGGTGTCATGGGAAACGAATCGAACGAGGAAAAGAAGAGAGGAGGAAGCGAAAGAAACAGAGGAGGCGAAACGGGAAGGGAAACCGACGGGGACGACGACAGGTTTGAGTGGTGGTGGTGGTAATACTACTAATGTGAACAACACAAATCCTTTCGCCGTGTTGAGGCAACTGCCGAGACTCGAACGATGATTACTCTACAATTACAAACACGCAGCAGCATTCAAACGGACTGCCAAATGATGCCAGAACAAATGATGATGACTTTTACGACGCGTTAAACAACTTTCGACGAAGAAGCGCATTCGGAGCGCTGACTTTCGCCGCCACCCGTGGTATTCCTTGGTGTCTTTTTTCTTCGAGCGAAGAAGTGAGCTCTTTCTTGACCCGGGCGATCGACGCTCAAGTGCGCGTGGAACTCGTTCGCGATCTCTTCAAACTGGAAGGATTGGAACCAGTTCCAGAGGATGTCGCGCTCGCGCTGGAAGACGACGACGTGGCTCGGGAGGAGATTATTAGCTTCGTCGTCGCTCGTTTTCGCATCTTCATCGGCGTCGTCGTTTACGTCGTTTACGTCGTTTACGTCGTCGTCGTCGCATTTCAATCCGCTGCTTTTCCCGTATTTACGCTCTACGAATGCCAAGGGGTTCTTTTCGAACGCTCGCCAATTGCCCGAGGACAAATGCGACGAAACCGACGACGCGTTTGGAGGATCGCATTCCAAATAGCGCATCGTCAAATTTTTGTGGACGCTCGCGTAGAACGGGTGTTCGTGACACGGGGTCCAGAAGTGCACGCCACCGTCGAACACGTCGTCTTCCACGGTTAGTTTGGATACGTATTTGTTGACGATGGTTTCCATGCCTCTTTGATGTATCAAAGAGAGATACATCGCGAGCGGAATTTGCGCGGCGAGACCGAGGCGCACGAACCACCGAGCCAGGAGAAACGTAGTATTTTTAGAGTTGTTCTTCGATGATTTCTTATCTGGCGGCTCGCTCTCCAACCACGCCCACGACTTCGCAGACGCCGCAATGGACACTGGAATCAACGGGTATAAAAAGCGAAACTCTTTGTGCTTTGGAATGGAAACGATGAAAACGGTTGCCAAAAAAGCAACTTTCGCCACCGCGGGCGTCGACAAACGTTTTCTTCTTTTCGCGTTTGTTCCATCGTTATCTTTGATGATTTTACCCCCATCAGGAAGATTAGCACTACTAGTATCTTCTAAATTACCGCGAGCATTCGAAGCGAGGAACAACTCGTAAAGACTGACTGGAAACAAAACGCCCAAAACAACCGGTAAACCTTGCGTGAAAACCCACGCGTTGGAATGCGTTCCGTATTGACTCGCGCCTTCTCTCAAGACGTTAAACTCGAAAAAGTTCCACGCCGGGAACGTCCACTTCTTGTTGTAATAATAATAGTTCACGCACGCTTCTATCGATAAAACGAGACTTCCAACCCAAAAGGCATCCGCGCTAAACCTCGCTCGTCGCTTCGCCGACAACGCCTCCCGATCGAAGAAAATCGTACGCGCTCCTACGCACGCCCAAAACGCGTACGCCGTCGGCCGCACGGTGCACGAAACGAACGCTAAAACTAAACCACGGATGCTCTTTCTTCTAAACCCGCTGCTATTACTACTCTTACCGCTATTACTACCACCTCCTCTTTTCTTCGCGTTCATATCGAAATACCCGCTCGGCCAAAACACGAGCGCCCAGACGCAAAACGCGGTTTCCGTGACGTTCGCGAACGACCGACATCCGCAATAAAAATGCCAGTGCGATGCGAGCGACAGTGCGAACGCTTTTTTCGCCACGTTCTGGTCGTTGTTGTACCATTTGCGCGCTAACCGGTACGTCCCGACGTCGATGAAAGCGCACTGCGCGGCGTTCACGACTCTCGGCATCGCTCGCACCAACACCCCCGTTATTAAACTCGCGTCTTCGTCGAGCCGTAATCCCTTCACGAGCGCGTACGGCCACGCGTACGCGAGCAAAGGATGCACGAAACTCCTCAACTTCACGTCCTCTCGCCATTCCCAGGTCTTCGCGCCGTACTTGAATATAAACTCGTGCGCGATTTCCACGCTCTGATAGTGCTCGTCCGCGCTGTGAAACGTTCGCAGGAAAAGAAACGAATTCAATACGCGAAAGAGAAAAGAGACGAGGAACGGGGACGTGAATAAGTGACGACGATGGTTTGTATTCTTCGTCATCTTTTTGCGTTCATTCGTGCGAAGGGCAAAGAAGCTTTGAGTGAGAGGGGTGTGTGCTCTAATGAAGTATATTACATTCCATTTTATCCATTACAGTTACGCATCTCATCGTGCATCTCAATTCATCACGGAAAGAAACTCTCGCCTCGTCTCCGTTTCCAAACCTCCCCGGTCGGGAACACGATCTCCTCGTTCTCGTTCAGTTTTGCGATAACTTTCTCCCCGCTCCCGTCTTTCTGGTCGAAATCGATGTATATCTCGTCCTTATTATTCGCTTTTCCAACCAGTTTGGTTTGGATTTCCCAATACCGCATGGTTTTCCCCGGGTATTGGAACACATCTTCGGGCGTGACAACTTTCCTCCCTCGGCACCCTTTGCCTTTCTCGAACGGCACCGGGTCGTACCCTCTCAAGACGCCGTTTTTGGTGATTTCTCGAGGGCACCCCGGGTGGTTCGGGTCCGCGAACGATCCGGAGAACCTCTCATCGAAAGACGATGACGACGACGCGAGACTTTCCGCCGGGGAAAAGAAAAGCGAACAACAACACGAAACGACGAGAACGGCTTTCTCTGTGCTCTCCCTCAACGAGCTCGCTCTGACGACGACGCTCCGATTGAATTCTGCTCTTCTTTCTCGTCTTCTTGTTCTCGAATTCCCGAAACGACGACTGTTTGTCGTCGTCAGCGCGGCGCCGGCGGACGTGAAGGAGGACGCCGTTAGCATCATCCGATTGAATTGGAAAAAAGTCTGACGCGGAATAAAAAATTCATCACATCGTCTCATGTTGTCGCGTCGAGACATCATCTTCTTCTGCGCGAATAGGAGCAGGAGTAAAAGTAGCATAATCCTGAGGAGAAACGTGTCGAGAGCGAGCGGTGAAAGCAACGAAGACAACACGAATCACAAACGAAGAAGACAAAGAAGAAGACCAATCGTCGAAGAGATGTGTGACTACTTCACGAAACCAGTCAAGTGCAAGGAATGTTTCGGGTACAACAGACGCGTGTGTGCTCGCTGTCAAGGCAGAGGGAAGACGACGACCACTTTTACGGATGGTGATGACGATGACAATTGCTGCGGTCGATGCGTTGGCCGCGGGTACGTGCGTTGCGACGCGTGCAACGGGACCGGTTTGAAGAACGGGTGGCTGTTTACAGTGAAAGGCGGTTGGGGACCGCGAGGCGAGTAGTCGACGAATGAAGATCGTGAAGGAGCAGCAGTAGTAAAGCAGTAGTAGCAGTAGTAGTAGTAGTAATAGTAGATGTAGTATTAAAAAGGTAAAAGTACAAACGGGTGCAACAGCGCCTGCGTGGCGTCTAATCGACCTCTTCGCGTGATACCTCTGGCGGCGACGAGTCGACAGGCTAAATCGAACCCGGCGCCGCCGTTTCGATCGAGAGCGGAAAAGTCCCAGCCTAAGTTTCCGGCTAAGTCTTTGCGCACTTTGCGCAAATCGTAGTTTTCGTCCTGTAACCGTCGCTGGAACGACCCGGATGGTTCTAACACGCGTTTGCCTCTGAGTTGCGGGCATCCCAACTGGAGTAAGACGAGGCCGGCGGAATAGCTATCGAATAATTGCGGTTGGAAGACGGTCCACGGAAGGACAGAAAGCGCGCCGGCGATGGCACCCGGAGGCGCTCTCGGCGTTCGTTCAGGCATGATAAAATCCTCTGGTGGTGAGAACGAAGGGTCTAAGATGGAAACTTCCGGTTCGTAGTTCACGCCGCTTCGTAAATCCGCGGCGCCGCCGAAATCGATCAGTTTGAATCGTCCGTTTTCGTTGACTAAATTCGCCGGTTTCACGTCTCTGTGAACTATACCGATGGAGTGTAACCCTCTCAACGACCACAACAGTTGTTGCGTGATTTTCTTTGCGACGGCGTAACACCTCGCGTCGTAATCTTTATCCTCTTGAGATTTCCCAAAAAGCGCCACCTCTAACGCGCTCGGAAAATTTCTATCCAACACGTAATCTTCGAGCGTGTTTTCATCGCCGGCGAATTTCCACACCAAAACCGGTGCCGCCGCGTCTTCAATTTCCTCGTAAGATCCGACGTAAGACGCGCAACCGCCGGCGACGAAAATGTCTCGGGATATCCGTTCGTTCATGTGTCGTTCGGCGCGTTGTAACCCGCTCGCGCCGGTTGTATTTTTCGCAAACTTCAAGACCAAATTCTCCGCCTCGCTGGAATTTAATCGTCCTCGATAGACGGTCCCGAACGACCCGTCCCCGATTCTCCCGCCTAAGTTTACGTTCGAACCTCTTTTGCCAAACTTATTCCCAGCCGTGGCTGTTTGTATCGCTCTCGCGACGGTTTCATCGAACGCGTACCCCAAAATCCCCGGCTGCGCGGTTAAATAAAACACGACAAACGCGACGAAAAGAAACTCCTCAAACGGCGTCCCGTTCGTGTATAAAGTCCACCCGTTCACTTTTTCATCCAGAGCTAATTGTTCGACAAAGTCTTTGGCCACGTCCGGTAATGGTAACTGCTCGTATAAAGGCTCTAAAACGACTTCGTATACCGTTTTCCCTATTTTCAACACCGGCTCTGGAACCTCTGGAAATAAACGTTCCAGTTGCTCCAAAGGGTCGACAATTTTTGCACCCTTATACCCGTATAAAGCCTTGATTGTTCTCGTCGTCGTTCTCTTCGTCGTCGTTTTTGCAGAGAAGCGACGAATCCGTCGTCCTCCTAAAACCACGTTCTTCGCGTTCGTGGTTTGATGACGATGACTCTTAAAATTCATATCCCCGATACTGTTCGTTATCCAAAAATCAAAAGTAATCAATCCGTTTCTTTAACGCTATATATATCTCTGTCTCTCCTCTCCAATAAAGCAGTCTGGCACGATGCGTACGAATTCGATGAAAGTGTTATTATGTAAACACTTTACGCCGCGTGTAGTAATACTCAGAGTCACAAACAGAGAGAGAGGAAGAGAGAAAATTTATGAAGTACAGCGAGGGGGTTGGTTTCCCTTGTAAAAAAACGAACAAGAAGGGAAAAAGAGGAGGAAGGAAAAGGTACGCGAGCGCTGAATCTTCTTTTTAAATTACAAGCTGTGTGTGTGTGTGCGCGTGTTTATGACGTGTGCAATACTCCGTCTTCGTATCGCCAACCGGGTGGGAGAGGGCAGTTGTTGTCGAGGAGGTATTGTACACACTCGGAGTGGTTTTTCTTGTTCGCAAATCGTACGGCCTTATTGTTCCACGGCGCTTTGGCGGTTTCGCGTAAGTACTTCAAACAGTCTAAGTGACCTTTCTTTGCCGCATATAGACAAGGCCGTCGGTTATATTTATCATACTTACGCTCGACAAGATATTCAAGTATATGAAGTTGACCACGAGAAGCCGCCCAGGCGGCAGTATACTCATCCCAAGGCGCTTTGACTTCTTCGCGTAAGTATTTGAGTATCTCGAGATGACCTTCTAAGGCAGCATTTGCACACGTGTCCGCATCGACAGGACACTCATTTGCAACGCAATACTTGACCATTTCCAGATTACCTTGATATACGGCCATAATAATCGTCCTTCCATCCCACTCACACTTTTTCTCCTCTCGCGCCCACTTGAGCAACTCGAGTTTATTCGTTTCAGCAACGTACCAGCAGAAATATGGTTCGTCCATCTCTTCTTCAACGCTATTATACATGCCCCACGGAAAATGCTCCCACGCAACTTCCAAAGACGATATCGAGGACATCTCTTCAATCCAAAACTTCTTTTTTAAATCACCCGCGCGAGATGATCTCTTAATCAACTTTCTCGTCTCCGTATTCACGTCGTACAAGAATTTAAGATCGGTCGCGTTCAATCTCGGAAGAATGTGTTGGAAAGAAATATCGTCGTTCTTCACAATCAAACTCCACACATCTCTCTCCCCGATCCGCCTTTTCTGCGCTCGCGTCGTCACTCCCGACATCGTTCGTTCTCTCTCTCGCTCGCTCGCGCGGTGAGGTGGTATTATTCTCGCATGTGATTGCAGAAAAAAAAGACGTTTGAGAGCAAAGCAAAAGGAATAAAAACAAACGGAAAATTCCC
>ENA-OWPI01003221-OWPI01003221.1-marine-metagenome-genome-assembly--contig:-NODE-3221-length-14163-cov-3.532444_pt1 | contig 14163 bp, 12 predicted proteins | sample MGYA00238138_ERZ651775 | MGnify/ENA primary metagenome ERZ651775 (study PRJEB26906, sample SAMN06265043) | marine metagenome | isolation source: Helgoland LTER site | place: Germany:Helgoland, sampling...
ACGGCATACGAGATAAGCTAGTGACTGGAGTTCAGACGTGTGCTCTTCCGATCTTATCGCTTCTGGTGGGGTGGGTGGTCCTTTAAGGAATCCCCGCCCCACTTTTGCGTGTTTCGGCAATCGCGGTGTCCGGGCTTGTGGGCTCAGAGCCGGGGTGACAACATAGGGGTATGACCATGATGAATGCTGGTTCACCCGCAGACGTTGGCGCCCGTGGAAAAGTTCTGGTAGTTGACGACGATCTTGCATTGGCTGAGATGCTGGGAATCGTACTTCGCGGTGAAGGTTTCGAGCCGATTTTTTGTTCCGATGGAGCGAAGGCGCTCGCAGTTTTTCGGGAGAGCCGACCTGACATTGTGCTCTTGGATTTAATGCTGCCAGGTAAGGACGGCGTTGACGTATGTCGGCTGATCCGAGCCGAATCAGGGACTCCGATTGTGATGTTGACAGCGAAGAGTGACACGGTGGACGTCGTTGTGGGTCTTGAAGCGGGGGCCGACGACTACATCGTAAAACCATTTAAGCCAAAGGAACTTGTTGCTCGGGTTCGTGCGCGTATTCGGCGCAATGAAGAACCCACACCGGCGGGGTTGCAGATTGGCGACTTGGCAATCGACGTTACCGGCCATTCGGTTCATCGAGGCGAAGAGGCGCTTTCGTTGACGCCCCTTGAGTTTGACCTGTTGTTGTGTCTTGCGCGTAAACCTGGGCAGGTATTCTCGCGTGAAGCCCTACTCGAAGAAGTCTGGGGTTATCGGCACTCAGCAGACACCAGGCTGGTCAACGTCCACGTTCAACGGTTACGGGCCAAAATTGAGCAAGATCCAGAACGGCCCGATATTGTTTTGACGGTTCGTGGTGTGGGTTACAAAGCCGGACCGAACTAAGCACCGTTCTAAATTGTGAAATTCATTCGCTTATTGCTTGCGCCTTTTCGTTGGGGTAGGCGCATTTGGCGCAGGTCGCTACTTTTTCGTGTGACAACTTCGACGTTAGTCCTCAGTGCCCTAGTGGTAACAGTTTTAGGTTTCTCATTGTTATCTCGGGTTACCACTGGGCTTTTGGACTCCAAGGATCGTTCTGCAATCAGCGAAGCATCGGCGGGTCTGGGCGAAGCCCAACGGTTACTTGACGCAGCCAATACTGGACCAGCCACACCGTCGGCCGCGCGTCTTGTTGACAGTGTTATTGCAACGCTTGGTGCGCGATCGGGTTCACCGTCAGCATTTGACGTACTGCTCCTGACATCAAGTGCCAACAGTGACGCTCCGGAACGAGGAACCAACCTGGTTGCGGTCTCCAGCGTTCCGGTCGACCTGCGTGAGGCAATTCAAGAAACTAAGCGGCAGTCTTGGACATACGCTCCAATTGTTTTCCTTGACGGCCGAACGACGCCGGGCTTGATTGTCGGCGCACCACTTTCCGTGCCAACGGTTGGGCCATATGAACTGTATTACCTTTTCAATCTAGATCAGGAGCAGGAAACACTTGATCTAGTGTCGAACGCGGTTGTTGGCGCTGGAATTATTTTGGTGATACTGGTTGCTGTGGTTGCACTGCTGGTTACCCGACAAGTTGTTGTGCCAGTGCGGGAAGCAGCCCGAATCGCTCGAAGGTTCTCTTCGGGAAAACTCAATGAACGAATGCAGGTCAAGAAAGAAGACGATCTCGCGCAGCTCGCCACTTCATTTAATGAAATGGCCCAAAACTTGGCAACACAAATTCGTCAGTTGGAAGAATTATCACTTGTGCAGCAGAGATTTGTTTCCGATGTGTCCCACGAATTACGAACTCCGTTGACGACTATCCGCATGGCGGCTGACGTCATGTACGAAGACCGGGGAACATTCGATCCGAGTAGTGCGAGGTCCGTTGAACTACTGCAGCAACAACTTGATCGATTTGAGTCTTTGTTGGTTGACTTGCTTGAGATCTCACGCTTTGATGCTGGAGTAGCCGTCTTGGACATTGAAAAAACCGACTTAATCCCGATGGTTGAGCGAGTCGTTCATTCGACGTTGCCGCTAGCTCAGCGAAACAACCTCAAAGTGCGCTTTGCGGCGTTCGAGCGACCCGCTTTTGTTGAATGCGACCCTCGTCGAATTGATCGTGTACTTCGTAACCTTGTGGACAATGCGATTGAGCACGCAAATGAGACGAGTGTTGTCATTGAACTTGCCGGTGATCACGACTCAATTGCGATCACGGTGCGTGACTTTGGGGTGGGTCTGATGCCAGGAGAAGCGAGCTTGGTATTCAGCCGTTTCTGGCGGGCAGACAAAGCGCGCGCTCGGACAACCGGAGGAACAGGTTTAGGGTTGGCGATCGCCCTTGAAGACGTGCGATTACATGGTGGGTGGCTCGAAGCGATCGGTGAACCTGGGATAGGTGCCTGTTTTCGTCTGACGCTACCGCGTATCGCCGGAGAGGGGTTTACGACTTCTCCATTGTCCATGGACGAGGAATCTTTTGGTGCCCCTGCAAACATTGAGTCCGATGAGCTAAGTGGACACCAAGGGAATGATGTTGTGGTGACCCGTGACCCTTTGGACACGGCACCCTGGCGAAGGGGTGGGCCATGATTGGCAAGATTCTTTTCATTTTGTTGGCGGGATCCACGATCACTGGGCTTACCGGCTGCGGGAGCGGTTCAGGGTCATTTGTGGCACAGGTACCCACAACAGGTCCCATCGAGGCGGGCCAGTTGGTGTCAAATACGAGTGCTGACCAATTCATTCGGGTGATCGCTCGGCCACCGCGTGCAGGGATGTCGCCAACTGAAATTGTTCAAGGTTTTCTTGAGTCTTCGGCCTCATTTGATAGAAATCACGCGGTTGCACGCAGTTATCTCACTCCCGAGGCGGCGGGCGAGTGGAATCCAAGTTCCGGGGTGATCGTCTATGACGGTGTTCCCACATTGGTGGAAGCTGGTGCGGCTGTGCTCTTTAGTTCTACATTGAGCGGTCGAATTTCAGACAATGGCCGGTACACCGTGGAAGATCCAGGGAGCCAATTACAACGCAGTTTCTTTCTCACTCAACGAGACGGGGAATGGCGCATTAGCCTGGCGCCCGCTGGACTACTTTTGTCTGATTTTGACGTGAGCCGCGCCTATCGCAGCTTTCCACTCTATTTTTTCAATCCAAGTTTTCAAACATTAGTTCCTGATGCGCGGCTGATTCCCGTAATTGGCCCAGCATTGGGCACAACCCTGATTCAGCGTTTAATTGCTGGACCCAATGAGTGGCTACGACCAGCAGTGCGCACCGGTATTCCGGCAGGTGTTGGACTTGCAGTGGACGCCGTGCCAATTGAAAATGGTGTGGCACGCGTCAACCTCAACGCCAGCGTGACCCTGGCCAATGACCCCGTTCGAGTGGCGCTCTCACAGCAAATCGTGTGGACACTTCGAGCGTTACCGGAGGTGCAATTTGTAGAAATTTCGGTGAATGGAACACCATTGAGTGTGCCGGGAGCTACCTCCCCTCAGTCCCGGGACGCGTGGCCGCAGGTTGATCCAGGTGGTCTTGCTCGGGATGCTGTGGGCTACGCGGCGACCAGTGCAGGTGTTGTCCGCCTAACCCCGGGCGGGAACTTTGCCGTCCCGGGTGCCTTTGGCAGTCTAGAGGAGAGTTTGTCCAAGTTTGCGATCTCCGCTGACGGGAAACGGACCATTGCACTGACGGCAGCCGGTGAGCTCTTGGGTGGCGGATTACTCGTCGGTGCACCGGTGGTGTCAATTGAATTAGGCTCGCAGATCCCCGTTGAGTTGCGGTCGATTGCCTTTGACGGGAACACAACGGCCTGGATCGTTAATCAGAATGGAGTGACACAAACCCTTATGGCAACGGGTAAAACATTCGACATTGAGGTGAACGGTTTAGCGGAGGGCGACCTCGTTCAATCAGTTGTGCCTTCACGTGATGGCACCCGCGCCGCAGTCATCGTGTCTAATGATTCAGGGTTGGTATTACTCCTGATGCGGGTTAGTCGTCCCTCACCCGCAAACGTCACTCGGATTGAATTACAAAAGCCCATGCGAGTTGAATCTAAACTCGGTGAGGTCACTGCCTTGGCTTGGTCAAGTGCAAACACGATCGCAGCGATTGCAAGTGAGACGGCCGGCACCATTCAAATTTACGAAATTGATTTGGGGCGCGGGGAAATAGCGGCACAGGGTTCACCCGCAGGTCCAATTTCGATTGCAGCAGCCCCCGGCTTGGCCACGCTCGTGGCCTCGGCTGATGGCTCGATCTATGAAAACTCAACCCAGTCTTGGATTGAACGTATTCAAGGAACAACCGCAACCTATCCGGGCTAACTATCCGGGCTAATTATCCCGGTTAACTATCCGGGCTAAGCGCACTCCCGACTAATTTCGGACAGAGTCTGACTTACGTTTTGCGTGCCCCTGCCACAGCGGCGCATCCCACTATGTGAACCCCGGCTAGTAAAAGTTGAGAGACGGCAGCGCTGAATGTTGCCCCGCTCGTGGTGACATCGTCAATCACAATTGCGGGAATTGGGTCTCGAACATAGTGATCGGGGATGCGCCCAATGCAAAAAGCGTCGTTTGCGGCAATTACTCTCTCGGTGATTCCCAAGGTCTTTGATCTACCCGCACCACGCTGGTCGACCAGCCAGGCCGCAACCGGGTATCCGCCGCGACTTAGACGGCTAGCGATTAGGTCCATGGGGTCGAATCCGCGAGTGCGAATCGACGACCTGCGAGACGGTATCGGAATCAGAATCGGATGATCTGTTGGAATTTCCTCGATTGCCCCCCTCAGCAGATCTGCAAGGAGTTGGGAGAGTTCAGGGATCTGATTATCCTTATAGCGATAAATCATTGAGTCGATCGGTGGGGCGTAGCGGTGCGCAATGGCGACGGGAATTCGCAAATCCTCTGCAAGGTCATCAAATCTTAAATCTCGCATTATGTGGGCCCGGTTGCTCACCTTTGCGCGACATGCAGCACAAATCAGGGTTCCGAGTTTCTTGCAGCCAATGCATTCGCGTGCGAGAACTAGGTCGCTGAGTTCGGTGAGGAATTTGCGCATGAATTATGTCTAACGGCTCGGGTTCCGGGTGGCTAGAGGCAATTTGCGCCTGTGGAACTACGATGGCACCTGCTGCTTTATCTAATCGTTATTTGGAAGGTTTCACGTGGGCGTTTTTGACAGGATTCTTCGGGCCGGCGAGGGAAAGACCTTGCGTAAGTTGGAGGGGATCGCAAAGGCGGTCAACGCAATTGAGGCCGATTTCGTGAACCTCACCGACGAGGAGCTACGCGACTTAACAGTCGAGTTCAAAGAGCGCTACTCGAACGGTGAAAGTCTCGATGACCTCATGCCAGAAGCTTTCGCGACTGTGCGCGAGGCCTCTAAACGAACGCTGGGACAGCGCCACTACGACGTGCAAATAATGGGCGGGGCGGCACTACACCTTGGCAATATTGCGGAAATGCGGACAGGTGAAGGCAAGACACTGGTATCAACATTGCCGGCGTATCTCAATGCAATCTCGGGGAAGGGCGTTCACGTTGTTACCGTTAACGACTACCTGGCTGAGAGAGACTCCGAATGGATGGGACGGGTCCACAGGTTCCTAGGCTTAAGTGTTGGCACGATTCTGAACAACATGACACCGGCCCAGCGCCGTGAAGCGTACGCGGCCGACATTACATATGGAACGAACAACGAGTTTGGTTTTGACTACCTGCGCGACAACATGGCATGGTCAGCAGAAGAAATGGTCCAGCGTGGTCACAACTTTGCAGTAGTCGACGAAGTTGACTCGATTTTGATTGACGAGGCCCGAACCCCGCTGATCATCAGTGGTCCGGCCGACCAGGCAACCGAGTGGTACGCGGAGTTCGCTCGAATCGCCAAGAAAATGACCTTGGATCAGCACTATGAAGTCGACGAGAAGAAAAAGACAGTTGGTGTACACGAGGAGGCAATTGACGTCGTTGAAGACGAACTCGGGATCGACAACCTTTACGACACAGTGAACACCCCCCTTGTCGGTTACCTGAACAACGCAATTCGCGCGAAGGAACTGTTTAGGAAAGATCGTGACTATGTCGTCATGGATGGTGAAGTAGTCATTGTCGACGAGCACACCGGGCGAATTCTTAAAGGCCGCCGCTACAACGAGGGGCTGCACCAGTCAATTGAGGCGAAAGAAGGCGTTGAGATTAAGGCCGAGAATCAAACCTTGGCGACAGTCACCTTGCAGAATTTCTTCCGACTCTACGACAAATTGGGTGGTATGACCGGAACCGCAATGACCGAGGCGGCCGAGTTCAATCAAATCTATGATTTGGGGGTTGTCCCTATCCCAACAAACCGCGACATGGTGCGGGAGGACAACGCTGACTTGATTTACCGAACCGCTCAAGCAAAGTTTGGTGCGGTGCTCGAAGACATTGTGGAACGTCACGCAACCGGTCAACCAATATTGATCGGAACTACGAGTGTGGATAAGTCTGAGGAACTCTCGGCAATGCTCAAGAAAAATGGTGTTCCACACGAGGTTCTCAATGCAAAGCATCACGAACGCGAAGCGGCGATCGTCGCCATGGCTGGGCGCCGTGGAGCGGTGACCGTCGCAACAAATATGGCTGGCCGTGGAACAGATATCATGCTTGGTGGAAACGCTGAGGCGATGGCGGCAATGGACCTTACTCGAAAGGGACTGGACCCGATCGAAGACCCCGAAGGCTATGAAGCCGCCTGGAAACCAGCTCTCGCGGCCGCGCAGGCTGCGGTCAAAACCGAGCACGACGAAGTGGTTGCCCTCGGCGGTCTTTACGTTCTCAGTACTGAGCGCCACGAGTCTCGCCGAATTGACAATCAGTTCCGTGGTCGCTCCGGCCGGCAGGGCGACCCGGGTGAGTCCCAGTTCTACCTTTCACTCGACGACGATCTGATGCGCTTGTTCAAGTCCGAAATGGTCAATTCATTCTTACAACGATTCAACGTCCCAGACGACGTTCCGATCGAAGCGAAAATGGTCTCGAATGCCATTCGATCAGCACAAAGTCAGGTTGAAGCGCAAAACTTTGAGATTCGCAAGGACGTCTTGAAATACGACGACGTGCTTAACCGCCAAAGATTAGTGATTTACGATGAACGACGTCGGGTTCTCCAAGGTGAGAATATTGAGGAGCAGGTGCGCGAGTTCATCGGTGACACGGTCAGCGGATATGTGAAATCAGTAACGGGCGAGGGCTATCCGGAGTCGTGGGACTTGGACAAAATGTGGGATGCTCTTAAACAGCTTTATCCCGTTAAAGTCACCCTCGACGAGGTATTGGACGAGTCTGGTGGGGATATTGGCGGACTTAGCGCGGATCTATTGCAAACAACACTCGTTGAAGACGCGGAGAGTGCTTATGACAGCCGAGAGGAGGAATTGGGCGAGGATGTCACCCGTGAGCTGGAGCGTCGCGTAATTCTTTCCGTGTTGGATCGTAAATGGCGTGAGCACCTTTATGAGATGGACTATCTGCGCGATGGAATTGGACTGCGGGCCATGGCCCAGCGGGATCCACTCATTGAATATCAGCGTGAAGGTTTTGACCTTTTCACCGCGATGATGGATTCAATAAAAGAGGAAACGGTTGGCTACCTCTTCCACGTTGAAGTTGAAGTCAAACCAGAGGTTGAGGCGGAAACTGCTGCTGCAATAGAGGGCCTGGTCGATGCAACTGGCACGAATGCTGGTGCGGTGCTTGACCTGCAGGCTAAAGGTCTCGCCCCTCAACGACCTTCGCGGTTGGAGTACTCCGCGCCGGACGGTGACGTCGAAGGTGGCGTAGTCCACGGGGAGATGGAAGCTGGGGAAGAAGGGATCATTGAAGTGGATCCCAATGCAAGCCGGGCCGAACGTAGACGGGTCGAGCGGGCAAATCGAAAGCGCTAGCGCATTTCAACTGCTGTGAGCATCCATTGGTTGCCGACAGCTTCCATTCGCATCGCGATAGCGTGTGAACGGGCAGTACCGACGAGGACGGCGCTTGCCTCAATGATTCCGGGTGCTACCTGCATCGCGCGAACTCCGCGCACTTTTCGCAAGCGAGAGAGTCCTTTTTGTGCACGAGTGGCAGGGTGGCGGGAAAAGCTTTGACCACGCAGGGCCAACATGGATAGTTGATCGCGCGCAACCCACCGATTGAGTTGGGCGCTTGGCCGCTCACCGCACCCCACCTCGAACACCATGCGGGCCATGTGTGCGGCCCAACTGATCGGATGTGGGATTTCCACAAGATCGCCTTCGCTATTGGGCACCTTAATGTGGGTGGGAGTGGTGGGCTTCTGACCGACCAACTCAAGTGGTCGTTTGGCTGACACCCCGGGTGAAACTTGCCACGTCAAAGCAAGTGGCAATTGCTCCCGGTGGTCGGCTCGATCGGGGATTCCGCCGTCAAGCAGGCGCAAATGTGGTGTTGCGTGACCGGTTTCTGCCTCGGTGTCGTGGGTGGGAACCTGGTCTCGGGGGATTAGGTGGTTGGTCATGTCGATCCTCACAGAATTTCGCGGTTGATGGTGTGTATTAAGTTAACTTGCTTATGTTTGCTTGTGTTTAATTGCTTTTAGTGCTGTATGCATTATGTGGGCATGACCGGTGCTTTTGTCAAGCCCCAATTTCACTCACAATTGAGTTATGCCCGGAAAAACCAATTCCAAACATGCCTGGGGGAAATATTCCGAAAAACCTTAAAACCGGGGGCGTTTATCCACAAGGGCCGAAAATTAATTGGCAAAACGAGTTCGTGAATCGCACACTTGCTTGATGGAGATTCCAGAGGTGTGGATGGCTGCTCAAGCGAGTGTGCAAGCCCAGCTAGATCAGGAAGTGCTGGCGGAAGCTGCGAACCTTGCGCAGGCGCAATGGAGCGACATGACCCTGGCGGCTCGATTTTCTGAAGCCCAAGGAGGTTGGGTTGATCTGGCTGTGTCCAGTGTTCGCGTTGTTGGAGTTCTCACGCACGTCAGCGCTTCGGGGGAGTTCATTCTGCTCTCGGGCCACACATTAATCAGGGTCAGTTGCATTGATCTAGCGCGCGGTTTACCGCGGGGGCTAGCGCCTGTGACGGAAGCACTTGCACGGACTCGCATTGGATTTCGCGAGGGCAGTTGGCTGCGGGAGCAGTGGGGAAAACAGGTCAGAATAAGGACCCAGGGAGCAACCTTGCCTGGGCCGGGTGAGGCTCCAGAGCTGTTGGGCCGGGTGGCCGCGGTGGGACGAGACTTTATTGAACTTGATAACGGCGGGGGCCTTGAACAGCGGTTAGTGATTGCCCTTGGGTCGGTTATCTCTCTGAGAGTTGTGGTCTAGTCCGAAGAATCGCTCAGTGGATCGTCTTTGCCAAATGGGTGGGTTGACACGAATTCTCGAGTCTGTGCATACATATTTTCAATGTATTGCTCCAATGCTTGCGCTTCAACGCGCCACTGGCCTCGTCCGCCAACTTTGATCGCGGGCAACTCCCCACTGCGAACTAACGCGTATGTCTGAGCCGAAGAAATGTTCAATGTCTCGGCAACGTCAGACAGGGTAAGGAATCGGGCCATGCGCACATACTGCCAAAGCCCGCGCGGGAGTGCACCATTCGGCTGGAGCCTGTGGATAACCATTTCGTGATTGAGGACTTTCGGGCGATAGTTAATTCAACTACAACACGAAGAAGGCAGGCATGGGAACTCGTTGGGGAAAAAAGCAACAGGTAGCGCCAAGGAGTAGAAAGTCCGCACGGTGGAGTGACGCCCGGCTGTGGCTGGGGGTGTCAATTCTGATTGGCTCAATGTTCATTGGGGCAAAGGTCATGGCAACGGGTGAAGAAAGTGTCACCCTATGGCGAACGAATACCGAGTTGGCGGCTGGAAGTCAACTGATTGGCCTCGAAGCCGTTGTGGTCGCGTTTAACGGAGCCCAGGAGCCGTATCTGCAAGGCCTTATGCAACCTGAAGGGATAGTGCTTCGGCCAATCGGGGCGGGTGAATTCATTCCCATTAATGCAATCAGTTCAGTCCCGATAGTGGATTCGCGGGTGGTTACCGTGTCAGTTGACCCGCTGCACGTGGCCATAGGTTTAAACGCTGGTGACCAGGTTGATGTCTGGGCGAGTGGGGAGGACGGCGGATCTGCGTTGCCGCCGGTCTTGGTTCTCTCAGGACTCACCGTTGTGGAAGTAGCAACCGACGTTGTTGGGACGGGCGGCGAAATTGGGGTGGTATTGCAGGTTCCGGTGTCAAAGGTTCCGGATTTAGTGTCAGCGCTTCGCAGCGGCGTAATTGATCTCGTAAAGGTGCCGGTTGAATCACAGGTAGCCCGGTGAATGGGCCACACGAGGACCTTCACATGGTCTGGGCGCTGAGCGAAATTGAGGCTGAGGCTGGACTACTAGCGCAAGCATCTGCCGGTGGAATCGTAGTGCGTCGACGGTGCTTTGATGCTCCCGAACTTCTGGCTGTGTGCGCGGTGGTCCCAGGGACCCGAGTCCTGATCAGTGCGCAACTTCCGCGAATGAGCGGTGAAATTATGTCTACATTAAGTGCGCAGGTTGAGTCTGTCGCCGTTCTCGCATTTGACGACCATGAGGAATCAGTCGCTCGGTCGTGGAATGCCGAATGCATCATACGCGCGGATCTCCCCGGCTTTGACCTTGTCACTGCATTGCGACTGGCTTCGCAGCCTGATACCGCAGATGGGCCCGCAGGTGGGCCCGCAGGTGGGCCCGCAGATGAGTTGGCGGTGCAGGGACATGTGCAGGGACATGTGAGCGCGTGTTGGGGACCTGTTGGATCCCACGGTCGTACAACATTTGCTATTGGACTGGCTGAAGCACTGGCGCTATCGGGGGCGAGTGTTCTTCTAGTTGATGCAGACACGGTGGCGCCTGCTGTTGCATTGATCCTTGGAATAGAAGAAGACACCAGCGGAATCGTAGTTGCGGCACGGTACGCCGAACAGAATTCACTGGATGCACGCGCGCTCGCAAACTGTGCCAGATCAATTAGTCCTAACTTTTGGGTAATGACGGGACTGGCAGACCCACAAAACTGGCCAGAGGTGCGGGCTGGCGCACTGAGCCGAATCATTGAACGAGCGCGTGAGCATTTTGATCACGTAGTTTTCGATATAAGTTCCAGCATGGATGACCCTGGTTGGGAAAGTGGGATCGATCTAGCGCCTGGGTTGGCCGCTAACAGGCACGTTGCTGCCAGTACGGTTCTTGCGCATTGTGACCAGGTGTATTTGGTGACGCGCGCTGATGCCGTTGGTGCGGGTCGCCTGAGTTCAATGTATGAATCGCATGCGCAACTTATTGCTCAGGCTCAAAGGTGCGTTGTCGTGAACATGCTCATGAAGTCCACAACAACACGTCTTCAACGTGAGTTCAGCGCGCTGTGTGCGGCACTTGACCCCGAATTAGAAATTGTGTACTTGCCTAACGACTCGGCGGCAATCGACATGGTGCGAAAGGCCAGCACATTGGGGGAATTGGGATTGCGTGGTTCATTGGCCAAAGCGATCAAAGAGTGTGCAAGGCCGCAATCAAGGAGAGGGAAGAACGACCACCGTGTCGCCCACGTCAGCCCACTTGTAAAGCTGCTTAGCATCTTTCGCGGCCATACGAACGCACCCGCCGGTAGCAATGGGTAGACCGAGCTGTTTGGTGGAGTGCATCATGCTGCCGTCGTAGTACTTAGGAATACTGTGAAAGCCAATTGCTGTCTTGCCATTATTGCCATAGGCGAATCGGGTCATGTGGTCGAAGGTGACTTTTGAATTGGGGTTACCACTGTATTTTGATTGGGAGAAAATTTCGTACGTGCCTTTAACCGGCCGATCCCAGCGCCCGACGACCGGGAAGCGGTACACAACCTCGTCTGCCTCACTCATGACCCAGACTGTCATGAGTGCTTTGTCGTATACGATCCTGCGGCCGGTGTTTTTATCCAGAGGACGTTCCGGAACATTTTTTGCTTTGCGCTCACGAGTGGCTGGCTTGGGTTTCTTGGGCTTTGCGGGGGCCACAGGTTCTATTGCAAGAGGCTCCGTGGTTGCGTCCGGGGTTGCCTCCGGGGTTGCCTCCGGGGTTGCCTCTGGGGTTGCCTCTGCATCTTGCACCACCTCAATGGTTTCGACCGGTTGCGCGTTTGCGCTGGGAGAGTCGGAAGTTGACACAACTCCAATGAGCATTCCCGCGAGCAAGGCAAGGCCCAAGATGGGGATGATCACAGATGCGCGAAGGAATCGCGCCAATGGAGGAAGTGGCACGGCCCAAGTGTGCCACTAAACTAGGGATTTCGGCGCTTCTAGCGGGTACGGTGTGGTGCGGCGTTAAGCGGCATTAAGCGGCGATAAGCGGCGTTGGGTGGAGAAGGAGGCGTGTTATGGATCGATTAAGTAGCCTTGACGCGTCATTTCTCTATATTGAAAGTTCTGAGACACCGATGAACATTGGTAGTGTCTCGATTTTCACTTCACCCGAAGGCGGATTCGACCATGAAAAATTGGTCGCTCTGATCAAGGCACGTCTCGCATTCGTTCCCCGGTACCGCCAACGGGTCAAGGAAGTACCACTTGGTCTATTCCGCCCCGTTTGGGTTGACGACACCTCATTTGACGTTTCCTATCACGTTCGTCGGTCGGCTTTGCCCAAGCCAGGAAACCGAGCTCAACTTGACGAGTTAGTGGCCCGGCTTATGTCTCGTCCACTGGATCGAAGTCGGCCGTTGTGGGAAATGTATTTGATCGAAGGACTCTCGGAAGGTCAATTTGCGGTGGTAACGAAGAGCCATGAGGCCCTCGTTGACGGACTCGCAGCTCTTGATATTTCCCAGGTGATTTTGGATAGTGATTCCCAGACATCACTTAGCCCACCTAGTTCGTGGCGTCCGGCTCCTGAGCCATCAAGTATTGAACTCGTGAGCGCCTCGATCACCGAAGTTATCACGCATCCGGCAGCGGCGGCGGATCTGTTGGTCAGCACTGCCAATGAAGTGTTCACAGGAGCGCAAGCCGTTGTTGGCAGCGCTGTTAGCCACACGAACGATCTTGTAGGCGAGCTCGTCTCGCTGGCACGATTTCGCACCCGGTCGCCATTGAAGGCCAAAATTGGCGCTCAGCGTCGTTTTATGTCGGTAGATGTCGAATTGGAGGAACTGCGCGAGATTCGCAAGTCGGCTTCGACGCTCACGACCGCAAGCATCAGTGTTAACGACATTATTCTTACGGTACTCACCGGCGCACTTCGAAGTTGGTTAATCAGGCGCGACGGGCTCCCCAGTGGGCAAGAAAGATTTAACGCTTTAGTTCCTGTTTCGCTTGACTCAAAAATTGAAGAGCCCACACTAGGTGGTTCAGTGAATGCATATGTAATCGAGCTTCCTGTTGCCCAATTTGAACCGGTTGATCGGCTCATGCGTGTTGTTGAGCAAATGTCTGACCTGGACCCGACGGGGGAGTTTCTTGGCGCGCGGGCGATTATCGACATTGCTGGTTTTGGACCCGCATCGGTGCATGCCCTCGGGGCTCGCATGGCATCCACACTTACCCGTCGCGCCTATGACGTCACAATCACCAATGTTCCAGGGCCCCAACACCCCCTGTATGTCGCAGGTTCGCAGATGCTCTCGTCGTATCCATGTGTGCCGTTAGTTCCCGGCCAGGCGTTGAGTATCGGACTTTCAAGTTACAACGGGGGACTGTATATCGGCCTAACGGCCGACCGGGATGCACTGGGAGATCTCGAAGTAATTGCAACGAGTATTCGTGACTCGATTGTGGGGTTGCGGGCCTCGATTGCCCAGCGCCGCAGCTCGCCAAGGGAGCATCACCTTCGGGTGGTTGCCTCCTAATGCCAAGCGAGCAGCATGCACAGTGATCAACCGCGTCGGGCAATTGTTATAGGTGGTGGCGGTGTTCTCGGCGGAACGTGGGCCGTTGGGGCATTAAGTGCCCTTGAAATGCAACTTGGCATGGCTGCATCCGAAGTTGATTTACTTGTTGGCACTTCCGCAGGATCTGTACTCGCCGCGCTGGTCGCTTGCGGAGTCAGCACGGCTGAACTCCGTCAGGAGTACGGGCAGGAGAAGGTCACTAGTGGCCCACTCGCGGGGTACCAGTGGAATCCGGTCCGGGCTACGG
>ENA-OWPI01003227-OWPI01003227.1-marine-metagenome-genome-assembly--contig:-NODE-3227-length-14135-cov-3.690354_pt1 | contig 14135 bp, 10 predicted proteins | sample MGYA00238138_ERZ651775 | MGnify/ENA primary metagenome ERZ651775 (study PRJEB26906, sample SAMN06265043) | marine metagenome | isolation source: Helgoland LTER site | place: Germany:Helgoland, sampling...
TCATGAAATTATGAACACCGATTTTTTCCCGCACATTACGCAGGTCGTGCATGGCGATGGCTGGTTCAACATCAAGGTACATGTAAATTTGGCGCCCTTTTGTGCAATATTTTTCTAGAATCGGCACCCAGTCGATGGTGTGGAGAGAGGCGTACATTGAATCCAGCTGGGGATCAAAAATGCACAGGTACTTAACGTCCAGTTCGCGGCTGATCTTTTCGATGTGATACCCGAGACCGATACCGGTGACCAGCATAAAGCCAATGGGCGCATCGACGCTGATCTTGCGGGTTCCGCTCAACGGTTCCACGGCATCGAGCCAGGCATTCATGATCGGGTCATGTATAAGTTCCTTGTTAGTAACCTTGCTTTTCATGAAAGACAGGCCGGTGGTAGTTGGCGTTGCGCAGAACATTTCAAACTGGCGCTGCGCGAACTCTTCGGGGTTTTCAGGATAAACTGGCTTGTTCGCTGACTGATAGTTGATCAGATGGAGGTAGCCCTCCTCTGAGTACTCCAGCCGCAGTTCTTTGGGCTTATAATTAACGAACAAGTCATGCACCTTTGGCATATAGGCCTTGAAGGCTGCCATATTGCGATTGAAGCGAGCTTCCGTTTGCAGCCGTATCCCAATAATCTCGGCCCGGCGAAGCATTGCCTGGATATCAAATCCTGTCTCGTTATCCTCGGCGAATGTCGAATCTACCATATGTCTGCCTCTGTGCTTGTCATACATTTGGGAATAAACACAGCATGAAGCGTGCCATTACGCTCGTTTCTCAAAGTTCATTGCCTTTTTTCTGTATTCCAGAGCCTATTAAGTCTGGGTGATTTTGTTCGGGATGCCAAAGCGGGCAGTCCGGCGCGGTGTGAAGCCGGTTTTAAGCCGGATTGACAGGTTCTGAGAATAGAACCGCAAAAAAAACCCAAAGGACAGCCGTGAATTGCCGTTAAGAGGTACTGAGCATTAAAGAAAACCGATGTTGTCGCAGGTTTGCTCAGCAAACAATCCCTGACCGTCGTCGAACTTAATTGAATTAGAATGGCTGCTCACCTGCTGGACGGTAACTTCGAAGCGGCAAGGATGTGCCGGCGTTGGCGGCAATACAGGCCGCAAGCAGCCGTGATATTGCCGCTTAGAAGGAAGCATTGCCGCGTATAAGGAAGCCCAGTAATCTCAGCCGGCCAAGCAACTACCCGGTGCAGTGGTGGCGTTGAACGACTATATTCAGATAAATCAGAAGTAAATCAGGACCTCCACAAACAGTGATTTAGTCAACCAAAGCCCGAAAGGTTAGAAGATAGGAAATTCAAGCGAACATCGGCGGAGCATCCCACTGTCTCAGCAAGATTCTGAATATGGCTCAAGTTTTTTGGAAAAGCGTATGACCAGAATTGACTTTTTCTCATCTTTAGCCCGATGTCTTCCATGAGAATTTTCGACTTGATGCCGCTTACTGCACGAACACAACAGATGGCAAATAGTTAACGGCGAACGTGGCTGCGGTGCTCTCGCCATTAATTGATTTGCACTTCCGCCTCGTCCAGCGATCGGAACCCGTTCGCGCTCAAGCTTTCCTTGCGGAACTTACCGTTGAGGCTTTCGACAAAAGCATTCTGAGTCGGCTTTTCCGGTTGTATCAAGCCAAGTGTGATGCCCACCGCCTTCGACCTAAAGAACATGGCTTTGCTGGTGAATTCTGTATCGTTATCGCCGATCACCTTCTCTGATGGTTGCCGCTGTTATAGCAGGGCTCGCAAGAACCGATAGCCACAGGCTGATCACGCCGCATCCAGCGACTTCATGCGCTGCCGTAGATCCTCGCCGGACTTTGACTTGGCGCAGCATCGGTCAGCAGTGCGGCTAAGCCAGCCAGCGGCCTATCGAATCGCTGGGGTTAACCGCCCAGTATAATCTCGATACGGCGATTTTTAGCGCGCCCGGCCGCCGAGGTGTTGGGCTCAACGGGCTTGGTATCCGCGTAGCCCACCACATTCAGACTGCCGGTCTGCACCAGGTTGGCATCCAACAAGTAGTCGGCCACCGCCGCTGACCTGGCCGCCGACAGATCCCAATTGGTATTAAAGCGGTCGCTGAAGCCGATGGGTATATTGTCCGTATGGCCTTCTATGGTGACCAAACCTTTGGATCCGCTGATTGAAGCCCCGACTTTATCTAGCAAGGGTTTGAAATCTCGAGCCAGTTCAGCATCACCACTGCGAAAGGAGCCCTTTTCTGCCAACCGCACGATAATCTTGTCACCGTCACGCTCGACTTCTGCCAGACCCTGGTTGATCTCATCGGCCAAATTAGCGCGAATCTGTTCGTATTGGTCTTGCATCTGTTGCTGCCGCGCGGCCTGCTGGCCTTGGGCACCGCCCAGCTCACCACTGTTTTGATCTGGCGCTTGCCCATCAAACACCTGCACCGCCGACTTGACCGTGGCCTGTGCGGCGGCCACCTTGGCATACAAGTCAATGCTTTCCTGGCTGATCTGACCTTCGGGACTACCGGAGGTGTCGCCGCCGCTGGTGCCAGCCCGACGCTCGCTGACGACCTCCACAATTACCTTATCGCGGCCTTCGGTCACTTTGACCTTGCCTTCGGCGATTTCTCGCGCCAGGGCCTTGGTAACCGTCTCGACATCGGCATTGGTACTGGAAGCACCTTGGCCCACATCGGTTTTTAGCTCGACGTCATCGGGCTGGGGTTCATCGGTTTTTTGTTCTTCAATGGTTTTGCTCAGTGACGGCTCAACCTTGGCGGTTCGATAATTCTGCGCAATGATATTGTCTGCGGTGGGCGGTTCAACCACTGGCACCGAGCGCTGCACACCAAAGGTGGAGTTCATAGAGCCACTGACGTTCTTGAATTTCGGTACATTCATATGGGCAAAGGACAAAATGAGTACAAAGAACGCCATCAATAACGTGGCCATATCGGCAAAGGTGGCGATCCACGCGGGCGCGCCCGACTTGCATTCCTCACAGTCGGGATCAGGTGCCGGTAGCGGCGGCGGGCGCTTAAGCTTCGGAACTGCGTCCTCTGCCTCTGCCTCTTCTGGGAGTTCTGCTTCTGTCACGCTATTTTTCCCACACTCATTTTTTCGCTCTTGATTTTCAGGGGCTGGTTAGCCCTCAACGATAATCTCGATGCGCCGATTTTTTGCCCGGCCCGCAGGCGTGTCGTTACTTTCCAGGGGTCGGGTGTCAGCAAATCCAGCTACGGTCACGCGCTCCTGGTCAATACCCGAGCCGGTGATGTAAGAGGCAACCGACGCCGAACGGGCTGCTGAAAGATCCCAATTTGACTTAAAACGGTCACTGAAGCCGATAGGGACATTATCCGTGTGACCTTCGATTCTGATACCACCCTTACTATCACTCACGGTGCGTCCGACTCGCGCCAACAGACTCATGAACTGCGGCTGTAAATCCGCACTGCCGGAAATAAACGAACCCTGGCCCTCGAGACGAATCATGATGGCATCACCGACCTTCTCGACCGCCACCAAACCTTGGTTAATTTGTTGGTCAAGTTCCAAGCGAATTTTTTCAAGCCGCGTATCCACACTGACTGCCTGCCCTGCTCCGCCGGACTCGGCACCGCGACCCGAGTCACTGGTAGCACCTTGACCGTTTGACGCGGCTGCTGCGGCTGTGGCGCCGGCAAAGAGCTGCACTTCGGCGGCGGTGGTTGACTGGACCGCAGCCACCTTGGCAGCTATTTCTAGGGTCTGTTGCGATACAGCCCCCGTGCTGTCAGTGCTTTGACCTTCACCACCAGATCCACCCGCCGAGCTCTGCGCCTGCAGCTCGACCACCACCTTGTCGTCTTTGACGCGCACGGTCACCTGCCCGCCTTCTATTTCTTCGGCCAATGCCGCTTCGACATTGCGAAACGCCTTTTCAATCTCAAAATCTTCAGCCTCATCAGAGGTTTTCTTTTGAATCAGTTTTGCGGTCGGATTCTTGGCCATCTGCACCTTGGTTTTGACGACCGTAGGTGCCGCAACTGCCGGCGTGAATTCTTCGACCATCAAACTGCGACCCGAAGGAATGCGAATTGTCGGCGTGATCTTTTTGATACCAAAGGCCATTTTCATGGAGCCATTGATCTGATTAAACTTCGGCACTTCGGTATCAGCAAAGGACAAAATCAGCACGAAAAAGGCCATCAACAAGGTCGCCATATCGGCAAAAGTGGCCATCCAGGCGGGCGCGCCTGATTTACACTCCTCGCACTCTTCGGGCTTTTCCTCCTCAGGCTCCAGCAGTAACTCACCGCTGGGGACTGGCTCCACATCTGTTTCCGACATCTGGACAGCCCCTAGGCAGGCTCACCGAGTTTCGCCCTGATTTTCGGCGAAACGAAGGACCCTAAGTAATCGTTTAGAACCCGCGGGTTACCGCCGCCCTGGATAAACATGACGCCTTCAACAATCAAATTGCTCTGCGCGGCCTCAAGTTCGGCCTGATTGCCCAACTTCATCGCCATGGGCAAACAAATGACATTGGCAAGAATAGCGCCGTACATGGTGGTGAGTAGCGCCACCGCCATCGCCGGGCCAATCGACTTAGGATCTGACATGTTGCCGAGCATCTGTACCAGCCCAATCAGGGTGCCGATCATGCCCATGGCTGGCGCCACTTCACCCCAAGCTGAAAAAATGCTCTGGCCCATCTTGTGCCGCAATTTCGTGGCATCAATTTCGTTTTCCAGGGATTTTTTGATGATATCGGGATCAGTACCATCTACCAGCATACCGATGGCTTTGGCGAGAAACGGGTTGGGTATTTCCTGGCCTTCTAGGGCTATCATGCCGTCTTTACGGGCGATGGTGGCCAGTTCGACGATTTGCGTAATCAATTCATCGGGCTTATCGAGCTTGTTTTTAAAGGTTTTGCCCATGACGGCCATGGCACCGAGAAACTCTCCCAGAGAAGACCGCAACATCACCACCATGATGGACCCTAACACGACGATCATGATCGACGGGACATCAATAAACGCCGCAGGCTGACTAATCGAGGCAAAAATCAACCCGAACGCGCCCAACAGGCCAATAATCGTCGCTAAATCCATCCTTCTTTCTCCTTACCTGTCGCAATTCAATCCTCAGACGCGACAATACCTCTGTGAACTTTTTTTAGCCAGCAGCAATAGCCTGCAGTTATCGGCCCGCTTTGATTACTTGGTCTATCGACACATACGCCGAAAAGTTCAGTAATTAATGACCGCAATCCGACCAAGTGCAACCGGCAACCAGCAAATGCCTGGGAAAAAGGGCTCCGCGTTATTAGGTTGCGCCGCTATCCTGCGCGACTTACTATTCCCAGGGTGAAACACTAGCCAACAGCTAGCGCCTAACAATCAGTTTGGTGCAGGAGACGTCCATTATGCCGATTTCAATCATCAGACCTCGCCACCTGCTGGGCCTTGTCCTTATCAGCCTGGGTCTGGCGGGCTGCGACTTTTATGCTACCGCCCCCTCTTGCCTGGACTACTTCGAACCTGGCGACCGCAGCGGCTTTATCACCGATGATAATGGCCTGGCGAAACAAACAGCGACCGATACGCTGTGGTATCGCTGCGCGGCGGGCCAGCGATTTAGCGGCGCCCGCTGTCAAGGCGACCCGACCAAACTTGCTTGGGACGACGCCATGGCTTATGCCCAGGAATTTGCTGAAAAATCAGGTAAAGCCTGGCGGATCGCGAACAACGAAGAGATGCTGTCTATTCAGCAATCAGCCTGCCAAAGCCCATCGGTCAACCCCAACGTCTTCAAGGGCATTGAGGTCAACAACTACTGGACCTCCAGCGAAACCTGGAGCCACGATTCATTACGCTGCTCGACTTATCTGTTTCAAGGCACGATGTACTGCCGGCAGGCGCGGAACACCGAGTTACCGTTCTTATTGGTACTAGACCGTGACAGCTAGACGCCTTAACGGCTTATGGCCAACTTAGGTGCTAGCCCTTGATATTGATATGTTGACCGAGATGCTTGTTCGCCTTGCTAACCCGGCGGTGACCGCTGGCAGTCGTGTTTTTAGCCGCTGGATCAGTCGGTTTAGGCTTAAATGACAGGCAATGGGTACCGTTCACAGTAAAGACTTCCATCGCCGGCAGTATCTTCGATTTGAAACCCATATCATGGCAGCCGTATGGATGACGACTGTCCCAGGTGATAAAGAAGTGCTGGCAGCGCCAACAATCAGGACCTTGCTTAGCCACGGTCTCGGTCTTTCCAAAATTCGTGGTAAGCCTTCCAGCCAACCGTTACTAGGAACGCGACACCGAAAAAAGCTGATGCCAAGTTAGTCAGGCTGATGCCCTTCAGCAGATTCATTTCTGGCTGAAACCAGAACAGCGCAATCAACGGCACCGCAATCAACAGGTAGGTGCGTATCAATTGGCACATGGCGCAGGTGGCTTGTTGTTTTGGCATGGTATTCAACAATGACAACAGAGGAGTCCTGAATATCCTAGCGCGCTTCGAAGACGCTTGCAATCTAGGCGCGGGGAATGCCCATGGCACTCAAGGCTTGCTCGGTCTCGGTGACGAGCTGGTCAACCACCGCCTTGACGCTGGTGATCTGATTAAACCAACCAATGCCCTGCCCCGCCGGACTGTGCACCAGCGCTTCAATGCCATGCTCATCAATGGCGCCCAAAAGATCACCCACCAGAATATCCTGTAACGGCATCTTCAATGGGCGCGGCGCCTTGTCGTTGTCCCACTCCTGGCTCCACGCGGAGCGAATCTGGCGCAGGGTTTTGCCGCTGTCGGCCCGCGAAATCACTGTATCAGCACCGGTTGCGGCTAATAGCTTCTGCTGCTCAAGGGGCGACAAGTGATCTTGGTGCTCCTGCGTTGTCAACCAGGCGGTGCCAATCCAGACACCCACGGCACCCAGCGCCAGAGAGGCGGCGATGTGCCGTCCCGTGGCCACGCCACCAGCCGCCAGCACCGGCAGATCGCCGGCGGCATCGACAATTTGCGGCACCAGGGAGAAGGTGCCGATAGGACCGGTATGGGCACCAGCGTCGTACCCCTGGGCGACAATCAAATCAATCCCCGTTCTGACCGCGCGCTCTACATGATGGGGGCTGCCCACCAACGCACAGGTTTTTTTACCCGTCGCTTTCGCCTGATCGATGGCTCTGGGTGGCGCGCCGATACCACAGGCAAACAGATCAACATCTGATGCCATAATCGCGGCTAACTGCCGATCTTCCATTTCGGTGGAGCGCACAAACCGCGAACGCATGCCCGGGCGCGTAGCCGGCGGCACGGCATATTTGGTATAGATCTGCTGCACAAACTCGCGATGTTCGGCAGGCAGTTCGGCCTCTATGGCCGCCCGGTTATCTACTTGCGGCATACCCGGCGGCAAGACCAGGTCAATGCCGAAAGGCTTGCTACCGACCGCGCGCCGAATCTTGACCATGGCTTCCTCAATTTCCTCGGGTGTCGATCGAGTACCACCGAAGACCCCCAGCCCACCGGCATTGGTGATGGCGATCACCGCGTCAACACTGTGGGCAAAACCGAATATGGGATAGTTGATACCATACTCTTCACATATTCGAGTGGATAAAGTGCCTGTGCGCATAGTCATCGCCTGAGTTGTTGGATTCATGTCGCTGTTGCGTTTTGGGTATCAATTTGAGCCTCAATATGGGTCTCAATATGGGTCTCAATATGAGTATGCCACGTTTAGCCCTGCATCTGGCAAGGGCATGAACATAAGCCCTCGCCAGCCGCTCTTGACTCGGGTCAAGGGTGCCGAACCGCGAAACCGTTAGATTAATGGTTTTGGCCCCTATAACGAGGGCGAGGCTCAACTTATGCCAATCTCTAATCAATTGCTGGTGGCCATTCACAGCACCGACGACGGCGAGATCACCCTGGCCAAGGCCGCGCGCATCGCCGTCAGCCTCGACGCCGCGCTGCATGTGGTGCGAGTGGTGCATGAGACCTTTGCCGACTTAACCCTACACGAAGTGGAGACCCGCGAGGCACTCAAGAGCGCGGTCTTGCGCGACGCCGAGGACGAGGTCTTGGAGATGATCGCCGCGTGGCAGGCCGACGCGCCCAAGACCGTGAGCATGTCTTGCTCAGTCGTCTGGCAAACACGGGATTGGCCAGTGATTCTCGCCATCGCTGAACAAATCGATGCCGATCTGATTATCAAATCCATGGCGAGCTCAACCCTTGGGTTTATTCGCACACCCAGCGACTGGCACCTGTTGCGCCACAGCACCTGCCCGGTAATGTTAGTCACACCCATCAACTGGACCCAACGGCCGAATATCATTGCCGCTGTAGACGCCAGCCACGACGAGCCATCGGCGCTCTGCGATTCAATATTGAACAATGCACAGCAACTAACGGCAATATTAAGGGGCCAGCTGCATGTCGCGTCGGCCTTTCCCAGTGTCGAGCGGTGGCTGGGCCCCATCAGTGTGGCCATTGATTTCAACAAGGTTCGCGACAATGTGCAAAAACAAACTGACCAGAATATTGAGGCGCTGACCGCCCGCCTCAAGATCACTGGCGCGCACGCACATTCCCGCGAAGGCGAACCGGCTAACGTCATCACGGGCTTATGTCACGCGCTGGATGCTCAGGTACTGGTTGTGGGCACGGCGCAGAGCACCGGGCCAAAGATGATACTGCTGAGCAATACGGCTGAGCAGATACTCCAGCAGGTGCGCTGTGATGTTCTCGTGGTGGTCGCCGCCCAACCCGAGCCCCAACTCGAACTCGAACCCAAGCCCAAGGTCCAGGCTTGAGCCGCAGTAAACCGGTGCTAAATCACCCCGGAATCGCGCAACACGTTAATCTGGGCGCTGTCATAGCCTAATGATTCGAGAATCTGCGCCGAATGCTCGCCAATATCTGGGGCCCGTTTGGGACCCACCTGCTTGATCTGGTCGATCTTGACGGGATGATTGATCACCCAGGGCAGACCCATGTCATCATCTTCGGGCGCAACCACCATGTCATTGAGTTTCAGCATCTCATCGTTCAGGATTTCCTCTATTACACCCACCCGGTTGGCGTTGATACCCGCGGCCGCAAACCGCGCCAACCAATACTCAGAGTCGTGCAGGCTCAAAACATCTTGCACCAGTCGCGCCAGCTCTTCGCCATGCTCAAACCGGCCTTCCGGCGTCGTAAAGCGCTCCTCGCGAATGATGTCAGCCAAGCCAATGGTCTCAAATAAACGCACCACATCTTCCGGCGCGCGCACCATGGTGAACTGCAACCAGCGATCGTCCAGGGTGCGATACAGGGTGGTGGCAAACAGGTGAGTCGCCTTCAGCGCGCGATAACTGTCGAACGAGCCGCCGGCGAACCCGCCTTGGGCAATGCAAGCCATAGACCATAGACCGTTGGCTAACAGCGACGTGTGGACCATGCTGCCTTCGCCGGAGCGTTCCCGCTTCAACAAGGCCGTGACAATACCGGCATACAGAGACACTGCCGACGGGTGATCACCCATACCCGGCAGTGCTTGGGTGGGCGCCGCACCGGGAGCACGCACCAGGTCCATCAGACCAGTTCGAGCCCAGTAGGCCACCAGGTCAAAACCCTCCATATCCTTGTCGGGGCCGGTCTCACCATAGGCCGTCAGCGAGGCATAAATCATTGAAGGATTCAGCGGCTTGAGGTCCTCGTAATTCAGTTGTAAGGCACGCCGCATGGGAAGCGGATGATTGGTAATGTAGATATCGCACTCGGCAATTAACTGATGCAGGATGGTCATGCCCGCCTCAGTCTTTAAGTTGAGTGCCAGGCTACGCTTGTTTCTGCCGTCCATCTGCCACATATAGTTACTGTCAGCCACGGGGGTGTTCGCCGCCGCCGACAACTGCCGATACTGATCACCCACACCGGGCATCTCAATTTTGATGACATCGGCGCCAAAGTCAGCGAGCATCGTTGCTGCCACCGGACCGGCAATCCAGCTACCGACATCCAGGACCTTGAGTCCGGCAAATAAAAACCCTTCACTCATACTGTGGCTCCTCCTTGGGTTTTGGCAATTGCTCTAAGTAATCACTCTGGCAATCGCTCTAGCAATCGTTCTAGCAATCGTTATGGAAATCGTTCGTTGAATCTGCAGCCCGACCCGCCAACAGAGAATCAAGTTCATCCCTACCTGCCAGCGCCGCAACAGTTATACTGCCCTTGGCGCGATAGCCGCCGACTGGCCGCGGGTCTGCCAAAGAATCACCACCATGGCGAGCAACAACGGCACGCAAACGTACAGCAACGCGTGCCAACCATAGGACAATAGAATATAGCCTGAACCCAGCGCGGCCATGGCCTGCAGCGAAAAGATCAGAAAGTCATTGAGCGCCTGCACCTTAAACCGCTCTGCCGGCTGATAGGTGCTGGTTAGCAGGGTCGTGCCGCCCAAGAACAGCAAGTTCCAGCCAATGCCAAGTAGTACTAACGATATCCAATAGTGCAGCAAATGGCGATCAACATACGCCACACACAAACAGGCGACCATCAGCACCAGCCCCAGCAAGATGACGCGCGTCGGCCCGACACGATCGATCAGCAGCCCACTGAACAGTGAAGGCAGGAACATCGCCATGACATGACTTTGGATCACCCAGGTGGTGTCACTGAGATTGAAATGGTCGATCTGGTGCATGCTCACCGGCGTGGCAGTCATAATCAGACTCATCATCGCGTAAGCCACCGCACCCGCACTGGCGGCCAGCAGGAAGGTTGGCTGGGCCAGAATTCTGGGTAGCGGGCGCTGCGGTGCATCGATGACTTTAACTTCCAAGGGTATATTTTCGTAAAATGCCAGGACCAACACGCTGATGCTCATAAGCAGGCTCAAGCCCATAAAGGAGCCGCTGAACTCACCCCAATCAGACCAATTGTGTAACCGCTCGGCTACCCAAGGCCCTAACCACGCCGCCGCTACGCCGGCCAACATGAGAATAGACAAGGAGCGGCCTAATTTCTCTGCAGGCACCGTCTCTGCGACGGCAAACCGGTATTGTTGGATAAACGCGTTGTTGCTGCCGATCAGAAAGGTGGCGGCGCAGAACAACCAGAAGGCCTCGATCGAAATGGCATAGGCCGCCAGTAACCCAGCCCCGGTGGCCGACACCGCCGATGCCAGAAAGCAGCGTTTGCGGCCGAATCGACTCATCAGCAAGGCCGCCGGAATAGCAGAGACAGCGACACCGACGATCATAAACGCGATGGGCAGCGTGGCGAGGCCGGGGTCGGTGGCCAAATGCGCGCCAACAATGCCGCCCAGCAGCACGACAATCGGGGCTCCACACTGGGCAAAGATCTGCGCCAGCGTCATGACACTCAGGGTTTTATACATAGACAGGCTCTGCGGTTCACTGGCCGACTCACGGGATGTTCAAAAAACACCCTCTTGATATCACATCCGTGGCGGCAGGGGAATCAGCACTGAGGTTCGCGTCTTGTAAGCCTGGTACTCAGGATCACTGCCCCAGCGCTTATCAGCGCTGGCCTCTAGCATGCGCACGCCGCTCACATAGTTGAGCAGAACGAAGACAAATATCGGCGATATTAGCGTCGCCAGCTGCCAGCCTGACAGGGCTGGCAAGGCCACCAAGGCGATACCGACCCACAGTATAATCTCGCCGAAGTAATTGGGGTGGCGCGACCAGGCCCACAGGCCGGTGGTAATAAAGCGCCCGCCCGCCTCGGGGTTGCGGCGAAACTGGCGCTTCTGGGCATCGGCGACCACTTCAATAACAAACCCCACCAACCAAAGACTGGTACCCACCAAGGCAAAGATGCCCAGTGGCGCCTGAGCGATAGAGGTCATCGCCGCCAAACCGGCAGAAAACGTCACAAACACCCACAAGCCTTGCAGTGTCCAGGTCATCAGAAACTGCATGGGTAACGTCTTCATGCGCGTAAACCGCCGGTCAAAGCCATCGGCGCGGACCCGCGCAAACAAAAATGTTGACAGTCGAATCGCCCAAATCCCCACCATCAAGGCGATCAGACCGCCGCGCCAGTCTAGATAAGGGTTTGCGATGACGACTAGGGCAACCAATGACAGGTAAGTGATCCCACCGGTCAGGTCGTAAAAATGTTCCGTTTGGAACAGGTAGGATGGGATAAACACCACCCATTGAACCGCAAAGGCGATCACGGCACAAAGTGCAAACACCGGTACACCGGCCAGCGTGACGCTATCGTGACTACCGGCAAAGGCGATAAAACCACCGACGAGTAGCGCTACCAAAATGCCGACGACAGATTGAATTGTAACTGGCTTCATTCTTTGACCTCTTTTTTATTGTTAACGACTATTAACTAACCGTGATTAACATTTATTGAAATACCAACTTGAGCCTGACTGTTATCTTTACCAAACAATCAACGGACGGCTTGTTCTTATTTACCTAGAATACAGATTATCTTTTACTATGCTAGCGCTCCTGTTGGTTCACCACCAATCATGTCATATGTCATGCGTCGACGGGGCTTTTCTCGTACAATCATCGGACCCTCTGAGAATAAGCTACTCATGTTGCAGCTCTTGCAGTCAAACAGTATGACCACCCTGGTCGATGTATTTTGTGCCCGCACCCGCGACCAGGTTGCAGACCCCTTCGAGCCCGCGGTGGTGTTAGTTCAGAGCTACGGTATCGGCCAATGGTTGAAGTTTCAGACCGCTGAGCGAGCTGGTATTGCGGCCAATATTGACTGTCGGTTACCGGCAGATTTTATTTGGCAACTGTATCAATGGCTGTTACCCAGCGAAGGGCTTGAGGCCCGCAGCTACTTTCAGCGAGAGCAGCTCACCTGGCATGTAATGCAACTGCTCGAGGCCCAGGACGACGCCGTATTTGCCCCTATCAAGCATTATCTGAACGGCGATGGTGACCCGCAGCTTCGACGTTTCCAACTCGCCGCCCAGATCGCTGACTTGTTTGATCAGTACTTGGTATATCGGCCAGATTGGATTCAGCAGTGGGAGTCAAACCAGCCAGGCACGCTACAAGACACGCTACCGGATCCTGTGTGGCAAGCCCCACTGTGGCGACTGTTACGGGCGGGCACCACCGAGGCCCACCGCGCAGACCTACACCAACAGTTGATGAACGTACTCGCAAACCTGACGGTGCGACCACAGCAACTGCCACAGCGCATCTCTATCTTTGGCTTATCGGCTTTGCCGCCCATGCACTTGGCGACATTCCAAGCCCTTGGTCAGTGGCTGGAAGTGGACATTTATTTTCTCAACCCTTGCGCTCATTACTGGGGCGATATTGTCTCCGAGAAGGACCTGGCACGGCATTCTGTTCGGCAACTGAGCCAAACCAGCAAGGCTAGCGCCGATGAAGAATTTCTGGAAGTGGGCAACCCGCTGCTGTCTTCCATGGGCAAGCAGGGACGAGAGTTCTTCGAGTTGCTGATTGAGGCCGAGGCGCTCCAGAGCGCTGAAGCCTTCGCGCCACGGGCGGAAAACAGTGCCCTCGCCGCCATACAGAATGACGTATTGAATCTTGAATACGGTGGTATTTTCGGCAGCGCGGCTGAGGACGCGGAGCATAGTGCACCTGGCCAGCTGCCCATCGACGCCGCTGATCGGTCTATTCAGATTCATAACTGCCATAGCAAGTTGCGGGAAATCGAAATTCTGTTTGATCAACTGCTGGGGATATTTGCGGCGCGGCCAGACATCAAGCCCAGCGATGTTATTGTCATGACCCCTGACATTGCCGAATACTCAGCCTATATTCAATCTGTCTTCAAAGACCAGCTTTACTACGCCCTCGCCGACCGAGGCCTGTCCCAAGAGTCGACCATTCTGCTGGCCTTTGAGACGCTGTTAGCCCTACCTGAATCGCGTCTCACGAGCACCGACATCATGGATTTGTTAGAAGTGCCAGCCATCGCGCTCAAGCTCGACTTGGCTGAGGCTGACCTGGTTAGCATTGGTGGTTGGATCAGAGATACCAATATTCGCTGGGAGTTCAGCGGTGAGGACAAAACCAATCGCTGGCAACTACCCGCCACCGAAAGCAATACCTGGACCTTTGGCCTTGAGCGACTGTTGCTGGGCTACGCCATGGAAGCAGAACAGGGCCTGCACCA